>Ga0157363_1002917_pt1 | contig 15253 bp, 10 predicted proteins | sample AttsexASBM1_FD_111477 | JGI IMG/M metagenome (GOLD analysis project Ga0157363, IMG submission 111477) | Fungus gardens microbial communities from leaf cutter ant in Ribeirão Preto, State of São Paulo, Brazil - Atta sexdens ASBM1 | ecosystem: Host-associated > Fungi > Mycelium > Unclassified ...
AATGAAATTGTATTTCATGTTTAATGGCAATGTACTACCTTTCCAATAAAGCCATAAACTTTGAAAAATATTCATGCGTTTTTTTTTTTAGAGCCAAATTAAATTCCAAATTTTAAATGGCCCACTCTGTAGAACGGCCCTAAAAGACCAAATATCGGTAATAATTACTTAATTGTTTGTATTTATATATATATATATATAATATAATTTTATGTTTAAAAATGAAATATCTGATATTAAATGATGTATAATAGTTTATTTTTCATTTTAGTCATCCAACTCTGTTTTCAAAATTGCTTGGAAAACAATTGTAATTATTGTAATTTCTTATACAATTTTGTATTTAATCTAATTTTATGATTATTGTTTATGTCCGGTTCGATTTTGTTTCCAAAAACGAAATGTTCGGTAATTACACTTTTGAATCTGGCAATCCTAGCTATTATCCGTACAAGAATCGGGACTAAAGTAAGAACCACGGTGTAAGAATAATAAGTGATTCCACTTCTTCATATAAAATCACTGATTTTCCTGAGAAAACTCCACAGTTGAATAGCAGGTGGCGTATATGTAACACCTAATCTCATAAGCCCCGGAAAAAAATGTTTTATACATAATATATTAATATATTAATATAATATTATATATGTTGTAATAATATATAAAATTATATAAAATTATATATATATATTTAAAAAGTTATATAAATACATGTAATTATATACGTTTATATATAAAACATTTTTTCCCGCGACGTTTCAAGAGATAGGAGTAAGATTAAGGTAAGTACTAACATAATAAATAATTTTATTATTTATTAGTACATTTATTTATACATAATTGGTGGCATAATTAGAAAGAAATTGTAAAAAGATTGTGGAAGAGAATATATGTAGATTTTAATCATAAAAAGAAATGTCACTTGAACGGCTGTGAATTGGAAAGATTAGGTGTTAGGCCGGTTCACACCTTGATGGAAAAGCAGAAGCCAATCAGAATTCGCGAAAAGACAAATGAAACAGACAAATGAAATGTACCACCTACTATTGCGAGTTCTGATTGGCTTCTGCTTTTCCGTCAAAGTGAACTCGGCCTAAGAGTGACATGGCTCACCTCGTGATTGATCAGATTTCGGTCCCTTTAAATGCCACCATTTGCGGATACTTTCAATGTGGTAGTGAATCTGTGAATTGGTGTGAGCAACTGTTTCATGGTGTAGAAGGTGTGAAATCGAACTATCAATTGTCAATCATAGTGGAATTGTATTATTTCTACCTGGCACCCGGCAATGGCGTTCTTCCGGTCTTATGTCGTAATTCTTAATAATAAAGATATACAGTAGCGATAAGATCTCGTTTTTCATTTAGTCATATTTGCTTGCGCATCAGCCATGATGGCATCAATCCCAATTAAAACAGAAAACCCACAGTTTCTTCGTTAGAGGCACAATAAAAGAAATAGAGAGTAAGAATTTCAACCTATCAGAAATCATGAATTGTGGAATATACAGTTTCTGATAAGTTGAAATTCTTATTCTCTATTCTCTGTTTCTTTTATTGTGCGGAACCCCTAAGAAATTTCTCTACTGTATTGGATATTGTATATCTCTACCAGAATTATAGCTGGAACGGTATAGAAACGATACAGAATCAACGGAATGTCACGTCGATTGCAGGTTATGTCGATCCTGCTATTGTTGACGGTTGAGAATTTTATAACTTTGAAGAAGAAAATTAATAACATTTCTTATTTTTCAATACAACATATTCTTGTTTTATATATACATAGTCCAACTATAATGCCAGTATCCGGCAAACGAGAATGGATTAAAATAGATTGAAATTTTTTTCTATCCGAATGAGTATTTTAAACAGCGAATACTTATTGAATTTAATTGGATTCGATTGGATTCAATTAGATTCAGTTGGATGCTATTAGATTGAAAAACTGCATTTCCTATTCAAAATTTTAAATTGAACAGTATTCACAATGTGTGTTGTGCACAGAAAAAGCCAATTTATTATTTTTAGATTGAAGGGCATAAAAATATGCTCCATGCAATTCCTATAAATAAAAATGCATTCATTTTAACATTCGTGAATTAATATTTCTGAAAATCTAAATCCATTTCAATTCGTTTCAATCCATTTTCGTTTGCTGGGCAATTCTTTAAATAATTCCGATGTCATTCTGAAGTAATTGAAGAATTTCTCACGATTAGTCGTTTGCATTTCAAAGACTAAATTGTTACTTGCACCTTGGAGACCCATTCTTTGTGTAAACATTGAGTGTATTCAAAATTTTCGTTTTCCTGCTGTAAAATTTATAAACGAAATAAAATTTTCACACACTCTTAAATATAAGAATAGCACGCCAATTTAGCATATTTCTTGTCTTTCGCAACAATTTTAACATTAGTAATAACACTACTTTTTTATCCATCGTTGTAGATTTACAAAAAAAGTTTTTGAATATTCATTTCAATTTTTAGATTCAATCAATTGAACATGCCATTCCGTTCCGTAAAAATTTTCTCTATCCATCTCATGTAGCTGGAACGCAATGGAATTTTGGAAACAAAATATATCTCACTCTTATAATTCAATTTTTGAGTTTTTAAAATAATATTATAGATAAGATAATTGCACAAATTATTGCATATTACTGCTTTAGTCGCATTAAAATAATGAAAATATGATTATAGATTATAAAGCAAATTAGCTTGCAACCGAGGCATTCTGTTTCCATTCCGTTCCGATTACATGGAACGGGTAGAGAAATTTCTTATGGAAACGGAATTATAGTGAACTCAATTTCTTAATAAGAAATCCGTTTCGTCGTTCTGATTCTGTACATGGGATGACATCTTAAAGGTACAATTTCATAGTGTCGCTTGTCGCAGCGATAAATAATCACGTGACTGAATTTCTCCTTCAATTTGATCACTTTCTTGTTGTCAGTGACATTGTGTATAGTGCCTAGTTTATTAAGGCACTATAAACGTGAGTATTCACATATCCGTTATTTTTAGTCTTTTCCCCATTCCTTTCCCATTCCGCCGCTGAGCTGAGAAGGTTATGGTCATTACAGTTGTTATAGATTCTAAGCTGTTGGAAACCTTGTAACTTCGTATTTATTTATTTCCACACTTCGAAATTTTATCAGACTAAGAGACGAAAAGAAGGATATAAAAAAATTGAAATATTATATATTAATTAAGAAGGCAAAAAAAATTTATAAAATGTCTTGTTGCGTTGCGATAAACTGTATCAATAAATCAGAAAAAGGTATTCGAATATTTAAATTTCTTGCGGATAAATTCATCGACAACTTGCTATATTACTGTAAAACAAATACATGACTTATGAATAAACATCACTACACTTCCTCAGATGAGAAATTTCAATCCTTTTCTTCAAATTACATACATATTTGGCACCTTATCTAGAAATAATCTAATTCTTTAGGTGCATTAATATTGATTACGATAGATATTCAATTTTTGAGAGCAAAAATGGAATGAAAGGAGCTATAAAATTTCTAGCAGTAAATATAATCATAACCTGTAATGACCATAACCCGTCACAGCTTAGTGATGGAGACAGAGGAGGTGGGAAAAGGAATAAAAATGATGGATGTGAATATCTATATTTTAGTGCTCTAGTTTCCACTACAATCAACTACTGTCGAGCATTTCCTTGTTGTTCAACTATAACAGAGGAATACTTAACTGTAGTTGATTGGTTCTTGGTCTCATTCTGATCCGGATTAAATTCTCGGTAGAAACTAGGCCACTGTTGAAAAGTTGGCTTAATCTAATTTTTAGCGACATCGCTCTTATGCAAAGATTTAAATGTGGAACAGTCGGATGTAAGTATAATAAGAATATTTACTTAAGTTATATTCCAAAACATCCTTTCTGAGGAAAATTTTACTCGAAATATATATAAGACATGTAACGTATACTACAGTACTTCAAGTAAAATTTTCCTCGGAGAGGACATTTTGGAATGTAGCCTTAGAATATGGATGTCATCGCAAAACTTGATAAAATATATTTATTCGATACATTCGAAATGTGAGAATGTAGTAGAATTATTAATTAAGTAGAAAAATGTGACAGTCTGCTTTATGAAGTGATTATTCAGGCTAGAAAAACAAGTTTTTTTTTATTAGAACAATTATTAGAGCTGCGTAATGTAAATAAATATCACTCGAATAAACGTCACTCGAATGTTTTCGTGTATTATCTTATTATCCAATGTTAAACACAAAGATAAAATGATATGTGGGAGCATTCGGATAATATTTCCAAACGTAGCCCAACTCTAACATTTAATAATTCGCTTCGTAAAGCATACCATCATGTTTTTCTGCCAGATTTTTCCATTTTGAGTGAAAACGTGTTGTATAAATATATTTTTATCAAGTTTCGTAGTGATACCCATATTCTAAATAATTAAAAAATAAATAAATAAATAAATATAAATTTCTTATTAATAAAAAATTTGTTCTGTGCGATTTACCTCATTTAACTTTGATTATTTTTATTTTTATTTCCAATTTTATTTATATCGACTTTTCTTATGATCGCTTAATACAATTATACCAATTTAATTATTGTATTATTAAATTATTATTATTATTATTATTATTTAATTATTGTATTATTTATTATTATTTATTATTATTTATTATTATTTGCGATAATTTCATGAAATTTTCAGATGGCTGTTGTACATACTTGTTGTATATGTGAAATGATCGTAGACGAAAAGAGTATTTCAACTCATATATGAAAGCATATAACCGGTTTTTCGTTGATAATTTTTAATAATTTTTTTTATCCATGTTCACATCATCTTTTAAATAAAGGATCAATCCAAAATCTCTTTTTTTATATTTTCTTTTTAAATTTGTACATTAATGCACAAATGCTATTAGTCTATTTTGTCGTAGTTTCACTTTATTTTTGTTATGCATATCAACTTGACAGATATCCAATACTGTTTTTGATATGACATTTTATATAATAATTAATACTTTATATAATAATTAATATAATTATCGTCAAAAATTTATCTATTCCATTTATATGAGCGACATTCAAGTCCAAGACACAATGCGAGGGAATAGAAATAACGTGATTTTAACCTAATTAGAACTGTGTATTCCGATATATCCGATTTCTGATAGGTTGAAATCGCGTTATTCCTATCGCTATCGCTATTCTTTCGCAATGTGTGTCTTGGGCTTGAAGGTTAGCATACAAAATCACGTGATTTGTCGCTAAATATGAGCGACCAACCACATGAACACATACCTTAAGAAATCAGCTGATCCTGTAGTTTCCATTTGCTAATAACGGAACACAGCTGTGTTAGTTACACCGTTACCAACCTTGTAACTAAAAAGAATATTTTCGACATAGCTATCGGAATTCGGATCCACTATGATCTTGGTCTAGGGTGAAGATGTAGCTATACGTTGGTGACTCTGCTATGGACGTAACCAATTTGCCGAACCGGCTTTCAATTTGAACGTTAATGCACCGCCGGTCAGCAAACGTTAGTAATTCTGGTATTGTAAGCAGAACTGTGTTTATGTGTGTTCACTCACTCGTATGTAGCAACATTATTACGTGTTGTGAGAATCGATATTACATCTGTTGACATTTGTATCGATCCAAAATAACAGTGACTATCTGCGCGTAATAGGAAATTTTAGATAATTGAATCAATAGCAATTTGACATGAGGACAGAGTCCTATAATCTGTGACTGTTTATTTATTTCTGAAAATCATGAATGTAGTGACGTGTGTATCACACGTAACAGTATTGAGTAACGTAATATTCATTTTATCCTTATTTAATCTGACTCATTCTGTTTTCACTTGTTTATACAGATGATGTAATCTCCTACATAGACGCTTCCAAATATCATATGTTGTCATTATGTGAAAAGAGCAGACACGGGAGCAAGTCGATTAATAACAGAATAGCAGTTGCTCTGCAATTTTAAGTACTTCAAAGATAAGTAAACTACGGACAATTGAATATTTGATTTCCGAGGGTGTCGTTTGTCTTGCAGATGCTGGCTAGTAAGCCAGTCTTTGTTTTACACAATGACCGCTAGCGATATACAAGGTTCTCTAAAGGAAGCTCTGTATGAAACATTAACTGGAATTTTGTCGCCACATCATGAAACTCGCAAGGCAGCAGAACAAAGAATTCAAGTTTTGGAGGTGACTGAGGAGTTTGGTATACATCTGACAGAATTTGTCATTGATCCCAACAGTCATTTGCCAATCAGGCAGTTAGCTTCTGTCTTGTTGAAACAGTATGTTGAGACGCACTGGTGCTCATTGGCTGAGAAATTCCGCTCACCAGAACTTGATAATGCTATTAAAGAAAAGATTAAAAAGTTACTTCCCTTGGGACTTCGAGAATCTATTAGTAAGGTAATTTATTCTAAGAATTAATTAAAAATAATGTTTTATATAGGATGAATCAATTAAAATGTTATAGATTTATTTCTTAAAAACAAAGCTTTTTAGAGAATTTATGTTTCATACAAAAGTTTAGTTTGGAAGAGGACATAAGATCATGCCATTGGTTTGACCTTGGGGGAATTGTTTGAAAATCATATAAAGCATTATAAATTTTTTAAATGGAACCTCGTATTTCATTGCATATTTTTGTAATTTTTCTTGAAAGCTTTTCAAAATACTATAATAAAATATTTTTTAAATATTTTTCGAATTTTAATACAAGGTAGTCTACAATAGAAATTATAATGATCGTAAAGTCTTAAGTTGTAGTGGTTGTAGGATCTTAAGTCGTAAAAAATTGACCAATCATAGTCGATTATCATATTGGACTGTGATTGGTTAATTTTCTATGACTTAAGAGTCTATGACCATCATGACTTCTATTGTAGATCCTGTATAGATAATTTAAGAAATTGATTTAAGAAATTGATGATTTACATGATCTTCAAACAACTCCATAAGGTTAAACTAATGACATCGTCTTATATTCTTCAACTCAACAACTTTTGTATGAAATATTTTTCTCTAAATTGTTTTATTTCCGAGATATAAATTTATAACACATTAAAGCCTACTCTACAATGTGCTCTTTGTTTCCTATCTCTTGCTTTTTATCTCTTGTTTTTTTCTTCTTTACAATCGTTTTATCGATAATTACATTTCTTGTTACATGTTTCCTGCTTTCTTCAAAGTTCATTAACTTTTATCTTGGGCGACATAAAACAAAAACTGGATAAGAAGCAAAAAGACAAGAAATAGCAAAAATAGCAAAAAGCAGAAAACAAAAAACAAAAAGCACATTGTAGAATAGGCTTAACTGATTCACCCTGTATAATTCTATTTGTATATTTAGTGATAAAATATTTCGTTTTACATTTGACTTGCAAGATGTCAGACAAAGCTCTATTTTAGGTACGAACTGCAGTAGCCTATGCAATATCTGGTATAGCACATTGGGATTGGCCTGAGAATTGGCCTGGATTGTTTGATGTACTTGTTAGCTGTTTAAGAGAAGAGAGCGAATATGCTGTTCATGGAGCAATGAGAGTGTTAACGGAATTTAGTCGAGATCTGACAGATGCTCAATTGCCTAATGTAGGACCCATTATTCTTCAAGAGATGTACAGGATATTTCAAAATGAAAATGTAATTTTAATAGAAGATCAAAACGTCTTCTACATATTTTTCTTATACATTTTATTGTATTTCTAACTTTATATTTCTTGCAGCAGTATTCGATTAGAACACGGGGACGTGCAATTGAGATCTTCATAACGATTACAACTTTGGTTGCTCACACGGGAGCATATGAGAAGGGATTTATAGAGCAGTATCTGCAGCCAATCATTCCTATGTTCTGTGAAAAGTTTGTTGAGTGCCTCAGAGTGCCTAATGATCAAACCGATGATTGTGGATTCAAAACAGATATTATTAAAGCTATAAATTGTCTTGTTATGAAATTGCCTAAATATATATCGGAGCTTTTACCTCAAATGCTGCCACCCATATGGGAAACTTTATGTCAAAGTGCAAAAACTTATCAAGAAATAACAGTCAATGCTGATAAAAATATTAATGATAAAGAAATTGATTCTGATGGTATATATTATTTTCTTGTAATAAATATAATCAATAATCACTATTTTCTTTACAAGTATATGTGTACATATTTTCCAGGCGAAGTAATTAATTCCAACAGTTTGATTATTGCGATTTTCGAGTTCGTTCAAACTATTGTGGATCGTAAGAGATTTACGAATCTGTTGGATAATATGCTACCAGAAATCATGTATTATCTAATAATATTTATGCAAATAACGGTCGACCAGATCCAGCAATGGACAACCAATCCGAATCAATTTGTTGAGGAGGACGAGTGCACTTTTGATTATAATGTCCGGATCTCGGCTCAAGAATTTTTAACAGTGAGTACACTTTGATATATTGCCACAGATCTGGAAACCAGCAAAAATCATGGAAAGTAAATTGATCAGAGAAAACTCATGAAAAGTCATGGAAAAATATAAAAGAGCCAGGAATTTTAAACTTTGCTCACAATTTTCTTAAATTCTTAGATGCTCTTATTTTTAAAAGTATGACTTGTTATATTTAATATAAATATTCAAAACATTTAAAAATTGTATATTTTATAAATAATTTTTTTACTACAAGAGGACGCTTTTGAGGTGTTCTTGTTAAAGCTCTAGATATACCAAAGTAACGCAATCCTTTGAGCTGAATTGTCAATAACTTTCCTATTGGGTATTTTGATCGCCATTTTTAACTTGATGGATGTAGCGCTTTATTAGAAATTTTTTTAATATGATATGGTTATTAGGTCAAAAATGGAAAATCTTTGCATTACTTTGATATATTTAGAGCTTTGGTTCGTGCGTTTCTTTTGCAACGCCGTTTTTTCCATAAGAACTAGAAGTTTATTAGCTAATATTCCTTGCTGCGTAGCAAACATAAACGTTTCCGCGTATTGTGTGCAGAAAATATTTTTTTCTCACTACTGCATTTAGATTATTAACTTATTTTCATCATCAGTAACATTAAATTGCTTTAACCATAAAATTAAGTATTAATGGACTTTCAAAATTCAATCAATAACTAATACATAAGAGCAAATGATAACTACAGTAATTAATCAGTGTGTTATAATTATAGAATTAAAATATATTTAAGCAATTTCATTATATATATGACGCAATATTCGATCCGGCTAATTTACATTTTAGTAAATAATAGGAATAAGTTATTTTTTTTTAAACTAAATTAAGTTAATGACTTATAAAATTAAGTTGTAGTTAAGTTGAATGAACAAAAAATTCATTTGGTTAAAGTCATATTAAGATTAAATTTATTCAAGTTAAATTTACTCGAGTTAAATAAAAAGTTAATTTTGTAAAACATCATTTTTAAATCAGAATATCTTAGTTTTCTTTTAAATCAAATTACTTTAAATAACAAAACAATTGCAATATAAATTATCAGATAAATTTAATATTTCAAAATAATAGGAATAAATCGGGCAACTGAAAGTCAAGCGCGGTAATTGAAGCGCAATTTTTTTATTATATTCTTAACAATAAGCTGATATATCAAACGTTTTGACTTCATTTTGAGCCATCTTTGGTGAAAATGTAAAAATTGTTTTTCAAGCTCCATGTGGGAAAAAATGAGTGTATCGCTCACACCGGTCAAACCAAGATGGTCTAGATTCTGCCAAAGAGAGTCGAGAATTACAATAAAGACATAGTTATATAGAAATTAATTATATACGAGGCATATTCGGAAAGTAAGGTTAGGTTACAACATTTTATGAAAATCGAAAAATGAATATTTATTAATAAAACTTATATGACATATTACACAAATAAAGCACTATTTTTCCACCATCGCCATTCAATTCTTTTGGTGAGTCGTAGTCATCAACTATTCCTTTGTCACGTTTCTGCCGCCATCTTCCTTGATCACACTCGGCATTCTTCATCTCTTTGTCAGTGGAAAAATGTTTCCCATGTGTTCTTTCAACATGGTGAAAAGAAAAAAATTGCACCAAATGCTTGGAATTGAATGGCGATACGAGAATAAATAGTGCTTTACTTGTGTAATATGTAATATAAGTTTATTAATAAATATTCATTTTTCGATTTTCGTAAAATTTTGTAACCTTACTTTCCGAATATGTCTCGTAATTGTATAGCGATTAAAATGATTAGTTGGATAAACCATGTTGATTGTATGAAAATCACACTTTGACTTTTAATTAGCTAAAATAATTAAACTCAGCATATTTTATTTTAATAATATCCAATGGATGTCATTTTGAGATATGATAATCCTGAAATATCCCTGGATGTTCTCAGTTATCCAACGGACATTCAGGGAATGGACAAGGATCTATATGTGTCTATATGTGTGAAATCCTACCGATGACACCCAGAGGAACTGCATGAGCTATCGCAACCAATAAACAAAAATAAATTAAAATTTTTAATCCATCTAAATCCATACTTTAATGAAAATGGATTCAATTCATGAAATGGATTCCCTGAAAATGAATGCATTTCTATTTGGCACTGGTTCAATATTCGAAAAAAAATTATTTATATTTAAGATTTGCAAATTTTATTTTTTTTTTAAACAGAAGTTTTATATGAGATGTTTATAGCGAATTACCTGAAATTAACTGTTTAAATTAGTTTTGAAAGACACTCTTGTCTTAATGAAATTCGAACCTAGAACCTCTGGATTAATAATCTCCTACCTTACATACTACACCACTTCTTCAATTGATAAATGTGTTACTTATTGTCTACTTAAGTTCATTTAATAATAAGCGCATGCAATTATATGTACATGAGATACTTTAATCGCCCCAGGCGGATGTCTCAAAAACTAAGAGAGATATTAGAAAAAGTTTTATATAAAAGTTATAGATTTTCTTGGGGAAAAAAGGTGCAAATAATGGATTTTATATAGAGGACATTACAAAGATCAGGTCAAGATCGATATGAATTTTTTAAATAGAAACCCCTATTTTTTATTGCACATTCTAATAGCTGAAATCAAGATATTTTTAAAACTATAATAAAGTACACTATAATAAAGTATTTTTTCATTAAACACTTTGCGAGTTACAAAAAAAACTTAACAATTATTGTACTACCAACATTAGCATTACCCAAATGTATCACGTGGAGTCGGATTTAATATTCTGTGTGTGGGTGTGTGTGTGTACGCAACATACGCATAAGCGTACGTGCCCCGTCAAACGAGAATGAATTGGATTGGATAAATCCGTATGTCCGTGAATCAAGTTTTTGAATCTGCGTTATTCGCGAAAAAGATTGAATTTTGTAAAGATCGAATACACTGAATCTGTTTCTAGATAAATATAATATTGTGATCTCTAGTGGATTTATATGGATTCAGAAATGAAATGCTAATCTGCGATCCTAGAAAGTAGTTTATCATTGGAAAGCATGCAAGGTGATCACAGATATATAAATCATTTCTTCCTGAATGAGCCCTAGTACTATACATAGAGTATACAATATTACGAATTCACGGCAATAAGATAACTTCCAGATATATACTATTGTGATCAGAGTTATATCTAGAAATTACCTTGTCGTCGAGGATCCACAATGTTACACACTCCATACATCACCGGATTTTTTGTTGGGAGGCAACGACTTATATATATCATATTGATGCGTGCTTTTCAACGATATTACTTTCCGAGATCAATGATTAGCAGTTGGATGATCTCCCATGTTAGATAATTCTTCAAACGCACGTTAAATTTAAACGAATTAGTCGCATGTTCATTGCGTTGAACAGTAGGTAAAGTACCAAAAGAAAATTACCAATACGTAATTACGGATTCAATCGGATTGGTTGCACGTTTCATTTCTATGCACATTAGGTGAGATACAGAAAGTAAATAATTAATTCAAAATTACTGATTCAAGCGGATTACGGATAGAAAACAGATGTAAAAAATTCAAAAACTTGATTTGTCACTTCTCAATGAATTTTCAATATTTTTCAATAATTTCTCGTTTATTGGAGCGTGTATGGGGAAATGGAAGAGAAGTCAAAAGTTATACATACTATATTTTTGTTATTTTTTATTTTTCTATTCATTAACTGGACTGATTATGTTTGATGATCGACCATTCCAGATTGATATGCATTTTCCCATGCTTATAGCATTACAAGACATGATTACTCGCGTAAATCAAACACTCCAAAAAGATGACAGCCCTCACGTCCATGTCATTCCTGGGTAATGCTAAGCACGGGGAAATGCTAATGGTACTGTAACTTTCAAGCCTCATAAAGTACTTTATGAAAAATAACTTTATGTTGTTTGAAAAAATCTCTTGACATCAGATATTAGATTCTGGAATCAAAAATAGAGTGATCATTTAAAAAAATCGATGTGACCTGACCTTGCCGACACTCCAAGGTCAGACTGACCAGACCAATGAAAAGATCATTTAAAACTCTACAACTTTTGTAGGAAACATTTCTTTTGGAAATGCTTAGTTTTCAAGATATTTCACCGGTTTTTTGGAAATTTTATTCATCCTGTGTATATATATATATATATATGTACACACGCACATGTGCACGCGCACCCCTCCCCCCACACATACACACACACACACACGCACGCACGCACGCATAATATTTCAGAATTTGTGGACACGGATTGCACAACGTGATTGTATGTGCCAAAAGAAGCAATTTTTCCTCTGGCAAAATTGCGTTCAAATAGTTTTTTGAATGAAAGCAATTTTAAGTTAACGAATGAGCGTTGGATAGACACATACATGGCACGACTCGATGTGTGATTATGTACGTCATTTTACTATTTTACTAAAGATTTTATAAAAACTATGCATGATATCTAAATATTACAATTATTCGTAAGTTGTTTAATCTATTATTTTATTTTCAGTCGTTTCTTCAGCAATATAAATTAGAAAATATTCTCTTAAATAAGTTGTATTCAAAATAGTGACATTTATAGAATTAGAATTTATTTACTTCAGCACATACAAGCCAAGAAGGGACTTAGTTTACAGAAATACTTAATTCACACTTACACTCTTCTTCCGCCTTTATCTTACAACTACAAACTATTACTATACATTTTCTTTTATCTATATCTATTATATATATAAAATCTTTATATCACAGTCTTTTAGTGTCCATATCCCATTTCTTATTTACTTTATCTCTATCTAGCATTTCTTTATTCTTATCGCCTTATCTTCTCTTATATTTTTTAACTGCACATTCTATATTGTATCTTTTTTTTTCTATTAGTCTCATTTCAATTCGTTTCCTTAACTTATAAATAGATAATAAACTACCTATGTTACTAACTACAATATATTATATTATACAATCTACTATAATATACTATACAATCTAACTATAATATACGCTACAATCTTATCTTATACTCACAGCCTTGTTGTTTTACAAGATTCTCATTCCTTGTCTTTACATTATCTTTATCTTTACAATAGTCTCTATTTATATCTTTATTTCTTTCTCCTTTCTTTTCTTTTTTTTTTTATTATTTCCTTTTCTCTATCCTTACAGTTTTATTAGCGTTTTTCCTTTAAGTTAACTCAAATCTTTTCCTCATAAATTCCTTACAATCTCGTCCTTATCTGTCCCTAACTTTACAAAACTACCTCTTGTCTCCTCGCATACATAATGCTCGAGGCTATAATGCTCCTCGCTTGCACAAAAAAGATATCCTCTCTCCTCTATTCTTAGCCAGTATTTATTCTTCTCTTCTAAATTACCGCATCTTAATAACGCTCTTATCTCCTCTCTTCCATTTCATATTCTCCACCCTCAGATAATTTGATATCCTATTTTCTATACTTATCTCTTTGTATCTTTTATTATATCTTGATCTGTTCTTCCCTTTTCCCATTGCCTTTGTCCCTATTTATTAAATCTTTTTCAAAACTTTCATTCCCATGTCCCATTACTTCTCTAGATTCAATTCCCCATCCGTTTCTATTATAATAACCCTTTCTCTCCATATTTATCGTTCCAATCATAGCTTTGTTTTTCTTCCCAGCACTCCCTGATCAAATTATCTGTGTTTCCAAATTTAATCTTTTCCTCGTATTATATTTTCTTGTCCTCAAATCTCATCCTACTTTGAGCTTATCTATTATTAGCTTCCTTATGATTACATACCTTGTAGAAATCTAGTTTGAAAATCCACCTGAGGTAGTCTAACATTATCTTTTCTAGTTCACCTTTTTCTTCCCAGCCCCATAATTCCACTCCATATGTCATAACACTTTGTATCAAATATTTGAATAGCATCCATCTTTTTCTAAAGTCATTTCTGCATAGCTTTTCCTCTAAGCCCCATACCTTTCTTGCTATCATTTTTCCTTTTCTACTTGTTTCTTTAATATGTCTTTTATAATCTCCATTCCTATCTAAATTAAAATCCAAATATTTGAATTCCTGCACCTCTAATTATTCCCTTATTTTTCCTTACTTATTAGCTTACTCCCCTATTTCGATTTCTCTTTCCTTTTTCTCCCCCTCTCTCCAGACACAATTTTTTTCTTAAGCTAAAAATAATGCACTTTTCTGTGCACAGCTCCTGTTTCCTCCCCTCTAAAATTTTTTTTAACGTGTTTATCATATTCTAACGCCTCCCTATTATAAGCTATTAAGTCATCCGCATATGCTAACGACCATATCGCTACTTAGTCTAACTCCTCCTATTCCTCTTTTCTCTAATTCATTATCTATGTCCGCAATATATAAATCGTGCAAACTACAACTGTCTCACTCTAACTTATTGCATTATTTCAGAATTCTTCGAAAAAGAACAGATCTTACGTATATATAGCGCTGCAGCGCAGAATCGGAATGATAGATATCTTAATCTCTAAAATCTCGAACTTTGATTTAATGTCTCGGTTCAAGAGGCCGCCGCATTTTTTGCCAGATTCTTTCATTTTGAGTGAAAACGCGTCAGATGAATGTATTTTCATTAAGATTTTAGGTGGAGATTTTATGTTATTTTAAATAACATAAATAACGTGCGTGCGTGCGTGCGTGTGTGTGTGTGTGTGTGTGTGTGTGTGTGTGTGTGTGTGTGTGTGTGTGTGTGTGTGTGTGTGTGTGTGTGT
>Ga0157363_1002918_pt1 | contig 15250 bp, 7 predicted proteins | sample AttsexASBM1_FD_111477 | JGI IMG/M metagenome (GOLD analysis project Ga0157363, IMG submission 111477) | Fungus gardens microbial communities from leaf cutter ant in Ribeirão Preto, State of São Paulo, Brazil - Atta sexdens ASBM1 | ecosystem: Host-associated > Fungi > Mycelium > Unclassified ...
CATTTATTGTAGAATTATTTGGAATGAATTTCGATCTGAATGTTGTTCAATTATTCCCGATATTTCTATTATATTTTCTATAAGGGAATAATTCCGATTAAAATTCATTCTGAACAATTGCATAATTAATAGTATGTATTTTCCATATTTTATTATATCGTTATATACTCTCTCTCTAAATCTTTTAAAGTGAATTGTCACTCTAAAGAATAAAATTTCAATTTTAAAGATTGAAGCCAGACTTTTTCAAAACTGGTTGAATTTTCACTCTTTATAATTTTATTCCAAAGAATTCAGAGAATAAGTATATATACTTAGCATCCATACTTTTTTATTTAATTTTATATTTATTCTTTTTCTATTTATTTTTATTTTAATAATGTATTTGGAAATATATTAATTTTTTTAAATATACTTTACTGAATTGAGATCTAGACTTAATAAAAGTTTAATTTACTATTCTCTGCATATTTATTTTTACATGTATTTGAATATTACTTTGATACTAAAAATTAATTTATGTATATAGGGTATCTTAAAATTCGCAATTCAAATATTATAGCAAAAAAATGTTTGCAAAATTAAGTAAAAAAGTTATTTATAAATTTTTATTTATTTTATTAATATTTATCTGAGATATAAAGATTTAAATTATATAAAAATATATAATTTAAATAATTTTAAATATATCTAATTGGAATATGATATTTTAGATATATGTATATACATATATAAAATATACGTAATATTGAACAATTTCCATTACATACAGACTGTATGTGTGTGTGATTTCTAATAAATAAAACGCTAAAATTTGTAACAGCAGATTATTACTTGTTTTTTTGAGTTTATGAATGATGAGCTTTGAATGATTATATATTTTACATGCGTCAGTAAATAAGGAAAAAATTGAAAATAACACACATATTCACCTGTTAAAGTTCACAGAGACTCCTGTTTTTTTCTGATTTAAAAGAAACTGACATTTGCGTTCATTTTTAAAACAAGAGTTGAGAAATTACAATTACTCCGCTCTTTTGTTTCTCGCTTTACATTCATCGTGTGCTTCGCTGTAACAATTGTTAAACATCGCCGTTTTAGATTGTGGAAAAAAAAAGAACTCTTCGTTCTTCGAACGGAGCGCGGAGGAATATATAGATAACATTCAACAGACTTTCAAAGCAATAGATACGCTTAATGAGCACGAACCTTTCTGACAATTCCGCAAACTTGCAAAGCACAATTGAATTTCTCTCGGAATTTATTAACCTATTTGTTAATTCGAACGGGCATTTGTTTATTGAATATTTGTCTGTTAAGCTTTTGTTGACTGATTATGTTTCGCCACGGTACTTGCGCGCTGTGAAGCAGAATAGCGAAAATCGTAAAGTAGCGTAGTAACGTAAAGTAACTATCGATCGCTAGCGAGAAAAAGGATCGAGCTAATAAGCCGATTAGTGATCAAAGGGCGGAATATTGCAGTACACGATGCAACGCCAACAGCGCGGCGCAAAGGGAATAGGATCTTCGCTGGCAAACAATATTGCAAAAATGGCCTAAAACACGAAGCGTTCGGAAAAAATGAAAGCAAAATATAGACAGGTGCGAAATGTGGTGCATCGATAACTAAATGCGGTATTTGTTGTCGCGAAAGCTTTCATGCTGCCTCCGATCGTTCGTCTTTAACGCATTCACGGTTTAAGGAATTCGCAAGAAAAGGTTGAAACGACATGAAATATTCTCTTTTCGTACAAGATTGACAATATATTTTATTTTATAAAAGAACTAAAAGAAAAAAAATCAATATCAAGGTTACAGTTGTAAACGTATACGTAATTATTATCGTTCTTAACATCCCGCTAACTCATTTATAAGAATTCCATTAATTACTGTTGCAAATTTGTATTAGCAGAAAATTAAAAACAAACAATCATATGAACGTTAATAAACTAGTTAATTAATAGCTAATAAAACGAACTTGAGATTAATTTGAAATGAGTAATATACAGAAGTATGAAACTCAACAACAAATATACTGAAAAATTCAAAAGAAAAAGATATTTTGACTTTCGTATATTTAATACATATAATATTTCGATATAATGAAGAACATGCAATGTTTTACATAATTTTTAATAAGTTCCATGCACTCTTTTAATTCATATTTTAACAATTTTTGATGTTCAATTCTTTTCACTATAATATTAGGCAATTAAGTTTCTTTTCGAGAATTTCCAATAGAAATAATAAAAACAGAAGGAGGGTAAAAAAGATGTATCAGTATACGTTATTTAAATTGTTATATTCTACATCGATGTCCTATCGTGCTCTCCTATTATTTATAAAACGGAGTGTAATACTGAAGAACAACAGCCCGATGTACATGTGTACACATGCATACAATTTCCATACGTTTAGAGATATTTCAATCGACTGGACCAACAATCGCAAACTCGACAAGAAATAGCACCGAGATACGAAGGATAGAATCGGAAGGAAGAAAAAAAAACACGAATGGATCTTATAGGATCCACTGCCAAGTTTAATCGGCGCCGTGGTATCTCGCGAGGGTGGTATTCGATTTCCAGATTCCCGGCTAGAGATGCTGTTGGATGCTGTGGCAACGAGAGCGAGAGAACAGGGGAAGGAAGTGGGGGGGGAGGGAGAGAGAGAGAGAAAACGAGGAAAAGGGAAGAAGAGAGCAGGAGGGTGACGACGATGACGACAACGACAACGACGGCAACGACGACGACGACGATGACGACGACGACGACGACGACGACGACGACGACGACGACGATAAAACGAAGAGAGATACACGCTTGCGCCAGGGATATCACCCTCATCTCCTCGCACAGTGCACCCCTAGTGAGGGGACGAGAGAGCGGGGTGTGTGGCGAGGATAGATGGCAGGGCGTCTCTCCCGGGCCGCGCAGGGCCGCGCAAAGCCGCGTTGCACACGCACTGTCAGTTCTCTTCAGTTTCGCTCGGCAATCCGTGCAATGAGTTGACCTTTCGTTAGCCCACTCGTGCCCGCCGATCCAAGATCATCCCTTTTGCGAGAGAGAGGGACCACCATCACCGCGTGTCGATCGTCGTCGTGCGACCGGCCGCTCGATCGGCGCCACGACGCGCCGGAGACACGCCTGTCGCCGACAGGAAACAATAGGAAACAGGATCGCATGGTTCTTTGCGGCAACGCGGTTCATTCCTCCTTCCAACAGGAAGCGTTGGCTTTCTGCCTCGTCGATGCTGATCTTTAATCTCTCGTACCGGCAAATTAATCGGAGAATTAAATAGAGTGAAAAACAGACGGTGAAACGAATCGAGACTCGAGTTTACCTCTGGAAGAACCAAAGAACATCGCTGATTTCCGTACTTTGAATGACACGGCGAGTGACTTGACCGAGAGTGCGATAAGATAGGGGGAGAACAAAGATTCAGAGGGATGCACGTATCACGCCCCGCCGGTGCTTTTCAATTACGCGAATCTAGATCACTGCGAGGCTGTTAGCGAATTAAGCGGGCTTGCGAGAGCGGACTTATGCGGGCTGAGCGCGAGATGAAAATAACGATCGTGCCGTCGCGATGAGAAATCGTGTTGGGATAGATTCGCAAGTCCGAAGTAGCGATGTAACGATGCCATGGAGCGTGGAAGCAAGAAAAACTGGAAATCGTCGATTTATCCGATAAACTCGTCCTGATTCCGCTTTCCGGCGCACGTTGCTGTCAATTTCGGCGTGCAAAATACGGAATTCGCGGGTCGTTTTACAACTGCGGCAACAAGCCTGCGGCAATCGCCATCCCGTTCTATCGGAGGATCTATTGGAGATCGGAGCGCACGAGGAAGAGGAAGAAATCGACCGGCACTCCAAAACGACTATGAGAGATAAAAAATGAGGTGTCTAATTTTGACCCTCGGTCTGCTGGTTTCGGGTAAGTCGAATAAATCGCGTTCGGAAATCGCCTGACCGGTCGTGTCGTCAATCACCTGCACATCGCCGACATCGACGGCACACGCCAAATCTCTGCATCCGTCGTATAATTCGAAGCGAAATCCGCATTTAGGCAAATACAACAGTAAACATTCATCTCGTCTCGAATAACGCGAACAATGAATTAGTAAAATCGCGATATATTAATAAATATTGCGTAATACAATTTTGTTAATTTTGTCACGCAAATGAAATCATTTCCGCTCGTTAGCCTCTATATATTAATTCTGTTCGTGCAATTTGCATTGATTTGAAAAACGTGCGAGGAATTTTCTTGGCTTTTAATAAGTTTCAGTTTTTTGTGCACTCTTTCTTTCTCTTTTTACACATAGTTTCGGAGATAAGCACAAGAAGGGATGAGCCGGAAACTTAAAGATTCATGCAGAAACTTAAACGTTTGAGATTCGTAATCGTACATTGTTAGTTTCACCTGAAAAATATATTAATTAATTGTGATAAAATTAACGGACGATCAATAAATTCCCTTAAATAACAAATTTAATTTATAATTACATGATAATTAAAAATAATGATTTTTCCTAAAAATATGCATTGCACTTCGTACAAATCCAAAAATATGCTTCGATGGTCATTCACCCGACAAACGGTTCTTGACCGTTGCACCCACCGTATTTGCTTCAACATGTTTTCGGTTCGATTAATACGGGATGCGGCAAAATTAGATTTACGATTTTATATCAAGAGTAAAGTACGCGTTAACCACTCCTTTTCTTTTCAAAACAGTTTAATGACATTACGCGAAGCACGTATGAGTCGAGCGGCATGTAAACCTTGTCTTTTTACTGTTTCGTGATACACGCTGAATATCTTATCCCTTTCATGTGAGAAGCCGAGCAATGTAATATTATGTACCCAGCCCGGTGGAGAATGCCAACGGTATATTACAGTGGGTTTAGTTAGCTTCCAAACTTAGTCTTAACTTCGTAATAACTTAGTATTAACATTAGCCTTGTCCAAAATACAGGTTTATGCAGCAATTAACCCGAAAGTCCTATGTACTGGTAATGTAATGAGACAAGCAATATCGTGACATAATGTTATACCATAGTCAATAAAAGAACACTTGAAAATGCGAGTACAAACTTTAATTTCTGTATCGCGCAATGTATGAAGTATAAGCTTTTTAATGTTCTTCTTTTGGTAAGCTTTAACTCTTTTATGTTTTTGCACATGTGAAATATCTGTTTATCATATTTCAATGTTACCGAGAAAGATACGCTACACGTGTATTCTTCAATCCAATTTATATTTTCTGCAGGATTGTACTGAAACGAAGACTGTAAAATTTTATTTCTATCGCTTCAATGGATTTAATGATTTCGGCCTTTAGCTTAACTTGGCCTTACTGTTCATTCAACAGTAAGCGGTACCATGGTGACCGCTGTATTGAATTTTTACTCTTTAGACAGAAATTTCATCGATCTCCGAACACCATTTAATTGACTCTCATTCGCACAAAAATATTTATATGTAACTCTTGTTTTTCCGTTTTTACGCTACGACCGATACGAGAATTAATAATTTCGGAAATTAAAAAAATCAACATGATACGCTTTTATTCACTTTTTTCCTATTAATAAATAGATAAATATTTATTGTATCTATTTCGTAGAAGCAGAGAGAAAGGATAAATCGAAAAAAATAAAATAAAATAAATTGCGATGCGCATATTATGAGATAACTTTTTGCATATAAATGAAAATACGAAATTTAAAACAGAATGATAAACTGATATTTTTCACGCGCAAGAATTACGTCAAATAGTCCCAATTGAGTAAAAGTTCAAAAGTTAAAATCATTTGTAATAGGACTAGGTAGGTTGAGACACTTCTTAAGACGATACGAACGTTCTTACAGCGTATCCAACATTGATAGTTTTTAGTCCTGGCTTAAGATTAAATTAGGATTGTATTTTAAGACTGCGTGGAACTGAGCAAACGCGCAATTAGTCGCTGCTACTACAAAATGAACTGAATGTATACAGCGACGTGATAAGAAACAAGGAAAGAAATTAAATCCACTGTACATTATTGTGAAAGTAACTGTAGAGCATAGAAGAAAATAGCCGAGAGGGTGGAAATTCTGATATGTATTTTAACCAAGGAGTATATGGGGACCGCGCAAATCCCACGGAAGCGCGGGGAGGTAAATATTTACTCGCGCAACTACCTGCATCCCTTTAAAGTTACCCTTTTGGAGCTACATTTATTTTTAACGCACGATTTTCTGACGGTAGTCTTATCAGATTCGAAGACTCCATTACCGATATCACAAGCGAAATTTTCCCATTCCGCAAGAAAGTGCGCAAGTGCATGCACATGCTACACATGCTTTATATATCCCATTTCTTATATGCATATAATATCGTTTGTTACGTATAAAAAGTTCTTTCGCATTGTTACACATTTTCACTATTAATGGAAGTCAGAGGATATACTCATCTTCAAGTTGACGTTCGTGTATAAACGGCTACATATATTTACGGAAAACATCCGACCAAAGTTACGAACTTTGCTGTGAACGGTGAACGATTCACGGCGTTAGGAAACTTGATAAACGGGTAATGGAGAGTTCACACTGTGTCGATTTACGATATGGCTATTTTATAGCTGTTTATGAATCTAATACGGGGACATCACGAAGTAACATTGAATTGAGGTACAATTACATTTACAAATAAATGTTGAATATAGTAATTCGACGTTTCGTGCAAACGTGAATTTCCGTTCAGTGAAAAACAAATATGCATTGTTCATATTCAGGACGTACATGGAATACTTTCGTAAACTTTATAAAATCTTCTAATATCACAGAAGAGAAAAAGAGAAATGTAAAAAGAGGGGGTTTGAGAGGGCAAAGAGATAAGAGGAAGCTAAAAATACGAAAAGTGGTAGACAGCGTGTTCTCTTACGAAAGAAAGAATAAACATTTTTATGGAAATTTGCATGCAAAATAATTTTCTCGAAGGAGAAAACGAGATAAAACCAAATTGATTATAAAACATCACGATAAAGAAACCAGAAGTTCCTGAATTATGCAAATGAAAGGTTTTGCGCGATTTAAATCTCAGAGACGCAAATAGCTAGTGGAACATTATTCGTCATATAACTTGAATTTATTTTAAAAAAGATTTTAACTTTTTTCCGGTTTTATTTGCTAAGGTATTCAATATTGAAGTTTGAGAAATTGTGGGAGAGATAGCAACCTCCGACATTTTCAATAAGAAGGGATCGACTTCAAGTTTAACAAGAAATAATGTTGCCAGAAATAATCTGCCAATTTCCTGCTAATTGCTAATATTAACAGATTCCGTAGAAAAATAAGAGAAATAATGAACATACGATTTTCTAATGTACCATTTTTCCAATGATATTAGCCGTACAAGTTAGATACTTTCAATCGGACATTCTCTGTCTCAAATAAATTCTTCTCCTTCCAGCTTTTAAGAAAGATGTCCTCATTGTTTTTAATTGCTACGATCTTGCAGGTCTAGTTTCTTTTTAGTTATAAAAAAAGACCTTCTATTACAAAAATTCTTCCGACAATATCGCTAAAAAATTATAAAAAAGATTTGATAAAAAAACTTATCTTTTTTTAGAATGTTATTTTAGTGTGTTATGATTTCATTTCATTGTAAAACATTTGCCAAAGAACCGAGAGTAAATAGTAAATTATATTTATTATCGGTTTTTGCAGGTTTATCATATACGATCTCTAAAATTAATATGCAAAACTGTTATGTAAAACACGAATAATATGTATTTTCGTATAACGCGTGTAACGTGTGTTTAATTTTATGTTATTTTGCAACAGAAAGAACGGATAATAAGAATTAAAGAACACTGTTAGCCCGGGAATATAATACAACTTTTTTCTACGACCTAAACTACTACTTCGCGGGATGTGCTTTAATAAATCATTGTTATTTATTACGCGCTGCATATACTGCTCCAAGCGATACAGGGGAATCCACGAATGTCTGAAAAAGTTTTTAAAGAACTTTTGAAAAATAAAGGCGTCTTTTGAAACGTTTATCTAAGGAATTGTTCTTCTCTTTTTGTCGGGGAGTGTTACAGAGACACAGTATAATATCCCGATCCGAAGTTAATTCGCCTAATTGACTGGAAAACGAAACTTTTTATCGGTAACTCCAATGCGCTCGAATGGAACGGCGATAATATATCTTCGCGATCTTTTCAAGTGATGTAAATTACAACATTCCGCGCGATCCTTGCCGCGTTAAAGGATCTCATTCTAGCTTCACTAACAAAATAAAATAGATACAACATTGTGTTTGGTTAAAGTGCAAGGACCTACTCAATGCACGGCCGATCACAGGACACACGAGAATCGTGCATCCGAGCCGCTCGATCGAGGACCGTACTTTGATGTTTCGGTCTCTCGCAACGTGACAGCCCTCGTCGGGAAAACAGCGACGCTGAATTGTCGAGTACGAAATTTAGGTGACAAAACGGTAAGTTACAGAAATATCCTTCCTTTCTCGTTTCTGCAAAATCATTTACTTCTGTAAAAGACATAACGCAACGACATATATATTTCGAGTATTATTTCAATGCCAAGTACACAGAGAGAAAAAATGGTTACATTCATCATAATTTACGAGTGAAGTAAATTTAGACCGATAGGAATAAATCAAATAAAAGAGAGAATTCTATTTTCCGTCAAAGCGGATTTTGAACCGTAATTTAGCTGCAATTTATAATCATTTTTAACATGCCAAGTATGTATTTTTCTTTGATTGAATATATATAAATATACAAATTGTTATTACATTCTAACAGTAATAAAACGGGAGTTTCTAACCGTAATTATTTTACCATGCAATTACTAGCATATAATACCAAACACTTCTCGCAGTGTACGTGGTATGAATAAATACTTAGATAAAATTTATTGGAATTTCAATATGTGGCTCGACCGTTTTAAATCAATGTTACCTTTCTACATTAAATTCAGTAAAGAGATTAGGAATAAGGATGGAAGAGATGTAACATAATAGCGTTTCTGTAATATTCTAATAATGACTGAAGGTTTTCTAAAGTCATGTAGTTTTATATTCTAATAACGTTATCTCGCTTGTTATAATAACCAATAAAGTTTAATATAATGCGATTTTAATAATATTAGCGTGAAATATAAGTAAGTAATGGTAAAGGGAACCGTTCTTGAAGTTTATTTTAAGCTCTTTAAGAGAAAATTTGAATGATGAGGCTTTAGAAAATATCTTTAGCACGCTGAACTAAGTCCATTCAATATCGAAGAGAGACGTACAATTTTAGTTTCGTAATATGCACATAGTAGCTCGCGAGTGCCACTTTTATCTCTGGTATATCGTGAAATTGACTGTCAGTGCTAAAAATATTTCTCGCCAGCGATACTCTTACGCCGGAAACTTTTACCAGAAATGGATCGACTCGAAACACTACAGCCTTAGTCGCAGTATTAAAAGCCTGTCTATTAGGTACGCAATATTTCTCGCACATATACGTACATTGACTGATGTCTATCATGAATCCTTATACAGTATTCTTTAGAGTGAAATAAAACACGCGCGCGAGGCGATTAAAGTTGTCGTGGCGGATAAATATGTACGTACAGTTATTTGCGACGTCGTGGTGCCATTTATAAAAGAAGTTTATGAATACATTACACAAAGAGAGAGAGAGAGAGAGAGAGAGAGAGAGAGAGAGAGCCGAGAAAAGAGTCGTGTGGCTATCGACGTTCCAAAACTTATACGAGTTACGAAATGCGGTTAGTTGCAAACTTGACTGTGCGCAATTTCATATTCCTATGCCGCACGTTGTTTTTCGTCACATGTATAACAAAGTTGGCCCATCACAAGACACTTATTATGAAGAACATCGCGAGAAGATAGGCAAGACTGCAATACTTCCTCCTTTCTTCTTCACGCCCGAGAGGAATTTCAACAAAAAAAAGCACATTCCCCTTTGCATATCTTTCGTATCTGAGTTTTTACTTGCGTTCCTATTTTGTTAACACCGTTTTTTATATTTCACCGGCAATCTGTCTCTTTGCTGCGTCCATGCGTAGGTAGTTGAATTACGTTTTCACAGAGCAATGTAAATTTTCCGACCTCATACGAAGGGCGTTAATTTTAATGGAAAACCTGTTATTCCAAATGACGAATTAATACGTAGATCGTATCTCGAAAATTCTGACATATAAAACTAAATGTGAGGAAAGGAAATACTTTTTTTTTTATGTTTTAACGGTAAAATTTACAGCTTTGTGTGAACAGTCGAATTTTTTTTTTTTTTTTTATAAAATGCGCGCGCGCAACGTACATTTTCCACGTTCCTATGAAATTATATTAATTTCAGCGAAAAATTTATATTAATATAAGGATAGTAATAAAAGATTATTAATAACATAACGTAATACAAGAATTTTTATGCATAAAATTAATTGTGGAAAAAGCTAGTTTTTCTATATCACTGAGAGTACGTGTTGGTTAACATTTTACTTTTTAAGTTTTAAACGAGATATTTTATTCAAAAATATATAAATATTATATTTTCATGCGTTATGATTATGATTATTGTATATATTATTATTATTATATGTCAGCATCAGTTAATACATCAGAAAGGTACGTTCGATGCATGTCGCTATCGAAAAATTGTGCACTTACGAACACTGTCATATTGGAAGTGAATGCACGTATTGACATTTTGAAAATGGAGTTCTGAAAGCTTAAGATTCTTTACTTGCGCGCGACTTTTCGCGTATGGTAGCCAATTGTACACGGTAATCACGACGGAAAGGAAAGGAAAGGAAGAGGAAAGTTCGGATTTTCCGATGGCTAGCTAAAGTATTCGAAAACGTACAAGTTTGACGTAAATTGATAAATCGATGTTTCCACTTTAGCTTGTAAGCATATATTCCGTTCGCGGAATCGTGCGTATATACACAAAATCGTTCCTCCTATATTTCGCACAATCGCGAGATTTCTAATGTTGCTGCACGGTAGGTAAATATAGGTCGACAAGCACGCGAGCAAATCCGTGTTATTGAAGCGGAACGACAAAGGGCGCTAAACTATTTTAATTACAGTCAGTGTAAGCTAAACTATGTGATATGATTGCTTTGTCCTACATATATCCATATTCGAAAATAATGTAAATATATTTCAAACATTTCGTTTGCTCTTACAAGTAAAAACGTAATTTAAAAAAAAGTATTTATTCAAAAAATAGTTTTAATGTCATTTCGTAATTTAGCTTTGAGAAAGTATTTCATAATATGTACATCCGTATTGGTAGTTTTTAATTCAGGATTTCTATCTTAAATATACGAATATCAAAAAATGGTTTTGCTGAAGTATGTCAAAATTTAGCTAGAATACACATCTGAAAATAATTTTGTTGTACCATTAAAATAATTATACATAGAACATTTATAAACTTTAAGTTTGATGAGCAAGGCTACAAAAAGTTTTGACATTTCAACAACCAGCTCGAGTATCCTACATAATTGTTTTGATGATTCAACAAAATTATTTTCAAATTTGTATGTAACTAAATTTTTAGATATTTCAGCAAAATCATTCTTTCCGTATGTCTTAAGATGCAAACATAGTTTGTGATATTCTAAGATTACAGTTAGATGTAACAGAGAGATGGAATATGAATATCGACTCTTATTTTGCAAAATAAACTCTTACCTTATGTTAATATTGATTGTAAAAAAATTGTTGACCTTTTTCTTATGTAATCGTATCTTCGTAAAATTTCCGGTTGGATTCGATATTAATATTTAATTATGTCCTTCTAACAAACGTTGAAATATGATTGTCAGATCTTGAAAAAAATTATTTCAACTTGCGTTTTCGAAGCATTTATAGAAGTATAGAAGCATTTTTGTGAACTGAAAGCAAAAATGCAATCGTACCGGCTGTTCCATTCTCTCTATTAAAACTAAAATCGAATATGCGCTTTTCATTAGCACTAGATCGTAACTGCGCGTCACATGAACAAAAGCCACGCTACCGTCCTTCTGCCTGTACCTCTTCCCCTTTTCATATCAGCTTCAGTACGCCAAGCACGCGTACAAAACTCAATGAAGCCGTTTTTATGGGAGAATACGCATTTTTATTCTACGTGTTCGGCATTTCACATTTCCGCTAATATAATATCGCTCAAAAGCACGCTGCGTTTATGTAAATCAATCACGTCGATCCATTTCTACACGGCGAAGAAACGTAAGGACACGATCTGTCGAATGTTATCGATAAAAAGATAAAATGAAAAAGGAACATAAAAAAGAAAGACCGAATTACATGTCGAGATTGGGAATTTAAATTAATACGATATTTTGGCGAAAAAAGTCTCGCGCATCACCGATATGCATGCAGGAAAAAAACGAGGGACACGTTTTGTTGTCAGATGGGCGTAAGAATCATTTTTACACGTCCGCAGTATCGAAATCCGCTTAAATTACACCGGCTGCAATCCCTTGATCGAATCCTGTGAACGTTTATTCTAGCGTGCGGACTCAGCTGCGCACGCTGCACGGATCCGCGCGAATTGCGGGGATCTCTGCGGACGTGAAGTGGATGGGCAACGTGTGTTTCTTTTTTCTTGTAGGTGTCATGGGTGAGACACAGGGATATCCATCTTCTCACCGTGGGCGTCGAGACGTACACGTCGGACCAGAGATTCGTTGCGTCGCATTTTCCTCACACGGAGGACTGGACGCTACAAGTGAAATACCCCCAACGACGAGATTCTGGCACATACGAGTGTCAAGTGTCTACGACGCCACCCATAGGTCATTCCATGCTCCTCTCCGTCGTCGGTTAGTTTTCTTTTCTTCTTCTTTTTTTTTTATCGCTCTTTCGCTTTTCTTCTTCAGTATACAGCCCGGGAACCACTGATTTCGCCACGACGCGGAAATTCACGCTATATCTATTTGCCGCCGGAAGCTTAATGTGCACCGCACGTGCATCGCGATATACCCGCGGCATTTGCCGCACCACGAACCCGCTGATTTACTGCATGACTTAATTCACGTGGAGCTGCTCAATGAGACACGCGACCTAAAGTGTTTTACCACCGCTTTGTCTCCCCGCGATCTGCTCACTCTGACGTTATCGGTGAATTTGACCGGAAGAATCAAATTACATATCAAAAAGATATAATCGAGAAATGTAATATTATATTTATGAAAGTGGGATATCGACTTTTCTCTTTCCTCCATCTTAAGATCTTTTTTTTCATGAAGCTCACTGAAGTTCGCGCGGTGATCCCACAGACAGACTGCAATCTCCGTGAACTTCGCGAATTATAAATTTCTATCATTATGCATACTTGTTCGTTTCGATAATGACTTTAATCAGCATCATAATTTTAAACTTAAAATTAACTTGATATTAATAATCTCGTATCCTCTCATTTCGAAATTTATGTAGAAATTAATCTGGTGGTTTTCAATACTATGCCGAAACTATCTCAGATAAAAGTGGATTATTATATAACCACGATAAATTCTCTTTTGCTGTATAGATATAGCATTTAACACGCAGTGAAATAAATAAAGCAGGAAAAGAAATACTAATCATTAAAAATAATTAATTGAGATATTAACTTTTCAGTTGTAATGCATTAATAATAATCAATTTGTTATCGTTCGAAACATCTGATACTGTATGCTTGTTTATTCTATCAATAATGTCAATTTCTAAATATAGTAATGACAAACGATAGGTAAACAATTACCAAATGTAATTTGCTTAATGGAATTATAATTTGTCATTAATTACATGGCTTTTCAATTTATCTTAATTTTTTTCTCATTTGTTAAAATTACAATTTTATTACAATTTTTTAATTAACGTCCATGAATTAAATATTATAGCAAAATAATTAGGAAATTCCTAAAAAATAATGAGAACATATCAGAAAAAGATTATTTAATAAATATGCTTAATATGTATAATTTTTATATCTCTTTTATTATGATTCAAATTTATTGCAAGCTTTTACTACCCTTGATTATATCAGTTTTATTTTAGATAAAAAAATATCATAAAGAAAACAAAAGTCAATGGGTGATGCAATAACAAATTTAATTGGGGGTATTAAATTCTTTGTAAATATGCAATATTACATGCAATGTCTTTTTATCATGAATTAGCTTTTTCTTTTGTAATTTTTATGAAGTTCCCATTTATCAAATAAAATATAATTTTCATTAATTATAAAATTTTATGAAAATATAAAATTTGAGATGTCTATCATATAATTATTCTTGCGCGAGGATAAAATGTAAAATCCCTTTTACAAACTGTTATTATAGTTAAAATAAAATTAATATCTCAGCTAGTAAATCATTTGTCCCTCGTTATTTTGACGTTGTATCGTTATGTGATCAAAAATATGTTTAGATGACATATGTACTGAAAAGTAACGAATGTCATAGATTAATTAACGTCATAAAGAAGTTATTTTATGAATTCAATTAATTAATTAATTTCCACTTAATGGAATATGTAAACATTAAATAAATGATAATTAAAAAGCAAATGACATATGATTTATGCTACTTATTACATAAAAATACAAACGTATAGTTTAACGTATATAAATAAATCCAATACATTTCCAACAAACATATATAACTCTAAAAATAGATATATAACTGTAAAATTGCCGTAATAACGGAAGATAATAAGTAGTATGAACGTATTCATTACATATGTAATATTCATATTATTCATAATAATTATATTAATAGATTTTGACAATAACTTGATAATTTTCAGGAATTAGATAAAATGACGTATAATATATTACGGGATTTTTTTTTTATTTGATGTTAATGTTCAATTTTTGTTAAAATAATGAATTTCTTAGCTGGATATATTTGTGTGTGTGTGTGTGTGTGTGTGTGTGTGGGTGTGTGTGTGTGTGTGTGTGTGTGTGTGTGTGTGTGTGTGTGTGTGTGAGCTCGAGCGGGACTTCTTCGTCATCCGCGTTATCGTCTGCGTCGTCGACGTCATTCATAAAGTTCTCCTCGTTGAGGAAAACTGTTGACAACACAGAAAAATTTGCATTGCACGCATTGGGTATACGACAACCGTCGGTCGTTACGTCGCGTTGCATCGCGTCGCCGCGCGCATCATGATCACACGCATGCAGCCTCTTTCGATTTTGCACCATGTCATTAGTCCAGACGCAAAATGGAGCGCAAAA
>Ga0157363_1002919_pt1 | contig 15250 bp, 9 predicted proteins | sample AttsexASBM1_FD_111477 | JGI IMG/M metagenome (GOLD analysis project Ga0157363, IMG submission 111477) | Fungus gardens microbial communities from leaf cutter ant in Ribeirão Preto, State of São Paulo, Brazil - Atta sexdens ASBM1 | ecosystem: Host-associated > Fungi > Mycelium > Unclassified ...
GTCCGCTGATCGCTCGCGTGGCCCGGGGACAAACGAGAGGTGACGGAAAGACGACGACGATTGAAAGCGGATGGAACGCGGCGCTCACCGCGCGCTTCTTGACTCCCCGCTCTCGCCTGCTTATCAAGAAAGAGTGAGAGGAAAAGAGAGAAAGAGAGAGAGAGAGAGAGAGAGAAAAAGAAGGGAAGAGCGATAGAGAGACAGACACGCACCAGCCCCCCCGGCACGTAGATACGCTCCAGTCGTTCATGGCTGCTGCTCGGGGTGGGGGAAAACAAGCCGTCTAACGACGTAAGATCCCAAAAGCTCTTTATGCAGGAATATGTCAAGTTTAAAAATTGGTAAGTCCAATACACGGTCGACCGGCGCGCGCGCGCGTCCGTCCGTCCGTCCATCTATCTGTCCATTTGTCTGTTCGCTTCGCTTCTCGTGCTCCTCGCAAGTCGATTCGTAAGCGCGAAGGTTGTGTCGTCTCGCTCGATTATTTCTTCTTTTCACAAGGTAGAGAGACAGAAAAGGAGAAGTAGAGAACCACGGTTGCTCGTCAGTTGAGTCAGTGTCGTTTTCAGCCAGTCAATTTTCTCTCGATAATATCTCGCCGACCTCGCCGGTGGTTTTCCGAATCGCCGGTGCCCTCACTAAGTTCACTAACATGATGTAAATCACGATTGATTGTGCGCGCAGATGCGACACCGGGCATTTCTCGTACACATAACATAACATACGGCGGGATTTGTCCTCGTGTTTCTCGCCGAGATGCTTCGCTCGCTTTTCGTTGCTTTAGATTACGTTTGCTATTTGCGCAAGACATACCGTATCGGAAGGAGAGAATTCGAATTGACGTGACCAGCTTTATTTAAAGTGCCTTCAGCTTCGAGGAACTCGCATTTGCATCTCTTATGTTTTATGCGAAATCGAGTATATATAATAAGTTTTGATAGAGCACAGTTACATCGGTACGATCGCTCAAGAATGACGTTTGATTGATCCTTTAGAATTTCGATCACACGTCATTTTTGACACTCTCCTTCCTCTCGGAATGCGGAGGGATTTTTCACAGATAAGATACAGGATAGAAAAGCAGGAAAAAATTTTAATATTATTGCATACCGTACATTTTGTTTAACGAAAATGAATTTCTGTCGAGCCTTTATTTGATTGGAAGAATTGAATTACTACTATTACTAGATTGATAATACGTCTTAACTATACTGATAAATATGTTAAATATATCAGTTAGGTATATTTCTCGTACCATTTGTTAATTATTAGTTTAAGTAACATATTTCTTTATGTCTATTGCATGAATATATGTTTGTATTATAGTATCTCTCTTGGTAGATTATATACTATCTATAGAAGTATTATTATATTAGCATAATTGTCACTCAATTCAAGTAACATGATAAGCGGTATGATGATCACTGATTTATACATCGCTTATAGCAGTTTCCAACTGGTTTATAATGTTATTATTTATTTACATGACATTGAGTCGCTTGTATTTATAATTTATAAATAGTTTTGTTACAGCATATTTATCGTGACAATGTTGTTTCAGTTATAGAATACATTGCATGTTTATAGAAGAATAAAGGTTTTAGAAAAGTAGACAGGCATATTATAGAGTGAATCTTCAACATGTATCTGTATTATTTCATTTTTTTTACCATAATGTCTTTGATTCTTTGTGTAACTTTAAACTCATTATTCAAAATTATATACTGACATGAATGTCATTATTGTAATAAGTATCTTGCACAGTTACAAAATGATACACAGTTATTATAAACTTTCTTAGAAACTTTGTAATTTTTTGAAAATCGCAAATATCATTCTAGGCTGCATAATGCACTCTATGACATGCGTAACTCTTTAAGTACTATAATAAAAATGAAGTTTTATACTCTGATAATATCGTGCTAATGATCGTTTATTTTGTTTTCCCGAAGTGTTGGTAATGCACTTGCTTGCGCTACCCTTGAGAACGATGGATTCTGACCAAAGAAATCAGCAGGTGCATCAGCACTGAACAAAAAAAAAGCAAAAATTAAATAATGAATGCCTGCTGCACTTACGCCGTCAACTCTGTACAAGCAGACTTAAAAGATTTGTTGAAGTAGTACGTGAGTAGCAGCTACTCACGCCACACTCAGCTGTACATACAAAATCTAAATACATATATATCGTCGTACATATATATGTATTTATTTTTACGCACATGGCAGCCATGAAGCATGGTACGTTTTATTTTTGTACGCTTTGCTTTGTATGTAAATTTTTCTTTTGATTCACATATCTCGATGACGTTTTCATCAGGTCTCTCATGAGTACATGAGTATTACTTCGATCATAACTTGTTCTTGTATACCTTGATAAATTTTATTGTACATTTCTCGGTTCCTCTGAGAATATTGGGGATTTTTATTTTCGTATTATCTTTGACATTCGATCTCAAATTGGATTGCTGCGTTAATAATAGATTTTGCATTGATTGTGATTTGTTGCGTAAATTATTGAAGTATATTGTAATTTGTGTGACAATTAAGAACAGTAAGTTTGGTTCTGTCTCGTATGTCTTATTATCAAAAATAGTACATGAACCTGATGATCTTGTATAATTTTATTTTAAATTATAACGATAAACTTTCTGGATATTCAAAAATTATATTGAGTTGTCCGGAAAGTTCGTGCCGATGTTGAAGGAAAATTGAAACGCAGAAAATTAAATTTTATACTTTTATTAAATCATATACTTTTATTAAATTATATATAAGTTAGTCGGCACGAACTTTCCGGACAACCCAATAGAAATCAGAATTGGAAATTGATAGTTTATAAATCATAGAAGTGCTTGTAATAAATATCACGTACATATTACTAAATGATCATTAAACAAACATTAATAAAAATGAAATAGTTTAACGTAATTATTTCTTATCTTTATTACATGTACATACAATGTACAATGATAATAACCGTGATACATTTCAGGCAAGACGAGTCAAGACGACGTATGTTACGTTGTCGCCAAATATGATTATGGGGCACAGGGTGCCCAAGAGCTAGATTTACGTAAGAATGATCGTTATTTGCTGCTGGATGATTCAAAGCATTGGTGGCGAGTGCAGAGCGCGAGAGGACAGGCGGGCTATGTACCAAGCAACTATGTTAAGAAGGAGAAGCCCTCATTGTTCGATAGTATTAAGAAGAAAGTCAAAAAGGGCTCTGGCTCTAAGACCCTACCATCCAGTAACTCGCCGTCCCGGGCGGTCGAATCCCCCATTATGGCGCGACGTCTGCCGGCCGATCCGAGTGAGGCGATCGGTACCGCAGTCGTCAAGTACAATTATCAGGCGCAGCAGGCGGACGAGTTGTCTCTTGTGAAGGGCACCAGGATTCTGATACTCGAGAAGAGCAATGATGGCTGGTGGCGGGGTCAGAGCGGCACTCAGGCTGGCTGGTTTCCATCAAATTACACCCAGGAGGAAGGCGATGCCGACGACACGCTTCATACATATGCGATGGCCGAGAATGTGCTTGACATCGTGGTGGCTCTCTATTCGTTTTCGTCTAACAATGATCAAGAGCTGTCGTTTGAAAAGGGTGACCGCCTCGAGATCCTCGATCGTCCACCGGCGGATCCCGAGTGGTATAAGGCGAGAAACAGTCAGGGACAGGTCGGACTGGTACCGCGCAATTATCTCCAGGAGCTCAGCGAGTACTTGACACAACCATACCGTGAGCGTGGTATGACGAGTAGCGAGATCAGCCAGGGGGATTCTCTCGAACGGAGGCCGGATCCCGGTGATCGACCACATCTCGTCGGTAAGCCTTGGTACTACGGTAGTATTACGCGCTCGCAATGCGACACGCTGCTCAATCAACACGGCCATGACGGAGATTTCCTAATCAGGGATAGTGAAACCAACGTGAGTATAACGACTACCGTCATGATTAAATCGAAACCTCGTTCTTAGTCAACTTTTAGCAAATTTCCGATGAGATGCAATCAGTTATTTTTTATCCAAATTTTGTACTTGGAAATTTCTGCATAGCTCTTGTTATATACTCATATATATATATATATATATATATATATATAATATATATATATATAAATAATTTCTGCCTGTATTTCAATAAAATTCGCATATCTTCAAAATTTGATTAAACTCCAAAAATTTGCTCGCTCAGTTCGCAATTAATTTAACGAAACGAATATAACGAGAATGATGTTATTGCTCATCGCTCTAATTATTGCCAATTTTTAGATGGGCGACTATTCGGTATCCTTGAAAGCACCGGGACGTAACAAGCACTTTAGGGTACACGTGGAAGGAGCGCTATACTGCATCGGTCAGAGGAAGTTCCACACGCTAGATCAGCTTGTAGATCATTATCAGAGGGCTCCAATCTACACCAATAAACAGGGAGAGAAGTTGTATTTGGTGCGCCCACTACCAAAAGGCAATGCCAGTAGCAATGGTTGCTAGATGAATTCGTGCCATGAAGAAGGAGACAGTCCATGCGCTTTCAGATGTATCGCTAAGATACGCGACGCCTGCCTAGTAATATCAATATCACTCGTCTCATACGTTTATACAATAATGATATAATTGGTCTACTCATATATTAGTGTTTCTCGATTGTTTTCACCATTTATACAGTGAAATATAATTTATTACTCTAAGTGAATCGGTAACTCGTATTACACTCCTTGGAGCTTCCAGATTACTCAGCAAACGAACAAAGAAATATTAATACGGCAGCTACGTGAACTAATTGACAACACAAGGCTTATCTTTATATTCATATTATAATTGTAAAACGCGAACCGACTGTTATTACAATTAATAATATATTACAACTGCATATAATATAGACTGCAAGTGTAATGATCAAGTAATAATTAATTATCATGCAATTATGAACGATTAAGTGGATCTCTACTCTAGAGCTATTGGTATTGAATTATAACAAAGACTAAGTGTTCATTTGTGATTTTGTATTTATATTAGAAGTTTTTAAGTAAATAAACCGTATTTAAGTGTGCATAAGACAAAATGCCTCTTAACTTGTTTCCTTTGTCTATTTTCAATAATAGGTACAATACAGATACGTATGCATTTAGAATTGTTACGCTACAATAAACTTTTTATTTCTTTTCCAACAAACACATCGTAATTACTATGTTGCAGAATTAGTTTTTTAGATACATGTATATTAGAAAAATAAAAAAAAAGATTTCTCATATAAAAATTAACGCCAAGAAGTTGGAAGTATTGCCAAGTAACATTCACGATTAGTAACAAATATTAATCTTTATTAACGTGTATATTATATATTCATAAATAAAAGTATTATTCTTTTTTATTTATATAGATATGAGATTGGTGCTCCTGGGAATAAAAGTTAATGGCACTAATTGCCAATAAGGTCACGTATATAACAATTTGCCTAAATCTAAATAAATTTTAGTTCGCATTATTTGTTCGTAACTCCATTAAAAGCTTATGCGTACATAATCATAAGAAGGGGTTGTTTGAATTCCTTGTCATGTTACTTACTCCCGTGCCCACCTGTAACGATGATTAATGACAAGTGAACAAAGCTTATCGAGAAACAAATTTGCCGAATTCATACACAGAGAATTCAAACAGAATTATAATTTACCATGAATGGATTTGCATGATATGCTGGTACTGTCGGTTGCCATACTTTGTTCGCTAACGGCGTCATGAATTGACTTAATTGGAGTACGTCTCCGTTACTAGGTGTGCCAATGCCTATCCATTGCGAATCTGAAAGTTTAATCTTTTCAGTATTAGACTGAACACTAACCATTATTGCAAACTAAAATTACTGACGATAAATATAAACACAATATTTCTACTGTTTATATCACTCCTGACTCCTTATCGATTTTTTTTTAATTTTGAAAAGACAAATGCATCAAAACAAATGCATATAATACTAATGAAAAATAATTTGGAAAATAATTGTGTTATATGAAAGTTGCTATATTTTTTAAGAATTTTGGCTTAGAAATTAATTTTCTCTATCTTACCATTATTTACAGGAAACTGAGTCGATTTAAACGGATTCGCGGGATTGTACAGAGAGCTATCGACGGATTGAGTATTATTGTTGACTATGTTCGCAGACGGCCGCCATAAATCACCACCCGTGAACGGGTTTGAGATGACGTGCGTTTGATTATTTACTCCTATACTCCATGTAGCATTTGGTGCTGCAATTGAGAATTTTATATGGTCTGAATGCTTTCTCTTAATAAGACGACAAGAGTGTAATTAATCGGCGTTTTGTTCCAAACTTGCAAGTTAGCAATATTCACCATTTGAATTATTTGCATTCCATGTAGATGCAGATAAGTTTCCAGTTGTCTCTTCCTTCAATTGCGTTTGCTTCATCAATGAGTCTAAGTCTTTAAGTGCCGCGTAACGATCTTCCGAGGGTGGCGCGTGTATCCCATTCATGTTCATCGTGGCGTTTCCACCGACCTGATTAAACATTGCGGACGTTTCCATACCTCAATAATAAAATTGTTCATTATAAGACAAGCGTTGTTACAATTTCGATATTTTAACGTAAGAGATATAAAGACATTCTGACCGCTACTCACTCTTCGAATTATTGAAGACTGGATTATTGTCAAAATTAGCGAAGAACGGCTGCGGTGTGATCGTCTGTTGACCGACCGGCGCCGTCGTCGTCGGGCAGAAGGGATCAGGAACTTTGCTAAAGTCGGCGACGAAGTCCGTCGAGAAATTGTTGGAATTGTTTAATGCATCCGTATTGCTCGGCTTCTGGCCAACTGGTGCGGGCAATGTCGTGGATGTTCCCGAATTCGGTACCCTCGGAATGCTGCTCGTGGACTGTGACCTTGGCTGTGTCGTTACCGTATTTTGATTTGCGATTGACGGGTCCAGATAATATCTTTTAAGCTCGTACTTGGCGCTCATCAGGTCCTTCATCTTTTGTTCGTCCTTAGTGTCCAAATTCTGTGAAGAGTTTGAGTTCATCAGACCCAGCCATATTCTCCTGCAGTACTCGTTGCCATGCTCCTTTATGAAGTCTATTTCATCCTGGGTGAACGTCGCCATGGAAATGGACTTTACTCTGTGTGGTGGAGTCAGGCCTCGTCTGGAAATGCAACACGAGGGCTTGTAGATCAGGATTCTGATTCATATTGACGCAGAGATCGGATTGATCGAGCAGACGGGAAAATCTTGCTTATCGTGATGTGATTCGTGTGAACACGCTTATAGTTTCAGTTTAAAAAAATATAGGCATCGTAATATCATTTCCACAAAAACATCAGCTCACCAGCGATAACAGAGAAATTTATCTTAAGATTCTTTTCGAAAGCTATTCTAATTGGTGTATATTGTCTTGGTACAGTAAGTTGGAATGCGGTAACTTATCAAGACGATATTATACTAGCGTACATCAATTCAAAATATTCATCAAAAAAGAACAGAGCTCTTGTAAATATATCTACAATTTCTAGTTGAACAAATTATCATCATTACGATCTTTTTCACAAAAATATTTACAATAATTTACGTCAGCTGATCAGTGGTAACAGAGAAATCCGTTATCTTGTATTTTGGAAATTGAGCGTTTCTACGCTTATCAATTATTTGGAATTATTTGTTAAAGAATATAAAACAAGAATGAGAAAGAGAGAGGAAGGGAATTCGCGGAAAATCAATGAGTGCTTAGCCATTGTAATTACGTCATACAGATATTTTCTTTTTTTAAATCACGGCTCGCTCTGGAATACTTTCGTCCCTCGGCTTACCGTACGTTACAATCGTTAAATTTCCGTGACGAATAATAACGAGGCTCGCGTGCTAGAATACGTCATATAGGTTCGCAAATATAGTACAGCGAGATTTAAAAATCCGCACGTGCGCGCGTGTGCAGTGCAATGCGACGCGGTGCGGTGCAACGCGATCGCCTCGCGCAATGAGACTTGACCGATTAAAGAGCGCGAGTCGATAATCGGCATCGCATATCGCGCGTGAGCGATTGCAGTTTCCTGGAAGGGAAATAAAGATAAATAAATAGATAGATAGATAGATAGATAGATAGATAGATAGATAGATAGATAGATAGATAGATAGATAGATAGATAGATAGATAGATAGATAGATAGATAGATAGATAGAGAGAGAGAGAGAACCAAGAAAAGAAACGAGGAGAAAAAGGGACAAATGAAAAATGCATTTCTTTTTCTTTAGCGGCGCACGTAACATTTTGACCAATGATAACTAGAACTGCGCACAAAGAAAACGTCGATGTCGACGTCGCTGATAGCGCTAACTTCCTGGCCATGGACGCCGCCGATGTTTTAACGCGATGACTCATTTGGAGTCCGTACGCAAGAGCGCACAGTCTTTCCTTCGCTTTCTCTCCTCTCTCTCTCTTTCTCTCTCTCTCTCTCTCTCTCTCTCTTCTTTCTCTTCGCGTCGGAACACAACGCTTATGAAGAGAACTGGAGGAGGCCTGTACACGTGTATGTCGCCTGAAGCGATTTTCACGCGGAGGCTGCGTCCCACATAAAAAGACATTTCTGAGGATAACGGCGTTGTGTTCACCAGGACCATCTGCCTGCTCGACGGTCACGCGGCACGGAATTTCCCTCTTTCTATTTATAGTCGTCACACGAATCATGGTCAGAACTAGGATTTGGAGCGCGGGATAGAGACGGCTACTCGCGATGATCGCGATACCATTGATCGTGGTACCACAGCTCGCTGACCTCATCGTGTTCCGAGTTCCGATTCTGACCGTTGTCATGCCCTTCTCTGACAATAAGACCGTTCCGAGGATGATCTGCGAGTGTCTCAGGTTCCCCTAGGTTCGCATCCGAGACGATGATTGTATGACATTTGCCCAATGTCATGTCGCGGGGACGGAGGACGGGAAGGAGGGAAAGAGAGGGGAAGAGAGAGGAGAGAAGGGGGCGAGAAGGGCATACTTAACAGCGGTTAAGCTGCACGCGATCGAGGAAACACGACGAGGTCGGGGATGTAGCGCGGGGGGGGGGAAGGGAGAGAGAGAGAAAGAGAAAGAGTAAAGAATAGCGATGAGTAGAGAACTTATTGGAGCCAGAGCTACTTACAGCATACCAGAGCAAGAGGTGCAGACGAACGAGCCGATTGTCATGTTGACGTAAGTCGGCCCGCGCTGGTTGCAATCGAAGCATTCCTTGTTGCCCGGCTGCGAGACCAGTTCGCGGAGCGTCTTCAAGTTCCTCTCGTCCTGCTTCCTCTTCGTGGACGCCATCCCGTCTGCGTGGATATACACTATACGCGCGCTCGCGCGCGGCGGCAATGGGTTTGCGCTGATTTGCTGTTTGCGGCTCGAGATGAACGGCCCAAACGGCTCTACCTAGGTCATCGAGCTCAGTCGACTACTCGAGCCTCGAGCTTGCTCGAGCTGTGTCGAACGCGGGCGCGATCCCTAGGTTCCAAGGATTGTACTGGATTGTACGAACCACCTATCACGCCGCGCCTACAAAACTGACTGCGATGCGCAGTGCTGCTGCATTCACTCTCTTTCTTTCTTTCATTCTCACTTCTCACTTGCTCGCTCGCTCTTACTCCCTTTCCTTCCCTCACTTCGGCAGTTCGGCAACTGACAAGTATTTTGACAAGTACAAGGATACGCAAGACATCCAATGGAAGAGCGTGAATCCTAGGGATTATTTAAGACGCCATTTTCGTTCCTAGGAAACGATTCTTCTCATTGGTTGTCGAACGGAGTGCGAAACACATTAGAGAAGTCAGCTGTATTTATACGTGCATATGTCACAGCTACAGAGGGCGACTTTGATTAAAATCCGATAAATTTAATTGGTGATTAAATCGATCCGTAGAATTGTTTAATCACACCAAAATCTTTAGCTAGATTAATTACGCAGCATTGAGTTAAATTCATGATGACTATACTGTATAGATGCTTCACACATAAATAAGCGTACATATATTGATAACGCAATGTTATCGTCGTGTATATCGCAAAACTGCATTTTTTTCCACGATTATCATCCGCGTGAATAAACCTAAAACAAATAACAATTAATGAAGTACAGTTCTAACTTTAATCTTGGTTAAACTTACTTTTTATCCTGTTGTAGGTCTAAGAATCAGAAAAAGATAAAGATTGAGTAAGTATAAGACCGAGATTAAAAAGCTGAGTAATTGCTTACATATTTCGACATACTAGAGTCTATATCAATGTTTCTATCAATGTATAAACTTAATCTTGGTTCAAATAGCTTTTCATCTTTTTCTAATTTTAAAAATTAAAAAAGAGATGAAGAGTTGAATCGAGATTGAAGTTATCTACATTGGTAGAAACCGACACTAATCGTTCAAATTTTAAGTCATTCAATGGAAAGCGCTTTGTACAAGAATCGTGTTTTCCGAAATTCAGTGTCGAATTCCAATGTCGAAAATCTTATATACATATAATGTAGTGAACTATATAAATTTTCAATACTCATAATGAAAACGAAACGCAGCCTACATAGATTTTTAGTGCAGGCAGTGAATTTTGGAATACAGTCAAGATTGATCGCTTTTTAGATCTGTTTGAATTGCTTGTACATTTTGTATTTAGCATCTTCGCATTCTTTCATCCCAATACCTGAATATAGAATTTATCTCCTTTTAAATACAACAAATTTGAGGGATTTCAAGCAACATAAACAGTAGACTTTTTATCGGTAATATCGTCGATTTTATATCGGCACATGTATTCTTTCGAATTTCTTCAATTTTTATAATAATTTATGTATATTTGTATTACCAAATATACAAATGATAAATTATATAATACGTAAAACATCCATACAATTCTCCAATAGATGTCCTAAGGAGGTCAATGAGGTCTTTATCATTCAATGGGCGTCCTCAGGACTCTTATACTTGAGGAACTATGTATTGTAAGGACAGATAATTAATTGATACACATATCTATATTATATATATGTATAACATTATATTATGTATAACAAATAAATATATAAAAAAGTAATTATGGTAAGAATAATAAAATAGGAAACAAATAATGAATAAAGAATAATAATAAAGGTTAAAGAAACGGTATACGAGATATAATACATATCACGCATTCCATCTTAATACAAGAAAAGAATAGGCATTGTTAAATTAACGCTCCTACGCATGCGCAGAATTTCTCGATCGATGGAAGCACAAAATAGATTCGAATCTACTTCGATTTTGAGATCGTAGATCGTAGTGATCGTGACCAACTACATAATCGTTTGCTAGAAGCTGTTGCGAACAGATTCCACTTTCTTTCTCTGATCAATTTTTCGTTGTAATTTGGAGACATAATGTCATCCTTTTGGGGTAAGATAATTTGCTTCTCAACTAAATATATTAATAAAATCCATGAATATTGTGGCGAAACATCTCATCCAACCAACGTCATTTTTTCATTACAGCGCTAATTTTACAACCGGGAAATAAATACTCGCAATACGTGAATGAGTCCTTTCGCATAACCATGGCAAGTTTGGATATTACATATGCTAGTAAGATACAACTTCTGAACTCTTTCGTGAAATCTCGCGACGGCATACCTGAAATTCACCTCGTAAAGTAAATTCCATTAATTCCCGCCTCTGTCTTAACATATCTTTACGCACTTTCGTGTACATGTAAAATGATCAGATACAATATGTGACGCGTTCTAACGCTACATTTTAACAGAGAGTAGTATTACAAGTTGTTCAGTAGGTCAAGATTAAGATTAAATGTACGTTGTCATTTATCAAGTGTTTTATTTACATAGCGAATTATATCCTGCGTATGAGAGTTGTTTACGTGGCTGAAATCGCGCGCACATTGCCTTCTTTGCAGGTGACAGACCGATACAAGTAATGATGGTTCATGAGCAGACAAGATTTCTGCTTTGTACTTTACACAAGGATAAACCATGGCAAGTTCAACTCAATGTTTTTGTACAAAAGGAAACTGTTGTAACTCTTTCATGCAACGGTGGAAGTTATGTTCATCTAACTGGACATTACAGAATTGACTCGGAAAAAGCTCCATTTAATCCAAATTGGATAACAACTTTATCTTGGCACATCTTAGACGAAAAAATAAATGAGCTAAAAAATAAAGGGACTTGTCTAAAAGAACTAACTGAATATTTGAATAAATATACAACAATAAAAATTGAGGAAAAATGGATAGTTTCACCATACTCTATTAAAAAGAAACAAATCCAAGAAAATAGAATATCTCTTCAAGTTCTAAACTTAAAAAGAAAAAACTTTATGAAAGATAATAATAGAACAGAAGAAACAAAGCGCGTAAGGTCATTACTTCATTGCAATGAAAATATTAATTTTAATAATGTTCCTTCTGAAAATCTTTCTGAGATTCCGTCTGAGGAATCTTCTGAGAGTTCTTCTGAGAATTTTTCTGACATTTCTTTTCAGGATTCTTCTATGGAAAGTAATGACAATGATGAAGAAAATAAAGAAAATAAGTCATCAATATATCATTTAAGATCAAAAAATAAACAGAAAAATGAAAGCAAAAATGAAAATAAGAATGACATGCAAAAAAGAAGAAAGGAAGAATCTGAAAAGCAAGAAATAAAAGACAAACAGCAGAAAGCTAAAATAACCGAGGAAAAATCGAAGGAAAAAGATCCTGATAAAACAAAAAAGAATAGCAAGCAGCAAAATGTAAGAATTATAAAGGGTGGAATGAAAGTGCAAGAGTTAAGACCTGGTACTGGCAAAATCGCAGAAGTGGGCAAATACGTCACAATCTATTATGTGGCTTATGTGAAGACCGGACTAATGCTGGAAGAATTTGATCGATTTGAAAAACTTGGCTTTAGATTTAAACTCGGTGCAGGATTCGTGATCAAAGGCTTGGATGTAGGAGTATTTGGAATGAAAATTGATGAAAAACGTCGTCTTGTAATACCACCCAATATGGCGTATGTATAGCATTCTTACTTGTGCTTTTTACTTATATATTCCAATTCGTTTCACATTGAGTCAGTTTCAAATTAAAAAAAAAATTCTTTTTTCAAGTACAATGTCCAGTCACATTTCGAAAACATATAAATTTATTAGTACTATATTCTTCTTACAGATATGGAGATGAAAGTTATGGACTCAAAGTTCCACCTAATTCAACAGTTGTATATGATGTTGAACTTAAGAAAATCGAATAAGTATCACTAATTTAAGTATTGATAACTAACTTATGAATAGTTTAAGAATTTTTTAAATGATTGAAAGACTTTTTTAAATGATGAAATTTTTTCACAACTGCTATCTTATTAGGATATGACATTTTTTATCTTGTATTTTAATCACAAACTCTTAAATTTTCGATGTTTCTCTTTATTTGATACTTATATATGATATATTTATAAAACTTGAGTAAATTTTTATGATTTAAATATTATTTACGAATAATTTACAGATCTTTTTTAACTTCATGATTGCTATCTCATTAGGATGTAAATCAATTTTTTTTGTATTTGAAACAGGTCTGAACTCAATATACTCTTTATTTCATACTTATAAGTGGAATTAAATTCATCAAAAGTCGAGTTATTAATTAATCTTACAATTGCTATCTTATTAGAATATATAATCTTTTTTTATCTAGTGTTTGATACATACTTATGTAAAGATGGGAAACGCTTTTTTAGAGAATTAAATAAATAAGACGGAAAAATTTTTATATAAAAATATTGATATACATACATAAGTTAATATTTTATTTATAATATGATTTAATATTAAATTATAATATGATATAATCATTCACAGATGGTAGAAAGATGATTTTATATATATATATATATATATATATATATATATATATATAAAAAGACATATATTATAATACATAAATCCTCTTATTTTTTTATTTAAAAACTTTATAATTCAAAATTTATTGATTTTTAAAGTAAATTTTTCAAAGTTCCTATAGATTTAAGTTTATTATTAAAAAGAGAATAAGATATCGTTTAAGAATTATTCAGAATAAATACTTATAATTATTAATTGGTGAATTACAAAAGTGAGATAATAAATGTTTTGATAATTCTATAAAAATGTGAATAGATTATGTAATAATTTGACATTAAATTTACAATTTATGGATATTTCATAAATTAGCACATCCCTATAATACAATTATATTCTTTTGTAACTGTATTCTATAATATAATTATAGAATTCCTTTTCCTATAATTGTCTTACATAATAAAACATAGAGATCGATGACTGAAGTGCAAATTTAATTGAAATATCACGTTGTGAATAAATATATATATGAAACAAATATTAAGTTATAAATTTAATGTCATAGGTTGATCAGCGTTATTGAAGCTTAGTATTAAGAATTAAGAAAACTGTTTGTAAATAAAAACATTGCTATAGTATGTTATTTTAATATTTTGACAATATTTGCATATTCTTTAAAATTTTGTAGCTTCAAATCATAAATTAAATTAAAATAATAGAGTAAAATGAGAGAACATTTATATATATTATATATTTATTCTATTATACACAAGATAATCATATTCCATTTAACAAATCTTGATATGTCCATGTATGTATAACAAAAAGACCCTTACAAACCACATAGCTAATCTTTATGATTTAATATGTTTTACATTGACATCAAATATCATTATATAGAGAACATACATAGTTCAATTAACTAAAACAACAGATTATCTTATTTTTAATTGAATACAGATCGATCAATGTCTTAAGCGCGATTTGTAATTGTGTCAATAGAATATATTTAAAATATTAACTTCTGATTGTTTAATAAAAATGTAAATGTTGAAGTAACCCATGTCAATTGAGCAAACTGCATATCCCAAGGAAAAGCAACTCATCTGTTCTTCATTCATTTTTTTTTACTGCATCACCTTTATCCTTCCATGATAGGGTACATGTCCCATTTTTGCATTCTTTTATCAAATCTGGACATAGCTGATCTCCCTTGATCTCCTGTCCTTTACTTCTCAACTGCCACCACTTGATCAATAACGGTTGTATAAGGAACCTCCATATTATTAGGATTATAGGAACCGCGAAGCATGGCACGCACACCATTCTGTATCTAACTTATCTTTATAATCTAAAATTATAGAGAAGTAATTTTCAGAGAGAGAGAGAGAGAGAGAGAGA
>Ga0157363_1002920_pt1 | contig 15249 bp, 2 predicted proteins | sample AttsexASBM1_FD_111477 | JGI IMG/M metagenome (GOLD analysis project Ga0157363, IMG submission 111477) | Fungus gardens microbial communities from leaf cutter ant in Ribeirão Preto, State of São Paulo, Brazil - Atta sexdens ASBM1 | ecosystem: Host-associated > Fungi > Mycelium > Unclassified ...
CCAATTTCCTTGCTTCTGAATCATTCCCATGGCTTTGAGGCGTTTTGAAATGGCTTGTTGAGTCACTCCCAATGATCGTGTCAATTCTTCTTGATTTTGACACGAGTCTTGCTCAAGTAATGCTTCCAATTCTGCATCTTCGAAAACCTTCTCTCTTCCACCTTTATGCCGGTCTTCGACGTCAAAATCACCATTCTTGAAGCGTTGAAACCACTCACGTTCTTTCACTAATAGTGGCCTCACCATAAGTATTTGAGAGCATTCGATGAGCCTTAGCCGCAGATTTCTTCATATTGAAGCAAAAAATTAAAACCTCCTGTAAATGACGAGAATTTGGCTCGTAAACTGACATTTTCAATCGAAAATTACTTTATGATGCAGACACAAATCGACTAACGTTTCTATGGGGTTATGTTGACAGATGCCCAAGTTTATTGTATGACGTCTATGATCTATTTATTTCGACCACCACTTACCGCTAAAGCTAGCTATAGAAAAACGGCGGAAGCAAAGTTGTACACCTAATAACTGCGTTTTATTGAAGAGAAATATTGTCGTTTGCATCCACAATGTTGCTAAAGATTAAACCAATAATCTATACTTTGTAGGAAAAAAAGTTATACCTGATACACGTTTGATTACTACACCATGCAAATCACAACATTGAAATAGCTATAGCCAAACAAGACGGCGTAACTTTTACAAATGTCAAGTTATGGTGATAAAATTTGGTGGGAATGTCAGTGATAGATGTGGCAACCTAACCAAAAAAAACAGAACTCAAATCAGCTGACCTGAAATCAGGTGATCAGAGCATCACCTGGTGGTAATTCCGGGAACTTTTTGATCAATGTGGTATGTCATTTTTTTCACAGTGATTACATTTGTTTTGAAGAATTGAGAGAAGTATTGTAAGAATTTGTTATAAACAAATCAAGGAACAATATTATAATAATATGTGATAAATTGAAGGAAACAACAATCGAGTAAACAATCAGTAAGTACTATTGCGAATTATTTCTTATTATTAAATATTTTTATGCAGTTAGATAATATATTTGATTGTGTTATATATCGATTTTTGCTTTAGATATAAAAATATGTATAAAGGATAAGTATTTAACATAGATTATTATCACTTCATTTCCTAACAATAAGTGAATAATACCAGCGTATTATTTGGTTTCTATGTAATCTCCTCAAATATTAAATTGTCAGCAGAGGCACGAAATTAATATAAGAATGGTATAAACAATAAGGTATAAGTAACGCTGGGAATGACTCGATCACAAGTGTACGATTAGCTCAACGTAAATATTATTAGGCTACTTCTAGAGATCATTCAAATCTTGACGGCGATGCGATGCGTTTTTCAATAATTAATTATAGTTAATAAGACAACAATATATAAGTATGCGAAACAATAAGTAATAAATTGAATTAAAAAAATAAAAGTAACTAATAAAAAAAAATTATTTTTTTGTTAAGATATAATCGTAATCTTTTTATTACATTAAAAAATAGTTTTTATTTAAGAAAATTTTTTGTTACGTAAAAATATATTTTTTCATTTAAAAAAAGTTGCAAAACTATATAAACTATTTTTTTTAATTCTAATAGCAAGAAATAACCAAAAAACTTCTTCAAATCAAAGAAACCGAGTCAATGTCAATAAGTAAGAAATAAGTAACAATTTCACCCATTCATAATGTGACAGTGACAAATTTTGCATTGCAGAAATGTTACATATGCATTTCATCTTAATACATAATTATTATGTATCAATCATGTAGCCATATCATATTTAAATCATATCACTGTTATATAACTACTATAAGTAAAATGGAACAACAAATTTGAGAACATTCTTCATAAATTCACGTAACTTTTGACATAACTGTTACGAATCAAAACATTAAAATTATGTATGAGATATAGCTGTGTTTGCTGGGATGTGTGCTTCATTTTATAATATTAATTAATGTTTTAATTAATGTACATCCAAGGATGTACATTCGATTTTTTTCCTTCGTTTACTTTTTTAAAATTTCCAAAAATTTAAGTTATTTTGCCTTTTTTGTCAAATTTAGTTGTAAGCGGGCATAAGATTTAGTCATGTCGTTAATCGCGCACGGACTATGAGCATTAATGTAGAAAACTGATCATTTCTCATCATTTGTGAAAATTTTCGAAAGAAAGAATCGAAATCCTTGGTACATACTTCTATTTGTATATATGTATTATTTTATGATATTTTCATTATGTCTTAATTTGATGTCTCTAATGTCAATAGATGTCAATCATCGAGTGGCTGTTAGGATGTTATATTGCGACAATGTTATTATAATATTTCTGTAATATTTTACTATAATACAATACATAATTTTTCGGATACATTACAATATTACTGCAATATTTACGCAATATTACCTGCTATCTGAACAACTTATATTACAACTTGTTAGATATTCATGTTTGCTAATTAATATGTTACCTATACATTCCATTTTGCAAATTCAAATAACGTGTAAAATTCATTTTCATAGCTGTGGAAATAATAATAAGTATTCTACATGTGCATGTTATTTGTAATATTATACCAAATGTTTATGTTTTTATTTATATCTCATACCTTTTGTTGATGTTCTATTGTTTTAACAAAGATAATACAGAACCCTTTTTTAACGTCTACTGATATTAATCAAGTAATAACAAATTCAAATAATAGGTACGTATAATTAAGCATGAATATTTATTACAATGAAAAATAATCAAAATACATTATATAGTAACATTCCACAGCATATTTTATTCGTGGGATATCCAAAGAACGTTTAGAGGACATATATAGGATGGACCAGTTAAATCGATCATCTGAAATATCTCGCTTATTTTTGATGATATATAAAAAAATGTTTCAGTGAAAGTGAAAGGGTTTCGGGGGGATGTATTTTGGTCATATTGGTTTTTTTTAGATGGAGGTCAAAAAAATATGAAAGTTATCTCCACTTTTTAAAATGGAATTGTATGATTTTTTTTACACAATATGATTCCTCTAATTATTCTGCATATAAAAGCATTAAGATGATAATATCAAAAAATCAATGGTTGAGATATTTTATATTTTAAACTATGTGTTTTCTTTCCATCAACTGATTCATCTCATTCTTCTGTTCGTAAAAGTATTAAGGTACGATTATCAATAAGTTAATACAAATTATTTAACATTTTATGTCAATATGTGCCAGAATAAAATGTAAAATATCTCGTAAATTATTGGTGTTTTGATATTACTAATATTTTTATATGCAAAATAATTCATATCTTTTTGATGCCTCCATTTAGAAAAAAACAATATGACTAAAATATGTCTTTCTCGTTTCATTTTCGTTTGAAACATTTTTTGTATTATCAAAAATAAGTGAAACATTCAAGATATTCGATTTAAGTGGACTATCCTGTATAAAGGCATTATCTAGATGTCTTTAGAATATCCCTCGGAAGTCTATGCTGTAGAAGTTATATATTATTTTTAATTATTCTTATATGTTATAATTTATATGATTTACAGGATGCGACACCAAAATCCGAACAAATCGAACAATTTCTTTAAACAAAATGTTTTTAATGAAAAATTAAATATTACAAAAAGTCCTTTTACATGGCACTTGGAGGATCCATGTAGAGCATAATTATATATCCCCCATTAACTTGAATGACGACCTCTATTCTCGGTCTGAAGCGTTCGCACGCACACTGTAATGTAGCATGTCCATGCCGACGAATGCTGCCTCAATAGCGGTCCTTAATGATGGCATCTTGGGATGTCGAGACTTGTTTGTGACTTGTTTGTGACCCTTTCAACTACGCTCCACACGTAGTCCAAAGAATTTAAATTTGGGCTGTTGGGAGGCCAGAATGAGAGCCGAGGCGAGCAACTCGGTTTGTCTTGGCAGCCTCAAAGAGCATCTGTCATATCTTTAATATGTACAATTTGTATCGAAGGTTCTCCTCGGCAATTCGACGCATTATTGGCTCGCCAACAATCGATGCTAATTTTCGCAACGATTATCCTGGATTATCCGAAATCAATGCTTGAGTTCTTTCAACGACTGCAGGAATCCTCGCGATGCGTTCTTTCGAGTGACTCTTCCTCGCTGGCATATTAAAACCTTCGTTGGATTGTTTTAAAACTGTATATTTTCTCACAACATCATAAATGTTGATTTCAGGTATCTAAAGAACCGAATTATTTTCGTTGCTGAGCGCCTAGGCAAAGGCTTTCGATGATCGCGGCTCTTTGATTATACTCCGCACTTAGTTTCAACATCGCGACTATTTTGAAAATATGACTATTTATTAAAAGCATCAGGCTTTTTCGAACGTCAACAACAAACCTCTATGCGGAAGCATAATATAGCGGAAAATTTAAATTGAAATTTGTCCGGATTTTGATGACGCAATATTTAGCAAAGATTATAATAAAATACAAATTATTTTATTAGTAATAAAAAAGTTTTTCTTATAGTCTATAAATTTAATTACGAAATTGTTGAAATAATCCCAGATAACATTTATGTTGCATAAGATACCTAAAAGACATTTTTTTTCTTTTAGAAACATTTTTTAGACATAAGGCGTCTAAAAGATATCTTTTAGATATCTTATGCAACATAAATATTATCTGAAATGTATCATCATAGATTAACATGATCACATAATACAGTATATTTAGAAATATTTGATAAAAAAGAATTTGCAGCATTTATGTAAGGAGTGTGACCTGCGCCCTCCTGACCTAGAGACACTATATGACTTGCTCCAAGTAATGTAGGCTTAGGTTAATGTGCTCCGTCTCAGGTCCAAAATGATGCCAGTTATTGCATACTGATGATATCCGTACGGATTCGATGAAATGTGACTTTTATAATATATTCCAAATTTGTCGTAAACAGAATTAGCAGAATGTCAACAAAAAAAAAGGAAATATTCTTAAGTACACATAAAAAAAATATATCTATTACAACAATAGAATATTTATCTAAAGACACGGTAGTGTCTCAGCACTATTATATAGATACTTTAATGAATCACATTGGAGATTAATTGTAAAAGATCTTAACATAAAGACAATTATTAGTATTGATTGATTAGTATTGATAATCTATATAATTTTATACAATTTCTCAACTATTGGTTGAAGATTATTTATACTATGAATATAAAAAAACAAAGTTTATTTAAATTAATATTATTGTTATTTGCTGTTTTGTTGTTTATTTTTTATTGTTTCTTACAATTTTCATGTAATAATGTAATAAAGTAAAAGATACAATAATAAGAGCAATGCATTGTATTCCGATCGTCTAAGTTTTTATAATGATACATTTGCGTTGATCTAATTGTGAGAATTTATTGTTGCTCTTATTAACCTTTTACTTTATTATATTGTTTTCAATATTAAGAGTCCTGTTTAAAAATTTTTACTATTTTTAATTTTCATAATAAATAGTTAGGTTATGAAATCATACTGTATAACTCAAAATTGAAGATTAAATATATATGTATAAAATTTGTTTTGAGATACACACTAACATATAGAATTTCTATATCAAGTCTTTATAAATAATGTCCTGTTTTTTTAAAGAAAACATGTTAACAATATGTTTAACTAAATAATTTATATAATAAAATATATAAAATATATAAAAATTTACTATATTTTTTAATATATATCCGCTATCTAATTAATTTATACAACATCTTTATATTTTCCACTTTAAAAGTAAGAGTTTTACCATAGATAATTATACTACATAAGATTGGTTGAAATATTATATTAGCATAAAATGAGCAATTCTTTTCACATACCTTCTGTATATTCTACATCTCGTTACGTCTGTTCGATTCGAGAAATCGATTTAGCAAATACAAATACACGAGAGAAGACTCCGGCGTGCGCCGTCGCCTTGACGATGATGACGATGTCGTCGTCGACGTCGTTTTGACGTCGGCGCAGTGCGTCGTCGCGTAACTAGAGCCACTGCGTCGGGTCGACGATCTATCCGATGGCAAGTCAGTTTTCTCGGCTTTTGCGTCGCGTGTCACGTTTCCGTTTCGACGCCGTTGCCGCTATCGTCGACATTGTCGCCATCATTACCGTCGTGTCATTGTCGTCACGATTCCATCAGATCGTTAATATCATTGCTTAATCACAAAAATCTCGAGTATAACAAGATAGTTTATCGTGTCAAATGTATACGTTAATGACGTATAAATACGTATAAATACGTACCTTGCTCCAAAATTTCCATCAGCCATCTCGCTAACGTCGTTGCACAATACCCATTGAAGATGCCCAATGTTGATTTTATAAACGCCGTAACATAAGAAACCACTAGGGCATGTGCCCTTCCGCTTCCTATTGATCGGCGCGTTCTGACCGACGCGACCATATTTCGCGACCTGCAAAAGATCTGGTAAGAGCTCTACAATTCCTATTCCTTTCTTATTGTCGTTCAAAACAGTATTTATTTCGCTGACAAGATGTTGCCGAAGCATAAAATTAAATATCTTATAAAAGTAAATTGATATCGACTCTAGAATATATTACAAAGAATAAATCTTAATATTAATTTTTATCTAACAATTTTACTATAATGAGAAAAATTTCGCTTTATGTAGAAAAAGAGTTATATCGCGTTCTAAGAAGATAAAAAGAAAATAATTTTGATAATTGTAATTTCATAAATTATTATTTTTAAATAATTTTTATCATGTTTCTTTGAAAACAATTATTTTTTTAGAAACATTTTTCGTATTATCAAAAATTAAGTAAATATTTAAATGATTGTGATAAAAGAGAGATCTTCTACAAAAAATTTCTTTTAACGTAATCATTTAAATATTTTTTTTATTTATAGATAAAACTTCTTCAAATCTATATCACAAAATTTTTCTTTATATATCGTTCAATATTGCCCTAAACTCTTTGTTATAATAATGAATCACTAATATATTAATCTATATATAAATAATAGTATAGTATGTATATATCCAAAAATAAACTATACAAAAATTAACGCTTTATGATTGATGCAACCGGACATATGTAGATATAATTACATCAAACGAAGCGACTGAAATAAACAAGAGAGAATTATCAATGAATCTGAATTGTTAATGAAATTAAATATAATATGGTAATAATTGTCTGAGCAATTGAAACAAGAATTTTAGTCTTGTGTTTTTTGCCTTTCTATTGCTTGCAGTCTTATATATATTTGAATAAATAGTATTATGAGAAAATCCGCTTGACATTTGAAAACGTCAGTGACTATGTACATAAGTCTAGTAAACTTATACTTATTACTATGATGTTTGACATTAGAAACTAAACTATTAACTGTATCCGATTGATGTGTGTACAATATGCAACAGTTGCTTCTGCTTTTGTCTTAACTTTTTTTTCTTGTAAATAAAATAATTTGAAGAAATTATAATAATTTCGAAATTTATTACATTATAAAATTTGTTTAGATAAAAATTAATGTATTATTTATTATTAAATTCTATTGAAGAACAATCAGAAAACAAACAGAAATTTAGAATTAATTATATATAAAAATAACATTCTTTAACAGTTTACCTATTCTTAATTTTAATTTAAAAATACGTAAATGCAGTTGATCACCAACTGTGCAAGAAATCTTAAAAAATTTAGAAGACTACAGTATTTATACTAATATAGTATACTAATATAGTATTTTAACGAGTATTGATATGTAGTATTTAAAAAACATGTCGGTGACATACTTATTCTGTTGATATTACAGAAGATTGATTCTGCAATATGACAGAAGAAATAATATCAACAGAATAAATATGCGTATTTGCGCTTATAATTTTTACTATAATCTCTAAGATCACGTTCGCACACGCAAATGCTCATGCCGTCAAACGCATACCTAATAATACTCAACATATAATACTGAGGCATACACATGCATATTTCTTCGCACAGAAATAACGTAACGTGTAAAAAGATAAGTGTAGGCATCTATTATTTTTCTCGTAGACAGTTGCTGTTTCCAGAAATAATAGGCTAAATGAGGCAAAATCCTCTAACAATCTAGATAACACGGCATATAGGTATACTATCATAGATTGTAATCACAATGAATTTAACATCTGCATTTCCTATATCAATCAGAACATTTATCACAATATGTATTTGCAATCAAAAATTATAATTGATTTATAAAAAAGAACACATCCATCATGTGTCAACATATCAAAACATGTCAAAATATTTAAAAACTTTATATAAAATGCTACATAAACTTTTCAACGGCCCTGTCTACCCAGTCTCTTCTCTTTTATACGAACTTATTTTCAGCATCACATATATATGGGGGAGGGAGGGAGGGGGATACTTTGCAAGGCTAACCTTGCAATCAATTATGTCTTCCTATCTCGATGTAGATTTTATTCCCTTTTTTTTATCATCATATAAATGTATATTTTATATATGTCATATTTTACGAACATTTCTTTTAAACACATACAGAGAGAGAGAGACAGAAAGAGAGAGAGAGAGAGAGAGAGAGAGAGAGAGAGAGAGAGAAAGTTTGAAAGTATTATCATTTTCGTATAAGTATATACAGTAAATTCCAATTTTCTTAGAAATCATATTCGGATTGTAAAAAGGGATACTTATAGACTGAATTATTTATTATTTCTAAAGAAAATGAAAGAGGAACAAAATAAGAGTTATCTAAATAAAATAAGAGTTATCAAAAATAAAAGTTATCTATTTTTAATATATTTTATCAGAAATCATTAATTAGATACATTATTAGAAGACACTATATGTATTGACTACACATAATATGTATTAACTATACATAATATATACATAATATATGATATCATAAAATCTTTTTCCATGAGAAAATGTAAAAAATAAAAACAAATTATTTAAATAGAAAATCTTAAGTTAAAATGATTATATCAATGATAAAAAGAATACAATACTGTTTTGTCCACTCCTCATTTCTGAAAAAAATCATCCTCGGGCAGTATAATAGTATTTTTTCTTAATTAAATTTTTCCTAATATAATAATGGCTAAGGACGCAGACTAATAACAAACATTATTTAAGATATACCTTAATGAAAGAATCTGCTTAATGAAAGAATCTGCACTTCTTTTTTAATCGATCGCTAACAGAAATACAAATCAATAACTATTGGAACAAATATTAAAACATTGCTTTCAATCTATATTCGTTTATCTATTCGCGAAATAGTATAAATCGATCTCTGCATTCAATAAGAGCGCTATGTGGGTTATCGATCACAGCTGTTAGCTTCCTGTACGCATGTATTCTTAAAACTTTTTTCACACGAGATCTCGCGTGGAAAATAAATAATAGAAAAAAGTCGTCGATACTGACATAGATCTTCTAAAACGACATCCCCTTATTTCTCAGAAATTAATTATTGCACTTTATTAATACTAACTTTATTAATATAAATTTATTAATACTAATAAAATCATAATCTGTTTAGCTAATTAAAGAAGTACAAACTCATAATTCGTATATTTGTAGCTTATTTCTATACCAAATCAGCTAAAAATGAACTATTAATGCGAAAATAAAATTTTTACGATCTTCTTTTGCAAATTGAGTAGTTTAAATAATAATAACTAAATATATTATTGATACTATTACATCGTTTTAAATACTTGTAGTTTCTTAAATCAGTTTTATTTATATGATTTTTTTCTCAGTTTTTCATAATTCGATTTTAAGTTTAAAATTGGGATGCAGCGTAAACCGTCATCTGTTTGTAAAATAGACCATGAGCTAATTTAATCTTTATAATGTTACTTTATAGTGTCAAATAGCTCTATTGGAAATCTGAAAGCAATTGTACATGGAAAAACTCTTGAAAAATTATTGCATTACATATTTGCACAATAGCATACAGATATATGCATATAATTCAATAAAAATGTTTTATAACAAAATGAAAAGATTCTGGAAAATCTTATGTACATTAATTTGTAAATACTTTATACAGATAATTCCTGTAAAAGAAAAAAAATAGGAAATAACACACATTACTGCCTACTGTGTCAGTTTTTTGCTTATCTTACAAAAAAATTAATTATTGCAAAATTGCAAACCATATAAAATCTGTTTATATTATCTGATAAAAGGCACTTTTTAATTTGTACTTATGTTTTTTTAAAGTTTTTATCTTTCGTTTAAGAAATATTATATTACATCTAATATTATATCTAAAAACAAAGTAATTTGTCGATATCGGCGATTTTTTTCTAATAACTGCTAAAAATCTTTATAAGAAGTTTTTCTCATCAAGTTGTATAAATTTTTCGCACGTTGTATAAATTTTCAACGTTTATTGGATACATTACATAAAAAGTTTTTCGCAATAAAAAAAACTTATTTCAGATTTAAGATTTTTATTAATTTTTATCTCTCTCTTTCTCTCTCTCTCTCTCTCTCTCTCTCTCTCTCTCTCTCTCTCTCTCTCTCTCTGTTAGATATTAATATATATATTTTTTTAATTAAATTGCTTATCAATTTAATAAATGATATTACTATCTAATCTGATTCTGCTCATAATAATGTATTTCAAGATCGAAAAAACGGAACGTAATTTATAGAATCAGATACGTCAATTCACACAGAAATATTATGATTCGCTTTCATTGAATATAGACATTATTTTATTTAATTATAATAATACAATAATATAAGCGTAAATTATAATTTTAATTGATAACTGAATAAAATGTAATGAAAAAATTATATTATCGTTTAAAAAATAAAAGATATTACAATTATTGTATTTATGTAGAAAATATGTAGAAAATGTATCAAATATAATAAATACAAATATAAAATGTATTAAATATAGAAAACAGTAAATAATAATTTACTTTAAAAAAAAAATAGAACAGTAAATAAACTTCAATATCCCGGTATAACATTGCAATAATAGTTTTACAGAAATTGACTTTAGTGTTTTATTGAAATCAGAAAGGTTAAGGTCGACGTTAAATAAGTTCATGATTCATTCATATCAGCATCGATTGCCCATTCGCATGTCTAAAGTTCTCTTACATGATTTCCTTTCATAAACCCTTTGTGTACAAACCCTGAAGGCTGATTCTCAGTACAGCTTTAAATGTTTTATTTCAAATGAGTTAGAGAAGAATGATATTTTCCAAATATTATATATGCATACATGTTAGAGATTTATATGGTCAAAAAGATATCATTCTTTTAAAAGAACTCCTTTAAAGAATAATAATGTATTTTAAAATAAATTGAGCAATGTAATTTATAATCTTTTCTCTATTACACAATTATTATAAACAGGATGAAAAACAAAAAATCATTAAAGCGATCGAAGCAGATCATAAGAACTTGGATAAAACTATCAGCTAAAGCTAAGGTAATCGAACTCTGCCCCTATTAAGCTTAGTTTAGCTTAGCAATTTTTTATAATTTTTTGCTAACAATGAGTCAAAAATTAAAATTTCATGGTCACATTCAAAAAAAGAATATTTCTGAATGTTAATAAAAAATATGAAGCACTTTAAATATTTATATAAGTACTATAAAGATTAAAAGAAAAGTAGCATTCTGCGCATATTGAGTATGCCTAATATAACTTATAAGTATTTGTTCTCCTCTTTTTCGTAAAAAGAATGTTATAAAAATGAAAACTAAAATGAATCAATATTACTTTTATAGTTTATTAACATATTGACATGTATATTGATATAAAAGAATACACAAAGAACTATTTTTCAAACAAATACAAATACTTATCTACATACTTATTTTAATGATATTTATCAGGTAAATTAGAATCCATGATATATATATATATATAAAATAAAATTATGATAAGAATACTAAATTAAGTGAACTAAGAAATTCATTTAGTAATATTAATCAATTACAAATGATTAATATTACTATATTTTCTTACTATATTCACTTAATTTACTTATTATTCTTATTAAAACTTTACAATACATAATTATACATTTTTGTATGCATTTTTTATTTATTTTTGTTTTCCAAGTTCGAGCCCAATGCTGCGCCTTTTATTGTGAGTGATTTTCTTCTTAGGAGAAATTAAACTCTTCTACATTCCTCTGGTAACAATGCTGCGTACTGCTCATGCTGAACGACTTTAGAAAAAAGATTTTAAATGTATTCCTTAAAGAGCTTAAAGTTACCTCAACAATAATTGATTAGTTATGATTATATAGAATGCTTTATTAAAAAAAAGTTTTTGTCTAAACTAGACTAGAAAAATGTAATTGTTATAATATATTTATTTGCATGAAATCCAAGTAACTACTCAATGTAGTTGAATCATTATTTCACTATCAATTAATAATATCTACAATATTATTACCGTAACTATATTTTTTACAGTATTCAGTACTACTTTAGTTGCTATTACTTTGTAAACTAGTTACAGGTATTTAAATTGTAAAAATTGTGAAATTTATAGTTGCCACAACTATTTCGTTTTCTCTCAGTGTACTATCTTTTGAATTAATAATACAATTACCTACAAACAGCGAATAGAATTTTGAATACACGTCCATGTTGTATGCGTGGGTCTGGTTTCTTTATTTCAACGCTTATGCATAATTACAGAAACTCAACTTTTATGAGTTCTTTATTAGACTTTATTAAAATAGAACTTTAACTTAAAAATTAATTTAAAGACTATTTTAACTTTTATTTAAAACATGATTTTAAACAGTTTACAGTCCAAATTATACAACCAAATTTTGCAAAAAGTTAATTCTGAATTAACGAAAAGATTTATATAAATTAAAATGTGTGATTTATATAAACTAAAATGTGTATAAACAATCTGAAATACATAATAATTATATGCATGTAATTGCACGATTAATTATTAATAATAATTATTTTTTATCATTGTTAATATTATCATACATATTAACGATACGAATTGTAAATATCATCCCTATATGAGCTGTAAATTACTAAAGAGGCGGCATAATCACTCTACAATTGGTAGTGATTGACGACAATTAAGAGCCAGAATTTTCGTGATTTTACATCTTGTCGGTAATATGTAACGATAAACAGTGCAAACTTTACATTTCAAATGACATGCAATATGTTATACAATTGATGCAAAAAAATATTTTTTCTTTTCGTAATAATGTGTACACGTATTATATGTACTATCAATTTCTTGGCATGCCGAAACCGCTTGATTAACTTTTTTGTTAATAAACAATAAAACAAATTAATTGAAATGTTGTACTACTACACTCGTACATATCACGTACATTGAAATGTTGTACACTACACTCGTACATATCACGCGACATAGGATGCGATGACGCATTAAATCAACATTACATTTCCGATATCCTTAATATTCAGTACAATAATACATTTTTTATTTTACATAAAAAGGTAATTTATATTACAATATAACAATAATTAATGTAATAATAAAAAAAACAATGAAATAATATGATGTTTTAATAATAATATATGTATATATATTTAATAATAATATATGTATATCATATGTATATATCTAAAAAATCCTGATCAGAAATAATTGGTATTAAATGAAAAAAATTATTTCTATATGTATATAAATATTGTTGATAATGATATTAATATGTTTTTATTCTATTTTTTATTCTGAAATAACTTATTGGATCATAACTGCAATGTTTTTATGGAAATATTATATTTTTTTATGTAATATTATTTGTTATTTTGCAGCAATTTTAAATGTAAAATGCCCCATGTATCAACTATCCCCGATCTTCCCTACACATATATATTTCAATTGATTTGTTTCGCGATTTATTAAGAAAAAGTAAGAGTCCGAATCATAAATCTGTATTTCGATAAAAAAATCGATAGTAGATATATGTTATATATATGTTACAAAATATAAATAGTCATATTGTAAATAGCACTTACACACAGATGATTTGTCATTACCACATTATGTACGTCAATATCTTATACATATACATAAATTTTCAATAGCGTTTTAATTAGACGTCTAAGTCCAATTTTAAGAATTCCATGTAGTTTCTTCGTACAAACTACTAATTTATGGACTACTATTTCGTAATCAGTAGATACTGATTGCACAGCTTTTATATGAGACAAATGTTGCATCACGACGTTATAGATCTGGAGTGTCATAGTGGACTAAGAAATGGTAATGACGATCTCAATTTCAGATCAAATTTTTTGCCATTCTCAGAATAGACTTCATCTCACAGACACGTATTAATGCGCATACTTTAATTCTAAAAAAGGATTTTTTAATCAAAAAAAGGGAAAAAAGTAATTGTTATATAAAGATTACATTTAGTCGGTAATACAGACGACTTTAGGATTAGACATTATTTCCATTAATGTTTAATATTTTAAAGATACAAAAGCAAAAAAACATTTTTTTAAATAATTGCATCAATTAATCATTTATAATTAATTGTCGACAAAAATGATGTATGAAAGTTTAATTTTTTAAAAGTTCAATTTTTTTTTGTTATTTGAAATATTTACAATGTAAGATGGACCATTAAAGTACATTTTCTCGAATACGTCATTATTTAAAAATATCAAAATAGATCTCAAAATAGATTTCACAACGCAAGAATTAACACGTATATATATTAATAGGTATAAATATATTCATAAAATCTGAACCAGCGATGGATGTAACTAAAAGAATCTCCAGTTAAATCTTTATATTAAAATAAGAAAAAAAAAATATTCGTAGAAAAAAACAAGAAATGTATGATAAGTAGTAGAACAAGAAATGTATGTGTTAGTGGTAGAATTTTTGGACAGATGTTTAGTTCACTACACAAGGGTCTAATCCCCCTATGGAGAATTTTTCCGAGAACTACCCTCCATTGATGATTACAGCATATGAGTGCAGCATCGGCAGTATCCGACAATAGTCCCATTGCTACCTCTAGCCCTTCTGAGTTAAGCTTAAGGGACACGTGACATGTGCTCGCTTGGAAATACACACACACACACACACACACACACACACACACACACACACACACACACACACACACACACACACACACACACACGCGCGCACGCGCGCACACACACGCACACCCACACACACACACCCACACACACACACACACACA
>Ga0157363_1002921_pt1 | contig 15244 bp, 7 predicted proteins | sample AttsexASBM1_FD_111477 | JGI IMG/M metagenome (GOLD analysis project Ga0157363, IMG submission 111477) | Fungus gardens microbial communities from leaf cutter ant in Ribeirão Preto, State of São Paulo, Brazil - Atta sexdens ASBM1 | ecosystem: Host-associated > Fungi > Mycelium > Unclassified ...
CACGCACACACACGCACACACACACACACACACACACACACACACGCACGCACGCACGCACGCACGCACACACGCACACACACGCACACACGCACACACACACACACACACACACGCACGCACGCACAAAATTGGATAAGCAGAGAATTTTTGCAGATTTTGGATTACATATAACTTTGAATTATATCCTGACAACTTCTCTATAGACTAGAACGAAGAATAAAACTTAGCGATCCATTTAATTCGCTTCGAAATTTAAATCGCACTTTTCATAAAATTGAGAACTCCAGAAGTTGATTAATCGACAAGATTGAACTTACCCGTCGACGCTGCCGTGATCCCTTATAATAGCTGCCGCGACATCCCTCTTGAGACCCCCGTGAAACCAAGGCTGAAGAACATGTATACCGGCATCGAGGCCATGCAGCCTCATCATGGCGCATCCCGGTGGTGTTCTCGAAAACGGTCGCCATCTCCGCCGCCAAACCATGCCTTCATTTTCGGCTATATCCTTGGCTTCCTTGGGATCCTCGACTATCCTGCCCACGCTACCGGTAAAATCCATCGCCACGCGTGATCGTATCGATTCCTGCAAGAAAAAAGAAAATTTCGTTCGTAAATTCATCTTGCATTATACTTTCGATAGCTAAAGTTTAAACAAAAAAAATGAACACTTAAATAAAGCCTTTTATATCATTCGATATATAATTGTATATCACTTGATATAAATATTTTATTCTCTTAGAATATTCTGAACATTATTATTATATATTATTATCCACGTATTAGAAAAAATCTTTTATTTAAAAAAAAGAATCGCTGTACTGCCTAAAAAATATAGATGTGGATTTAATGAGGCGTCAGTATAATTCTCACCATATGTTAATATTAATATTAACACTAACTTGATGTAGATTAATTAAAGTATTTAATACTATGAGTTTTATTTAAATTCACTTCATGGTGTTTATATCATGGTATAGATTTAAAATCCATGGTGTTAACCATGATAATGTTGATATGAACACCAAAGATTTTAAAGCCACCAGTTGGTATTAATATTAACAGCTACAAGTTAAGAATTATATAGACAATGCATTGTATTAAATTCACACTTATTTTTTTACAGTATGCGATTTTTTAGGGGAGTTTATCATCACGTGAACACATGGATATATTTCCGGTAAACGAAGCGACACACTGAAGTTTCAACGTGCTCAATGATCCCAGGATAAATACGTCCATCTATATACCAAGTATGAACGTGAGTTTGAACGTTTCGACATTCATCTCTTGGCAAACGGAAGCCCGTCCTTTACGAGCGAGCACGATGAAGGGGGGACGAACCGTTCCGGGCTGCCGCCGAACGCTTTTATTTGGGATTAGAAACGAGGGTGGTTTCCAGTCCAGTAAATAACTCGTCCTGCAAGTGAGAGAAGGAGAAAGAAGAACGAATTTTCTTCCTGTTTCCATCTCTCTCTCTCTAGTAATCCACGGAATAAACCGCATCTCGCGAATATCCCGTAAAATTATGGCCCAAATACGATACAGCCGGTAACAATCGAAACGATAACTCATCACTGCCTCTCCGGCAATAATTTTCTTCACAAACTCCTCTTCCTGCGATTCCAAAATCGACGATAAAGAACTATCAATGCCGAAACAAACCTCGATATTGCACGATCACGAGAACACACCTATGAGATTGAAACACCTTCACAATAATAGAATGTGATTGAGATCCTATGGATGAAGATACCCACAATTTCTAGCATTCGGATATATTCCAGAATCAAATCCACATTTCAAAACGATCCTGAAACTGTGGCTTAGGTACCTGTCCTATCTAATTTCATACCGATCAAAGCGATAAGATATTAGGACATCCATGTTTCAAAATTTCAGACACAAATTATATCTGAACCGGATATCTGAACACAGCGTTATATTGAAAGCGGTATGGACGTACCCCGAAGGACAATTTGTGTCATCGCATAAGCAACCCCTACCCTCCTCGCTTTTCAGGTCCTTGATAACGAGCAAAAAGCCAGAGCGCACGTAGTGGATTAGTCGGTCGTTAAAATAAATAGACGCTCGCGGCGCGAGTACGTACGAGGGAGAGAATTACGAGAGAAAGAGAGATATATATGGGAAGAGAAGGGGTTCGGCGTTCCTCATCAGCCGGAGAATTACCGTAGAGCGAGAACTCGAGGGTGCTTTCAGGAGCCCCCGGAAACCGGGAAAGCCGGTGCGGCCCCGAGCATACGCCCGTAACGTGGCCGCGATCGATGTTCACCGGCTCTCTCCAGTTCGGCTTGCTCCTTCTCTAAGCCGCTATATGTTCCTTCTCACTCTTTAAAGAGAGAGAGAGAGGGGGGGGAGGGACAGAGAAAGATAGAAGTATCCTCGCAATAGGCTTTCGTCCTGGTGTGGCCTTGACACCGGAGTGACCCGATATACTCACAATTTAGAAACTGTCTTTCAAACACACAAAAGGGAAACAGTCGTATATCTTATATGTATGAAATATCATTCTTTCATTGTTATTCCTTACAATTTAATAATGATGTAATTATATATTACAAACATATATATAATTATACAATTATATAATATACGGAGGAAGGGAGGTAGCTTTCTAAGTAAAACATGTAAAAATGTAAATATATATATATTTTTTAATCTACTTTTTAGAAATTTTTCACGAGTTCTTCAAGAAGAAATGCATCCAAAAATATCTATCGTTATTCTATTCGTTCTCTCTTGTTCGCTATTGATATTAAAGAGTAATAAAGGAGATATAAGGTGTTGAGTATCGCAAATACAACAGGAAGTTAATAACGACGTGTACCATCAGGAAGACTTCCGCAGGTAAATTGATTTTTAAGTGGTACACTGTACGATATCAGGACGAACATTTAGCGGCATTAAAGCCTGGTGGCGCAGCCCAGACCAATCTAAGTCCGGCCACGTGTATATAATATTTTAAGGGATGTCCGACGAGCAAAGTTAACGCGGCGAGCTTCCCGGGTGAGTTTACTACTTCCGGCCTAACTTCGTCAGTTTAAACACATAGAGAAGAGCGAGAGAGAAAGGAAGAGAGAGAGAGAGAGAGAGAGAGAGAGAGAACTTTCCCTGGTTCGGCTAGGCTTGCTCGTGTTTTATCGTTATTACAAGCTCCTTCGAAGTTTACGACTCTGTGCAGCGGATAACGTTCTCTGCCCTTCCTCTCTCTTATTCTCGTCAACCCTCTCGTCGTTCGATCAACCTTTACACGAAGCGCTAGCCGTCGGAAATGACGCGTCCTGGTTGCACGAGCACCCCTCCCGCTTCGTGGTACATCTCCCTTCCTAGAGGAATTTTGTTACGTCACTTATGGAAACTCGACGTCACCTTGAAAAGATACATAAAAATCGTCGCTGCGTCAATAAGCTATATTAGAAGCTCTTCACATAACTAAACTTCGACGTCAAACATACTGTAATGTCAAACATCTTGACAGTTAAATCTCCAATTCGAATTCTGTTGAAACATACTTAAAAATAAGTGAGAAATAAAGATCGTTATCTAATATATATATTTTGCGTTCTCGACTCCAACATAAAAAATCGTAAAACACATCATAATATTATCGAAAAAGAAAAAAACATAATAATTCTTTTTAAATAATTATATGTTGTGGAAAGAAAAAAATATAAACGTCCATTGTAATGTAAAGCGATACAATTTGGTAAATTTTAACAAGAATAATAAAATAATTAGTATTATTTAATATTGTAATTATTGTAATAAAATTGATAATTAATCGCGATTGAGATAAATTCTTTAAAAAAATGTAATATCAAATATTGGATTTCACATCGTGAATAAACGATTTTCAAATCGTTTCACGATGTATCTAAAATTATTCCTGAAATACTCGAGATTACCACTTTCCTCTCATAACGAAATTTCGCTGACTCGCGACACCGGCGTACCGTTTCGCGCGTGAATACTCTTACCTGGAGTACCACTCCGTCGTATTATTTTGCTTTACGACATTTTAAATCGTCGCCAATGTAACGGTGATATTACGAAATTGTGAAGCGATATTGCACGTCACGACGTGCATGTATGCGCTCCTCAGAATATCACATGTTCCACCAGCGCGAGCGATTGGATTTTCCTTCGCTCCCCCATCGCTCCTTCACTCCTCGTTGCTGTTTCGGTAGTATTTCGCGGTTCCCTCGTTATCGTGGATGCCTAACGTTGTTTTACGACCGATAAAAGCATCCCTTCCTCTGCTGGAAGCGTATCATTTTACCCGGAGCTGCGTGGCTGCCTCATAATGTTTACCAAGCGGATATGAAGAATCGATCTTTGCAAATGAGATAAATCCTCTCTAGTTAATTATCCTCGCGATTTCGCAATTCGTCGCGCACGTCTTATGTAAGTCAGTGAGAATAAAACGACGTGTACATCACGCAAGATATCACAATTATTTTGCGCAATATAAAATTTTAAATTTGCCATAATATCAAGAAAATGCTGCAGAAAATAATAAAACTTTACATCAAAGACTTTAAATATTTTCTAAATTATTCTTTTTGCTTTTCAATTATCATTTTGGTTTCGTATCTTGTTTAAATAAAATACGACACTAATTATATCGATATATAACATATATCTAAATACTTATATTTTGCTTTAATATTTTAGAGGCTTTATTACAGCGAGTGGCAGTCGTCGATTAGAGACGCATCGACCGATCAATAGTCGTTCTTTCCGCGTGTTACTGGGTTACTATCTCGCTTCGTGACTATACGATAGCGTAATATGCCGAGAGCGTAATCGTAAATGAGAGGCAAGTGTTCATAAAACCGAGTTTTTAACGCACTATTTAATCACAGTGCAATTAAAGCTCTATAATAAGATATTAAAATATTTGTTCAGTTCGAAGATTAATTTTTCGAATTCAAGAAACCTGATCAATTAAAATTATAGTCGGTTATGTTAGAGAAGCACGATAGATTACCAATAAAATTGTGCATAATGTTAATTAACATCGCGGCTTTTGTTTGCAGTAAAGACAAGGAAGGGATAAGTACTCATTCCTCTCTGCATGTCGAAGCTTTCACAAATGCGCGGTGTCGCGAGTTCGTACGAGTCTTGCATAGTAACGCGGAGGGTCAACCACGGTCGAAGATAAAGCCGTCAAAGAAGAAGGGGAAGAAGTGGGAGATTGTACCTGGAGACCCGTGACTCGCGCGATATCGATCCCACCGATGACAGACCGTATCGCTATCAGCCACGTGGACACGTTGGTTGCACGACCGGAGAGATAAAAGGATTCCTTCGTAGCGCATGCGGAACTATGTGTGCGGAAAACTTTCACGTCGGTTTCCATTATATTTACTCGGAAAACACCAGTCGGCCGGACGGCCGGCAGACCGGTCGGTCGGCATCGCTGTGCGAGATACACGGGGAAGGGTTTATCGAGGCTATTTCCGGTAGTACACTACGGGGGTTTATCGCTACTCCACCTCCTCTCCTCGCCCCATCGAGAGCGACGCGAGAGATGTTCGGAATATTTTGCAGAAATAAAACAAAGCCATAGCGCTTCCGCGTTTATTTATATGAGCTTAATCCGATAGTCCTTTTTTTTAAGTTAGTGTTAGAATGATATGTCATTTTTAATTTGATTCTTTACATGTTGGAAATTGCCTATTCGCAATGTTCTCGACGGTCTATTTGGACGTCGAGAACATTCAGTATAAATATGCAAATATCTGTGTTAAAACTCAGAAATAAGAAAATGATGCTTAGAAAACAATAAGATAGCCTTTATCGTGAGAATACAAATGATCTTAACAAAGTAATTCTTTGAATTAAATATTTAGCTACTAATAAAGCTAGGCTTCTAATTCTAACAAATTTAGTTTATAGTTTTCTTGGGAATATCATTTTTGTAAAATTATATGAAATTATATGAAATTATTAGACGGGGACTCTCTGGATTCGGATTTTTTTTAAATATAAAAATATAAAAAACTGTACAGTTTTTTGTAAGATTTCTACTAATTAATTTATGCATCATAAGCATATTTCACATTTATCTCTTAAGGAAGCATGAACGCCGTTGTCTTTTTGAAAGAAAATCTTGCAGAAATTCATGACATGAAGCTCTGGTCCACCGATCAATTTGCAGAATCCATTTATGATAAAGGCTGCATAACAGCGTGCAACGATCGCAAGATTCGTGACTTAGGGTTGACAACCCCTGACAAGCCTGTTGCTAGGCGCCCATCAACTTTCCCTGCACAGAGTCGAGGAACGGACGAACGAACGAACGTGGGGTCTGCCTTGCTTTGCACCAATCGACGCTACTGCGCATGCTGCTCTTTGTTCCCCTTGTCTCCTCATAATACGGTACCCCCTATGCTGCCCGCCCCCTCCCCCTGTTTGTCTTTACCTTGCACCCCTAGTGTGCCCTAATGCGAGGCAGCGAGGCTCAAAACCGTCTCCTGGATGATGCCACAAAAAAAATCGATTCGATTTCAGCTCTGGTCAGCAACGTTCGTGAATCATTCCACCCCTGTCACAACTTTAACAAAACTTGGCAAATTCGTAGAACAGAGGAAAAAAAATTTTAATGAGTTTCTTCGTTGCTGATGTGGTCATGTTTAGGAGGAACTACTCTCGAGGTTGTAGCCGTTGTGTTATATTGGCAACTATCGGGAGAAAGTATTTTTTATAGAAAAGTTTCGTAATAAAAGCACTCTAAAAGGACGCTCGCAAATTAAGAAAGTTTTTGTCCGTCAGAGGCGTCTTTTGTCTTTAAAACCTGAATATTAGCGCGAGTTAAAATTACCGGCGCTACTTTATTACGCAAACCATCCAGTTTCTCGTGAAGTCGGAGGCGGAGGAACGGTTCGTGGTTATTCGTCGTAAAGAGAGGAAAAGGATGATAGGATAACAATGCGGAAGGATTTTATACGAGTACGAAATTATGCCTCGAATAATTCAACCAGCTCTGAAAGAGACGAAAGAGGCTAGGCTTCCGCCATCGACCAATACAGAGTTATGACATCCATGCAGAGGGTGTTACGCAACGATGTCGCTTGCAGCGACAGGCTATCGTGCGACTTGCGCGATGACGCACGTCGAGCAACTCGGTATTAATTGTCCGAGGTTATCGAACAAAGGCGAATTACTGTCACAAAGCCGTCGTCGTCGGTGCACGTCGTCGTGGCGGAGCTTTGCCCGTTGTGGAAGACACGGAGAAGGAGAAGAGGACGTCTCCTAAATTGCATCGGATACGCTCGGTCTCAGATAGTAGTCGACCGGTAGTTTAGATAGACGTTAATTGTGCCCGGCGATTCGCTTGGGAACACGTCCGGGCAAAGAGAGAGAGAGAGAGAGAGAGAGAGAGGAAACGAAAGACGAAGTTTGTTCTGAAATAACAGAAGAACCTGGCCGCCCGCCGACGTTAGCTCGATCGCATCGTCGAACAAAGACAAATTACGCGGACGGCTGGTCGGAGCTGGTTATACGATTCTTCGGCTTTTCAAGAGATCCCTATCGTTGCTGTTGCGCAACCACCGCGGAGCTCTCTTGGCTACGGACCGATGATTGACGTAAAATTATGCAAAAACTGTCGTCCCGCACTCGAGCGCGAGCGGAACATGCGTTTCTTTCATGCGCGAGGTACCTTCCTCTTCATGGCGAACACGGACAAAGAGCTTAAGGCAAAAGCAGACAAGCTGGCTGACATCATTCTGGAGATCGATCGGTATCCACAAAGAGAGCAAAAAACGATTCCTTTGACATTGATGGCGAAAATGGCCTTGGAGAAAAGAAAATACTACTCTTGAATATCTCTAATTCAATTGATAATGATAATATACGAGAAGAAGCAAATAAAAATCATTTTTTTACAAACATTCTGTACTTTTTTTCTTTAGATTCGCAATTTGTGTTTTAGATTTTAACTTTAAATGTGTGACTTTGAGACCGAGTATGACTTGAACAGAAAAATATTCTATTGCTAAGAAAAATGATTTTTATTCTCAATTCACTTTTTTTCTTTTCAGTAATTTTTAACAAAGTTGTCTTTAACAAAGAATATTATCTTGATAATAATCTTAAAATATAATTGTTATAAATTTTAGAAAAATTCATTATTATATACTCAAAACAAGAATTTATTTTCTTTTGAAGAATATTATAAAATTGATTAAAGAAGTGATTCTTTATTTAAGCAAATTTATTTTAATTTAATAATTTTGATTGAAGAATTAAATTCACTTCAGATTATATTTTGAATAAATTTGATATTCGAGATAAATTTATGATATAAATTTGTAGATATATGAACTTTTGAAATACTTTAGTAATTATTGTTTTATATACGTATGTGTGTATATGTTTTTTTTCTGTGTGTAGCTATTGCATACAATGTACATCGAAATTATAGTTGCGGATTATTATCGTATTGGCGTCAAATGCGGGATAACAATACGGGCTTTAAACGTAAAAAGAAAAGTCTTTTTTTCCGTAATCAATACATTTTGACGGGATTCATGAATTTTGTCATTTGCAATTTTGTCACAAAGCACAGTATGGAAACCCGATTCATCCAAATTATCAACCTGCGCGTTCATCACAATTCTTCACTCACCGTAACTCACACAAAAGCGTAATTCGCGCGATGCTATTTTTCTCAACGTTCATTATGCTGGTGCATTAGCAATTAGTAAGGAAAGGGGGACATTATGTATTTTAAAACGCTAATAGGCTAACTCGCTCTTTTCCTCGTTAACTGCCACTCTAGTCAAGCTAAAATATTCTTACTTTACAGCCGCAACAAGTTTCCTAACAAGTTTCAAACAAGCATACTAGTTGCTAGGGAAAAAAAGGGGTATCGTGCAAACTACGCTAAAGGCGAGGTCCCCGTCGATCGTTACGGGGGCATTGCAGACGTTAGACCGATAACACACGTGCATTCTTGTACTCGATCGTGCGATGTCACTCGACGTCGCGTCGGGCCGCGCATATAATACGCTGTGTGGGCGCGCGCGCTGCGCACCACGGCATTCAGATGCGTTCGATCTCTTGCGTCCCTGTACGTGCACACCGACGATTATGCCAGGCCGTGTCGCATACGAGAGGGAGAAAGAGTGATAAATCGGTCGGTCGCGCCCGTGCAATTTGAATAATAAACAGCGCGCTCGCTAAACCGAGAAAAACCTCCAAGCTTGTATCCGCGTCGCGATTACGCGCTATAAACGAGCGCGCTCGACTAACGTCTCGTGTCCGAGCTAAATTATCCTCGCGCACTCTCTCAAACTATGTTTCCCCTGTCGAGTTACGATTCATGAAGTCGCGAACGAACAGTAAGTTCGAAAGTAAAGGAAACGTGTCGTCCCATTATTTCACTCTAAAACGAAACGTTCTCGTTCCATTTAACTATTCAGCTATCTGTCAATGCTGCATTGAGAAAAATATCTGGTTGAAAATGGATGAATCAGAAAATTCTGATTATCAATCAGAATTCTGCTATTACAACTAGAATTATATTGTAATAGTAAATTTAATTGAAAAATTCTGATTCCATTTCCAACCGGAATTCCAATTAATCTAACCACACCGAAAAAAATATATTCAAAAATTTATTTGTGAGAAATATTGTATATCTATTTCACTGAAATAAATCTTTATTTAAATACGGCAAAATATAATTTTATTTCTAGCAAATAAATCATTTATTTTATTTTTTTTTACAATTAATAAGATGTATTTCGCATCATCACAATCCAATTTCACAATGAATATCGACAAAAATGTAAGTAACATTTGCTTCGCAGTACTTCAATATTTTTCTCTCAGTGCAAACATTTTTCTTAGTGTGTGAATAACACTGTTGTGAATGTGAATTACATTGTTATATTTACATTGTTATATTAGTAAATTTCTGTTGTTATCTATTTAAATTATAGAGGTATAAATTACGATAAAAATACGGAAGAGAATATTGCGGTACGATATTACGACCAGGAATTCGCTCCAAGTATTTAAAGGTTTCTGAATGAGTCAAGCGCGTCTCTATAAAAAAATGTACTATCACGTCCTTCAATATAGTCCTTGGTAGCTGTGGGATAGAGTGGGATATGAAAATCTGAAGAACGAGATCAGAGGGGCGATCAAGCACAATGGCTTGTTGTGCCGCGTAAGCCGCACTTCGGCCTCTCTTTAGAATCCTCAGTGGCTCAGTCTGAACGCGCAGCAGCACCAGATAACTTCCTCTCCCGAGGGATGCGCGACAATGCAACGTCGCGGATGCGATGCGTCGCGTTTCTCTGGGAAGAAGCTAAAATTGCGCCGGAAGCATTCGCAGCTATCGATCGCGGCTTACTCACGGGAAATGGCTCGTTAAGAAGATTGCAGAGGACCAAATGAGCTTCGCGAAGGAGCGCGAAAGCTTCTTGATTTCTCCGGCAAAGCTTACGAATCGACGGGAAATATGTTGTTATATCATGTCAAAACAGCATTTAATCAAATACTAATAAATTCTATTAATCCAATTGAATTTCTGTTTAAAACATTATACAATTAATCACGATTGTATAATAATATATTGATCACAAAAAAATAATCAAATTTTTTTCCTAAATTATTTAGAATAATGGCACGAATTTTTTTCACTGTTTAATATAAAACATATCTTTACACTGTGTTATACTGCAGTGTTCAATTCATAATATTAAATAATTATACTCCATTTGAGCTATTTTTTATCATTTCTATAAATCGCGAATGTCCATTCAATATATGTGTCGTTATTTTAACTAAAATGATGATATTTAACAATTAAATTCAAGAAAATATATTAAATTTAGTTTATAATTTATTAAGTGCATAGTTAATACAGATTATTTACTTTGAAATTAATCACAACGGATTAATTTATATCTTGACATACACAAAAGTTAAAAATAACGAAATGTTATTTAAATCACAAGGGATCGAGTTACCATTACTCCTTTGATATTTAACAATATGGATAAAAGATAAAAGCTCCTACTTACTTTATACACGTTTATTCATCTATTTCCAGTTTAAAAGTAACGGAATGTATGTGTGATGTCCGTCGAGATCCGTATAAAAGTTCACTCGATATGGCTTATGTATCTACTATCACCATGCGGGCGAAATATAAAGAGTGCAAGCGGCGAAGTGCCAGCGTGCATAAGATAAAATTAGATATTCGGTCACGTGTGCAGTGTTCCCGGCAGAAGTGTTAAACAATTTTGCCAGAGGCACGTTTCGGCGAATAAAAATAGACATGATAATTCTGAGCGGAAGATGGAAGAGCTGGAGAGGGATAGCGAGAAAGGGAGTCACGCCAAGAGACGAACGCTGCGGGATAGTCGGCCGATTATTGACATCAATGCACCTTTTAACTTGCTCAAACGGTCTTCGTTATTTCTACATTAAATTAACTGCCGTGGGCCAAGTCACTGCAGCTCTCGTCTTCTTACAATGTATCGAGGAAGCCAAAATTTCCGATGGGACATTCGTTGTCATCTGATGCTCTTCTAGGATTTCGAAACACTTAATCCGTTTCATAATATTTTCTCCCGAAAGTATTTCTGACCACGAAATTGTTTTTTTTTCTTCTAGGTAATCCATAGATCAAACCATATAATTCTTTCCGCGCAGAACAAGAATTAAACTTTCCGAAAGTATCTCTCCTTTCGTTTTACTTTATGCAAACCCTCATTGTTCTGTGTACCCTATTAATCTCTTAGTTTTTAATTAAATTAAGAACTTGAAAGATAATTCTTCAACAAGCGTTGCTCATGCTCGTAAAATAAAATTTCTATCTGTTTTAGCTGTAGAAGGGAAAGTAAATTCGCTCGAGAATCTTCAATCGCCTTTCGGATGAGTGAAAATATCGACTGATTCGCAATTGCTACGATGATGAAAAAATAGAACAAATCTTGCGATGACGAGTAAGATGATACTCAAAGATAGATTTGTATTTCGAGAAGGCTCACGAGATCAAGTCCCGAGAGTGCAGCGGCCTAATGACGTTTGCGCCGAGATTAATCTCCGGTCGCGCACGACTTACGCAAAGTCGTACTCGAAGTAACTCCGACTTCGCCTCGGCGGCAAGTTAATCAAGATCAGAATTAGTGGTCCCGCTGCAGCCACACTCGCGTCATTAATGGGTTACTTGAGATCGCGAGCACACGAAAAAATAGGGTAATCCCTCTCGACCATTATACAACGAAAAGCGTTCTCAGAGAGAACGTTCTTTTTATATATAATTGTAATAACGTTTAAAGACATTTTTTTCATATTATACAAGTACAGAATATTTCAACCAACCAATTATTGTGGTAATATACACAGTAAAAAACATTTCATATTTATGTTGAAAATAGCCATTCAAGACTTTTTCAAGAAATTTTTTGTTGAATTTTTAACATTTTCAAAGGTTAATTTATAATAACATGATACTATTTATATTAAAATTTAATACTTCTTAGTGTCAAAATAACACAATTTTTGACAAACAAATAACATGAGTATAATGATTTAAAATGGAAATTCTAAAATGAATGAATAAAATATGTGTTAATTTAACATATCATAAATGTTAATTTACAGAAAAAGTTATGTTTCCACAATTTGTTTAAACTGTGCAAAAACTGTATCAATTTATTTTACTGTTTTTGTGTTTATTTTTCTAAATAATATATTACTTTAATATATTCATCTTGTGTTCATTCTTGTGTTAAATTAACATATAAATTTGAATAGACTGTTTGATTACGTAAAATGTGTTAAATTTAACAGAAATTTTCCAATGGTATAATAAATTTTTAAAAACAAACTTTTATTTAAAATTTACAATCCATTAGATGTCCTCTTTTTTTGAGCTCAGAGACAAAAAGAAATTACAATCATTCGATATATGTAACGAGATTGTGTCGTTTCACCATTATTCCTAACGAGTTTTCTCATGCCAGCCGCCTGCGGCAAACGTAAAAAAAGGATTCCTTTTGACGGCTGTCCTTGGCCGTGACTAACCCGTCCTTGACGGGCACATGATTACCTTGAACAAGAAGTCCCCAAAAGCTTGCGTCATCTTATTCATGGTTGTCGGTCCGATATACGTAGAAACGTCATTCAATTATATATCCTTCTATATAGCAAGCGAGTCGCACGCTTTTCTAAGTGATGCATAATGATAAATGAAACTAATTTCAAGATCCGTATTAATTTCATTATTAATTGAGTATGCACTTGTTAAATGCAATATTAATCATTTCGACTTGCAAATATTTACCAAAATTAAAATTCTGATCATTAAACAAGAACAATCTACATAAATCAAGGAGATTGAATCTTGATTTATGTAACTTCTGCAATTTTACATATTTAACTTTCTCTGTAAAAAGAAATATCGACGATACCAGTTTGGTTCAAACACGCAACATAACAAGTGCAAATTCTTTCTTATCTCGGATAATTCTAAATTATTCCTTATCTCGGAAATGCGTGCAACATTTTTTCCAAGCGAATTTACCTTGCATGATCGGCGCTTATAGCTCTTATAGCAGGGGTAGGAAAATTTACTCTTACTTGCCGCATATTTAAATAACTTTTTGATTTCTGGTTATTCGTTCCAAGCGATTATCCTGCTGAGTAGAAAAAGAGGCGTGGAACGCAGTAAAAAGGAAAAGAAGGGAGAACAAAACGAAAAGAGCCGCGAAAAAAATAGCAAGAAAGAAAAACAAGATTCGGAGGAGGCCGCAGGAACTATCAATCGAGAGACAGCCGGTTTCCTTACCCGGAGGGTAAGGAAACTCGTAGTCGTGTCTGAATTATTACCGTCGTCTGTAAAGTCACTAGACGCGTGTCTGACCAAACACACCGAAGCAGTTAGAGTAGCGTTCAGCGTGAGATTACGGATATCGGCCGCGCACTTGTTAAACGCTTATACCGATCGTAAAGCTAAGAGAATACCCGCTGCCGTCCTCGTAAACATACGGCCGACCGTTGCACACCATGATCCCCACCGGTGATCGTCTGGCGGTTCTGGGGCGCGCGAATGCACGAACTCTCAAGTGCCACCGTCGATTCCGTGTAATCATGCAAATTACGAGAATGTACTATTTCGGTCGTTTCTCTGCCTTTTCGTTCGTTCCCGCTTCAACGATGACGACCGCAACCGTGAGATTAGATCGACGAGACTTCTGTTCCCACTACGCCCCCTCTTCCTCCTTCGCGCTCGTACGTTAGGTAACACCGGTAATTATCATTCTTCGCGGTTACAATGGAGAGCTGATGGCGAGACGGTGCCGAAAGCGAAGAAATCTAATCTATGGCCACTTCAGGTTTTAGCAACCGTGAAATATGTATGTAAGTAGTAGTACTTTCAACGTCAACTCCAGAAAGAAATAGAGAAACGTCCACGAGATGGATATATGTTTGGACAGAATTTTATACCATCTTTTAGAAAGGACAATAAAAGTACTCATATATTTCTTACAGAATTATTTTGCCAATATTTTTGCTTAGAATAATTTTATTAGGTGTTTCATCATTCATGCTACCGCAATTTAACAACACGAGCATTTCTCTCTCGTTAATATCTCCTTACTCAGACATTTTTTTTCAATGTGTCGATGCATAAATAGAAAAATACATTTCAATGAATATTAAAGCAGAACGAATGTGACAGCGTTTAAATTGAATTTCGATTGCAAGGAGCCAACTAAACACGGTCATCACATGGCTTTTGACAGTAATGAGCCTTCAGAATGCTACAAATCTTCTTCATCGCCTGGGACGTCTCTCAAGCAGCCGCGTTCCGCGACTTTAGCATTGCTAATACGGTACATGTCGAATTAACGTTCGCATTGCGATGCAAACCTCCGCAAGAGCAAGAGAAAACTCTCAAAACGAGAGTGTCTGCAATTTTCCAACTCGGGAAAACCGCGGGGTTTCTTCACAAGAGAGAGAGTTTCCTCAAACTCTACCTTCCGCCGTTAACTCTTATCCAACCAACCTATTTTCTAAAATAAACGAGCAACATTAACTTTTTCTATAAAGAAACAAGTTGCATCATATGAAAATATTATACAGTATAATATTATTATAGAATACATATGCACTGGTAACTTATTTCAACAAAATTAACTTGTAGAATTAATTTGTATATTCGTAAGAGAGAGAGAGAGAGAGAGAGAGA
>Ga0157363_1002922_pt1 | contig 15242 bp, 9 predicted proteins | sample AttsexASBM1_FD_111477 | JGI IMG/M metagenome (GOLD analysis project Ga0157363, IMG submission 111477) | Fungus gardens microbial communities from leaf cutter ant in Ribeirão Preto, State of São Paulo, Brazil - Atta sexdens ASBM1 | ecosystem: Host-associated > Fungi > Mycelium > Unclassified ...
ATACTTACCGCCTACGAACAAAACGCATCGCACCGAGAATCGTCGAATGGAAAAAAGAAAGGAAGGAAGGGTTACGGTGAAAAATCCAACGTTATCGACCCACGCGCAATTCGCGCGGCGTGGCGCCTCAATGAGCGAGCCAATGTCTGAATGAACGACGAGATGATTTAATTGCCGAGTGTCAGAGTTCATTTTGACGACGTGACTGTCGTCTGACCAGCGCCTCTCATTCTCCATGTCGCCCATCCGCCGGCCATACGAAATCAACCTAATCGCAGGAAGTTCGCGGCTGACCCTCGCGATTGAATTCAATTAGAGACGAGAAAATTTCTCACAAGAATTTCTCTCGCGTTTAATTATCTAGCCGAATGTACTCTCGAGAGTGTATTGTTCTTCGGCGCTCTGTGATCATAATTAAGAATTATTGAGCCACTTTTCGTAGTCATAATTAAATTAATGGACTTTGAGTAACAGATAATGAATATTTTAATTAAATGCAATTTCGTTATGCCGAATGACGATGGCAAGATTAATTTATCTGTCTGTGCTCGTCTTCGTCGAAACCACCCATGTGCACTGGCGATCCCGTGAAAGTACCGGTTTTATGCGATAAACCATACCGTCAGCGTGTAAACCACGGGAAGCCTGCCGATGAAACAACCGGCGTTTATCGGCACCACAACCGTAAACTTCTACGACTTTTACTTGCTTTCCTCATCATGATTTACTATCTGCGAATTTTCGCCGCCGAAAATTTCACAACGCGACCCGAATCAGACGATAAACTACGCGCTATTATCATATGTTTCCATCATCAAATCCGTTTCGATCGTTTCTCGGCATTTATGCGATTATCGCTGATGATTGTGAGATCATCATAAATAACCAACAATCTCCAGCCCGGCGTTACGGCTTCAATGCTTTAGCAACGACAGAGAGTTTACTGTTAAATTTATAGTGTCAAATTACATCCAATTTGAGCTAAAACAATAGCGAGTAAATAACTTGATTCAAGAAAATATATTAAATTTGACTCAAATTTAATTCATTATTCACTAAGTGCATATGTTAATATAAACGTTGTTTTCTTTGAAACTAATTACAGAAATGGACAGGTTTACATTTTGGTACGTATAGAAATAAATAACAAAATTTAATTTAAGGAATGGGGTTGCCGTTGTTCTTTGAATATTTAACAGTGAATTATAAGAAATAAATAATCTCTGGCGTTACAGTTTTAGTAATAGGATAGAGATTTGAATTATAATTTTGAAAAAATATATATGTGTTGGAATTTGAATTGAAAAACTATTCGAATGAGAAATATATCATACGTGTTGACATTTTGATGATAATGATCCGTATGTTTTATAAACTCCAAGTTGCTCACGATCGATGATTCATGCGAAAACAATTAGTAGATTATCACCAGGAAGCAACAGCCGCTCTCCATCGAGGCCTTCTCTCTTCGCAAATCTCCGTGTGCACGCTAATTTGCGTCTAATTTAACATGAATGAAATCCCGAAGGCAATGCCGATGATCACACTCTAACGAGCTTCTCCCACGCGTCGTTTCTACCTTCCAGGCATTGTCTCAATTCCACAGAGAAAATCTTCGATTTTCTCTTTACATACGAACTTATGATTAGCCAGGATTTCACCGTGATGGCCCATTGATATTCCATGCCGGTAATAATCGGTACGGCTGCCGTAATATTTAGAATTGTGGCGAGGCATACGTCTTTCGCGTTCTTTTAATCGAGATCCAGAGCGTGTAGTATCGTTTGAGGCGCACAAAAAGAAGACTCCTGCTGGAAAGAGAACGGCGGTGAGTTTTCCGCTTCATCCGTCACGGTTGAGAGCCACGGTGAACCATTCGACCTCTGGTGTAAACCGAGAAAGTCCACGGATGACGCCAACGAGAGCAACTGGATCGGATAAATTAAAGACGTTAAGGTCGTTGCCTTTAATCTTTTTGTCGATCAATTACGTCTTTTCCTGCGTAACTTGGAAATTGGCGTAACACACCGTCATCACGAAGGTCGAAGTGACATTAAAGAACGCAAAAAAGGAGAGTAATCTTTTACGTGTGTTAATCATATTGGATTTTTCTTTAACCCTGGAATTTGCACGTGAATTCCCACGGACTTCGGTAGGTTTCATGTAGATATTTTTTTGTGGAAGGGGAGGATCAGGCCACAGAGGAAGGAAACAGGAAGGAAAGGCACGCGGGATCGTGCATGAGGGGAAGTCGATGACGGTGGCTTCCCTCCAGGATATTAAGGACAGATGGACCGTAAAACTTATCGTCATAAGAGCATTATGCGATTAAGGGTTCGGTTTCTATCGAGTAATTCTCACACTAAAGTGTAATGCAGTATATATCGTACTTTATTATTTTCTTTCTTTCTGAGCGTCGCTTTAAAAAAATTCGGTGAATTTTACATTTAGAGATTCAGTCGTCGTTTTCAGTCGGTGAGCTCGAAATCACTTGGAGCTTTTACACGAAGTCGTGTACATAGCACGTACCGAGCTTTGCATATCGCTATCAACCCCCTGACAACGGCCAGTCTGGCTGTGTCGGGGGCTGGGATCGATAGAGCTTCTATTGCGATATCACGCGCAAATCCCATGGGCGAGTATGGTGGCGACAGTGGTTGGGATGGTGGGGGTACTCTGCGTCGCGGAGCCACCCCCACATTTCTACGGAAATCCTATATAAAAAAAAGGAGACGTAGCCTGTTCAATCCTCTCGATTTGCGCGGCCAGACTTCGCAGCTTCATATTCTTCCACGCTTCGGCGCTCTTCTACTCGCTTTGAATGCATTTTTCATCATCTACCAGTCTCGTTTACTGCGAATTATTGATTTATATCGATGAAAGCTATTATAATAAGTTGTAAGTAATAATAATAAATTTTATACATAGATGAATCAATAAGTGACTTTAATTTTTATTATCTTGAATAATTGAGTGTTGAGACCAATTTAAGGTTTCTTATTGTCTTACCTGTCGTAATCATGTAATTACAAACGGTGATTCTAAATGGTGATTCTAAACGGTGATTAATATTTCAGGCGCATATAATCGTTGTAACTCCGTAATATTTGACACGTTGTTCGAGTCACCCCTAATCGATTAGTAACTCCCTACATAGCCGATCAAGTATGCTAATGTCCCGTGAAAATCGCCGAACCATGAAGCTCCATTCGGGATACGCGTGGATTCTTCGTTCATTCGTCTTTTCCCACCGCGCAAGCTCGTTTTTAGATTGTTTTTCTAGAAAAAGATATGTAGGTCGCTGCAATTCCCTCCTCGCGCTGTTAAGCGACATGCTTACAAGATCAGATACGGCTTCTCAGGATCATCGATCGGTTTTCAGGACAACCGGAGGGTGCCGGAATGCCTAAAAGCTTAGGGTCCTTTTGTGTTCTTCCCTCTCTCCGGTCTTTTTTTTAGATCTCGTTCTTTGGCTGATGAAGGGATGGAGGGGGTCGACGCCAATGCCAATGCTGCTGGCTGGCTTTCGTCGGGGCCAGGTGGTGCGCAACCGTTGCTACAGCATGCATCGCCATCCCCAAAGCCGTGTGTTCCGCTCTTGCGAGCAGCTGCAGCTGCGACATATACAGCGACGTCTGTGCGCGCGCGTTGCGTGTCGCTCTTCAGCCATCGGAGGGTCGAATTCGCGTATATTAACGCTTGAGAAACGTATTTCACTATTTACATATTTATACTATCAGAGATGCGCGTTTCCGTGACACGTTCCTTGTGTCAGGGCTTAATTAGTCTCTAGGAAGAATCCATTTTTAATTGGCCAATATTGCGTTTTATATTACTCTGTAAACAGTTATTCGTAATTGCGAAGAAAACGGGATATGAATGAAAAATGATTATGAAGAGAAGAGAAATTGAATTTATGTTTCAATTTGAAAAATTCTACAATATAAATACTTTAATTTGAAAAATAAATTCTACAATATAAACAAACTATTATTTACTATGTTTACATCAAATTGATTATCAAAATGTGCATAGACCACCAGTTTATTATCAGTTTTCTATTATTTGTGTTAATTTGTGTTAATATCGATATATGAAACTTTCTATCATTGTACGCTACGCCTTTCGCTAATATCAGTAGATAAGACCGCGCCTTATCGCTGGCATCCGCAAGGTGAGATCCTCCAGATACATCCGCCTTTCCGTTTGAATGCCCGGCTGCCATGCACAGCTTGTCGAAGTGTATGTGTATGTGCACGTGCCCGTGTATTGACGAATCACACAGACACACGTAATGACAGCGGGGAGTTGGTTGGGGCAGCAACCAACGCAGCAGATGGGGAGTTTGCTTCTGTAAGCCAGTCGTTGTAGCGGCGTAGCTGAGGCTGCCCGCTTTTTCCCGGCCTCTCCTGGCTTGTAAATCCATTCGTGTTTTCCTTTTATCATTCTTTCTTCTTCTCTCTATTCGTTTTTCTTCCGATCCGGAAAATCGGGAGGGTGAGATCCGGAAGACAATGTGAGATCGTTGCGCGTGCCACCTTTCCCACCCTTCGTCTTCTTCCTTCAACCCCTCCTCTCTTCGCCCCTTGGACACCCTTCGCCGGATCTGACGTTGATGAAAATCCCACGTTGAGAGTCAATCGATCACCTAGTTTTCAATCTAAGTGAGTACTCATCGATTTTCTTTGTCTCAAGCTCGCGTTATATAGATTCCGTTGCGCTTCTGCTGTCCGCGGATAAAAGGTTCAATCATGGGAAAACATTTGCTCTACATTATTTAATTTTTTTATTTTGTCATTTTATACTTGATATGTTTTTATGATTTGATACAATCTTTTTATAAAATTTTACAGGAAAAATTTCCAAGTTATCTTCAACAATTTATTTCGCCAGCTCCAGATTTTTTTTCTGTTTTGCTAATGATATCGGAAAATTTCTTTGTCAAAGAAAAATCTTTCCTATGCAAAAGTTTTTTCAAAAAATATATTTGTAAAAATATATTTGTTTGATCGTTTTTGAAAGTCGTCATTGTTTTGCGTTCTAAGCTCGAAGATGTCTTTATCCTGCTCTAAGATCGAGATGTCTTTGTCTTGTCAACGATCGAGGCGACCATTGACAGTCAATAGAGCCACCAGAGTGGCACGATTGCGCCTGTCAGCACACGTTCTCGGTGAGTACAAAAACGTATCGTTCTCCTTTTCTCCGTCTTTCTCTCCCTGAACTTTGATCTCTCCCTTTGAACTCCCCTGCTAAGAATCAGCTGCTTTCACATCAGTGAACTTCTTCCTCACACAATGTGTCGAATCCGAAAACTCTCCATTGCTATTTACAATAAATATTTGATACACTAATTCAATCGACAAACACATTTAAAATATGATTCTGAAAATTTTCAAAAAAATTAATGTGTAATAAAAATAAATTAGTAATAATAAATAATAGATTTAAATAAATTTTTACTTGTAAAAAGCAACATTAATGACTAATGCCAATTTCCAATGTATCTTAACTTTAATCTTGGTTCAACTCTTCATCTTTTTCTATATCTGTTTCTATTAATGTAGTCTAATTTTAATCTCGATTTAACTAACTCTTCATCTTTTTCTAGTTCCATGAATTAGAAAAAGATGAGGAGTAAGTTGAACTGAGATTAAAGTTAATCTACTCTTGATGAAAACAGGCATAATTTGCAAGATCGAAGAAATTGTTAATTATTGATCCAATTTGCGAAATTATAACTGACTACATTTATAATTAACGAAGTATTAATTCATGATGGCCACACATCGCGACTTGTGAGTCATTTTCTCTTTTCAGTCGCCTATACTCTTCGAAAGACTTACATCGACAATTATCTGACTGTTGCATTTCTCCAATTTATTCGCTCGAACGAACGCTTATGCTTCCCTAGTTGGTTTGTGTTCGAAATTAGCGCGCAGAGCACAACTCCGGTTAACGACTAGTGCGATGACACGCGTTTCTTTGTCGTACGAGGAAGCGGAATTTCATTAACGCGACCCCGTGCTTTCGTGAGTCATCGCGACAATATGTTGCGGATCGTTTAAGGACCCGATGATACAATCGGCGGTTTGCCTTTTTCTCTCTTTCTCTCGTCATATATCAGCAACATGGTGTAAGAAATCTAATTTCAACTTCGCTTAGGATCATAACTGGGTCGACGATACTATCCACAACAGCAACGACCGCGTCTTCGAGGTATCGTGTTGTTCCTTTTATTCGCGAGACTCTACCACGCAAGTACGCCCAACCGTTAAGCACAATTACACCGCGCGATACCATATATCCCGCGGACTTTCTATCTAATTAAATACAAGTACACCACGTAGGCAGCGGCTCTAACGCAACCCTGAATTATCCAATGCACTTGTTTCTCTACTTTCATTGCTCATCGTGTTCATCTCGACGTTTCTCTGATCGCTCGACCGCCTGCGTGCGTCTTGCCTCGCTTATAAATTGGCGATTCGCTATGCCACGTTAAATTCGCACATCTAAATTGAATCTTGTGAATTCCTATATTGAATTTATTATTGAATTAATTAAATTGGATGTTAAAGATTTCATTGGTTTTAATTTTTATTTAACTTTTAAGTAAGTATACATGAGATTCTCTAAACATTCCCAGAATTTTTTATTTTTATAGAAATATTTTTTAATAGTATGTATAGAATTAATTTATATTATTTGTATCAATATGAAATGGAACAACAAAGAAATAACAAATTAATATATATGTATTATATTTCTTTAAAATTCTGGATAATATTTTTTATTTTCCTTTTTAGGATAAGGAGATTTTTTTAAGATAACTAGGATAATTGTCCTAATTACTGTGCCTGTCTTCATTAGTGTGCTTTTGTATTTTAATAAATCATAAAGAAAACTAGCACGAATAAGAAAAAATATTTTTTTTTGTTAAGTTAAATTATGAATGCATAGGATACCGAAGATAATATTTTATTTTTTGAGTTTAAATTATTAAAGTATTTTAAATATTTTTCGAAAGATATGAGGAATTTATGTGAATCCAGTAATATGTACCGCAAGATTTTAAACTTGTCCCTATTAATGTGCCCTATATTAGAGCTGAGAACGTTGTGTTCAATGAAATAAGTGTACATTGAAATAAATATAATTGAAATAATGATTTATGTAATATATTAACTTAAACAATTAGCTTAAATTTATTACTTGTTTTGGTAATTATACGTTAAAATGAATCAAATGTGGATGTGTAAATTGAGGGCACATTAATAGGAATAGACAAAAACATGTTTTTTATTTTTGTCATCAAAACATTATAAAGTATTAACATTTTTTAAATTAAAGAAATATTATAAGGAAAAGAAGTAGTTAAAAAACCGATATTGATTACAAGCAGATAAAATTAAATATTTAATAATAATACAATATTTAATAATTAATTCAGTAATAAGCAAATTAGTTAAAAGGCACATTAATAGGAATATTTACCCTATGTGTGGGATGCTTTGGCCACCCACTTAAAGATTAAAACTGCAATTCAAATTGATATTAGCAAAGATATTCATTTTTTTTGTGCTTTTTTTTTTTAATTTAAATTGATAGGAATTCTAGAAGTTGCGTCAATGCTTGTCGATCGCAAGATTAAACATTGCAGTTCGAATCCCGCGATCGCCCACGTAAAACAACTCGAGTGTGGCTAAAACCGTTAATCCCGTGTCCTCGGAGACGCTATGCAGGAGAACCGGCCCGGTTTCCGCTGTTTTCCCTTTCTTTACACCCCCGCGCATAAGTCGCTCGCGGCGATCCCGCACGTGCGAAGCATGACAGATGCGACACAAATCCCCAGGTTCCGAGGGTTGAACGAGGGACGTGATATCTTGTGGCCACCCTCTCTCGTTAACTTCGTTAATCCGATTGTTCGTAGATGGGCCGTAGTGGTCGCGTTAAAAGTGCCGTGATGGGAATATACACTTGTCGTTATGGGGTTTCGTTACACCCCCGAGTCTAAGGAGCTTAGAGTATTTCAGTCGGGTTTGCACCAAACAGTTTTGGCTCACTTTAGGATCGCAAGATTCGCTTTTATAAAAGTTCGTTAATAGCGCCGCAAATCAAAGAGTGTGAGTCACACTCTGTGTCGCCGCCATTCCTGGCTAAGTAAGGATTAATAGTACCAAGAAGGTCCGAGCGTTCACGTTCGCAGGTCGCCGAAAAGCGGGTCATCGAGGTTACGCCGAGGGATAACTCTCTCGGATAAAGATCTCGGGCGTTCTTCTCTCTATCAAGCGTTTACCCAACTATGCCACATACCAGTGTTTCTGCCTCGGAGGCTGATCTTTATTCCGTCCGTGACGCGAGCCCAATTCCAGATAGAGAGGTTGCTTATGAGAAAGGATATATACATTCTTTCGCTGTTTTATTACGAAAGCAAAATAGGCAAATGACAGAACTTGGCACGTAATTACGAAAGAATCTTGTACAATCAGTACAATGACGCTGACCGCGTTAGAACGGTTATCATGCTATATCAAGCTAATCGCGCGAATATACGCCGTAATGTAATCGCATAATTCTTATCGCAATCTACATGATAGACTCTTATCTTTATTATCGCCTCGCAGAATGAATCGTAGTACGATCGCGGTGATTAGGAAGGCTCGGAGTCGAGTTCGACGACCTTCACCGCCCCGTTACCTATCCGCTCCTAATCGCGATTCCGAATCGCGTGTAGATAGTAGCTTAATATACCGATTGTTTACCGCGTGCTGCATCACGCGCACGCGAGGTACTCTCCATAATTATGTTAACCATGCGCACTATCTCCGAGAGCTACCTCCTTCGTATGGACGATTACTTTTCTATCTCGCTCGCTTTCCCTACGCTTTTCCTCCCTCTTTCTCCCTCGATCATTTCGTAGCTTCTCGTTTGCGCCTCGGGCTGTGTACACGCGTTATTATTATTTCAGCATAACGAGAGACTCGCACATTGCCATCTTACGTAACCCACGTGATGGTGGAGAGCAAGACAGAAAGAATGGCAGAGAGAGAGAGAGAGAGAGAGAGAGAGAGAGAGAGAGAGAGAGAGAGAATTGGAAAGGAGGGAAGAAGAGAGGAACCGGCCTGTGTAGGGGAAAGAACGCGCGGTGCTTCTCCGTGGAGAGGAGGGGGAGAGGGAGAGGGAGAGAGAGATCGCCTCCTAGGAGACTAGGTAGCTCGGCAAAGATCACGGCATCGGGCGTGGGAACAAGGCCCCTCCTGCTACGAGGCCTAGCAAGAGCGCGCGCGGAGAAAATTACCATCGGCTTCCTCCGCGTGCTGCTTAACAGTACCTCGAGTGCCTTATCGGAGCGGTCTGTAAACCCCTTGCTTGACTTGAAGTCGTCCTTAAAGGTAGACAACAAGCGCACGCGACCTGTATAGCCTGTTGCGCGTCTCATTTTCCTTCCTTCCTTTCTTCTCTATTCTTCTTTTTTTCTCTTCCATGCAAATTCTTCGAATCGTAAATGATGCCAAAGACACCTGGCATCTTTTAACATCAGTCGAAACGGATAATTTTTCGACGAGATCAATTATTATATTTTAAAAGAAAGAATTTCAGTCGAAGGATAATGTTCATATATAAGTTTGCAAATACATTTTTTTAGGTCTGTAAATTAAGCATCGATTCGGAATTAAAACGCAATTATAAACTGAAGTTGGAAATAACATCACAAATTACATTGATCATCGATTTAATTATGACGCTAATTAGCATTTAAAGTACTGCGAAGAAAATTATTATGAAAAATATAATTATATTTTATTATTATATAATATAATTATATTTTTTTTTATTAATATCGATTGTGTATATTTTCTGCTGTATTAGAATTTAAACCAGTATTCATAATCTGCTAATTCTTCAAGTTCGTCTTATGCTCTCATTTCTATCAATGTAGATTAATTTAATCTCGGTTCAACTTACTCTTCATCTTTTTCTAGTTCTAAAAATTAGAAAAATATGACGAGTATGTGAACCGAGATTAAAGTTAATCTACATTGGTGGAAACGAGCATTAAAGTCTTAAGATGCTAGTACGATTCTATGCTCGGTTTGTAACATCTTAAAACTGTACTAAAGACGGTCTTAAATAAGAATCGATTATGAGTAGCGATAAATATTACATATATCTCAATGATGTAAGTGTGTGAAACATGAAGGAGATGTCGGTGTTAAGAGATTATTGCACGCTTCGTCGATTTTCTCATTCTTGTTTATTCGATCAAAATCCGCGGAGTCGTCGTTTTATGCCACGGTTCGTTGAATCTGAGCGAAGCCGAGGCACACCAAGATGTGTCGATTATGAGGCGGTTTATTAGATACACGGTCCATTCGCATTCTTTCTATCCTGATAGTAACCGATGCAGAAATAGATTTGATTGTGAATGAGTCTGGGCGAAGAGAAGAAGGGGGATCAAGCTCGGTCAAGGCTTCGTTTATTTACATCATGCAAAGTGCATCGCGTTCACATCGTCGCCGTGGTGACCTCGTGTATGTTCGCGAAGACGCGTGTTCTGCTGCGTCGATTACTTTCACCTCGACAATAACGCGGATCAATTGAAATTTATATCGATAACATCGGTAAGTGCATCGTAAAATTTCTTAAATGTCACAGACTAGAGTAAAGTGTAACGTGCAAGGGAAATAGATTTAAAATAGAAATGACGCAAATTGTCGATCGCGTTATAGCAAGAACAAAGTAAAGGGGATCGGTCAAGCAGAAATAATCGGACTGAACTAATTTAATCCGTCATTTCCAATCGCATGGGTCTCCGTTCTTTCTCGCATGGGTCGCGCGGAAGAATCGTGAGATTTCCATCGGTCACAATTAATTGATGTGTCACATTTTCAGATGCATGTTCTTTTAAACCGCGGACGTCTTATCCGCCGTTATTTTATTTTCTCGCGCTCTATCCTCGCAACATATGTTATTTCGCTGCTGGCGACGCCGCAGTCGGGCTAGAAACGAGATTTTAATTAAGCTCAGTCTCGAGACGCAGCATCGCGACGACTCATCGCGACACGCCGAGATTCACCGAGAGTCTTGCAGTCTACGAGTTGCACTTCCGCGCAAATGTGTGTCACGAGTTTCCCACGAGATGCGCTGGCGAATGGCGGCATAGGCGCGGGCATAGACCAATTACTACTGGGGAGAGAGAAAGAGAGAGAGAGAGAGAGAGAGAGAGAGAGAGAGAGAGAGAGAGAGAGTGAAAGAATCTCGCTGACTCGTGCGATTTGCGTGGAGAGCGACGATCAATCGCCCGGTACTCGGTCTACTCTAGAGAAAAAAAGGAAGACGCGCGCGCGTCGCGTTTAATGACTGTCGATGGTTGAATCGGCGATTACTCAGCGAATGTTCGCATAACTGTTCAGGTGGTACATTGTATTTCGCGACCGTGACTGATCCTCGCCACTGAAAGCAGTTCGCGTGTCAATCCAATCGAGCGCCGTTGACCTTTCAATGAAGATTCGCGGAAACTTGAACTGCTCTATAAAGAAAAGTTGATCCTGCTGAATTTTTATTATGTGGAAAGAACAATTTTGCTGAAGTATCTAAAAATTTAGATACAGATTTGAAAATAATTTTATTTGTATAAAAATAATTATGTAGGACGCTTAAACTAGTTGTTACAATGTTAAAATCTTGCAGCAATACTCATCAGCATTAAACAAAGTATGTTTTAAGACTGTAATGTGAATATTACAACAAATAGGAAATAAAGGGTCTAAATGCTTAAACTAAGTGCTTAAATAATTTGAGATGAATTTATTCATATTCAAACTGTTCATCAAATTTAATTTTTAATCTTTAAACGCAATCCTAATAGAATAGTAATGTCACAAATTAAATTGACAAGCAATTTAATAATATTGATTGATCATACAAGGTTTTCAGGATTGAATATAAGTATATGAATAAGTATAAGTATATAATTCGTACCAAAATTGTGCACTATTTATGCACTAAAGATCTAGCTTGACTGTTTAGAATTTTTATTTCCTATTTATTATCATCAACATTTAAGCGTTCTTTATAATTATTTTGATGTTGGTTCAACAAAATTATATTCTGATTTGAATCTAAATTTGTACTTTAGCAAAATTGTTCTTTTCCTTTTGAAGATATCTGATTTTCTCTGAAAATTATCTGAAAGCGGAGGGAAAAATTCAGATGAAAATAATAATATCGTGAATAGAAGCGAGCAAAGAATTTCATTTTGCAAAGGACTAAAATAATTGCCATCCACGATAATGCGCTGCACAAGCTCACAATCAGCTGTTCCCGCGGAACGTCTTTTCGTCTGTGGCGAAGTCGTGGCGGTGGCGAATAAACGGTCCATTGCGAGGGGTAAATGGAGTCATGGTTTGGTACGCCGAGGCCAACAAGAACGTTGGCGAGATGCAACGGTATACATCATAACATTCCCACGGTGAATTGGCCGGGTGTTTCTAACCGACCAACCGATGGAGATGCGTCGGCGATTCATGTTTTTGCTGCGACTAATCTTGACAACGACGCTTCTTCAATTCGCATGAATAGAACTTTCGTTGTGAGATGCGCATCATCTGTTTTTTCACACATTTGAAAATCATAGACGTGTCTTTTCGGGACCACCCGATTTTCCATCTATTCTTCATTGCTTAGTCTCGATCAACGATTATAATCCTGCAAATGTTACAATTGTCATGCTTAAGTTGAGTCTTAAATGTAATAATAAAAGAAAGGTTAGTCAAAACTTTTTATAGTTTCAGGAAAAAATGATTTGACTGAAGTATCTAAAAATTTAGCTACATAAAATCTAATAATAATTTTGGGCTATTAAAATATATTAATTATGTAGAACGTCTAAACTGATTGCTGGAATATCAAAATATTGTTTGCAGTATTGCTAATCATATTTAAGATTTCTCATACTTAATTATTTGGTAGTGCCAACAAAATTATTTTCAGATCTATATCTAGCTAAATTTTTAGATGCTTCAGTAAAATCATTCTTTCCGCGTTACAAATGAATGAGCATCTATCTGCTTCTTCATTGCGTAATCGAGTCTCAGAGAAACAGATTCAAAGAATAAGATCGACCAACAAAAACCGCCATATGCGTCTTAATAATGTTCAAACGAATAGCGCTTTATTATCACTCGACTTATGTTATTCGATCCTTTTTTTTATTAGCCTATGAAGGCGTAATAAAACTTGTGACCGCAACGATCAACAGGACAATTCGCGACTTCCAGGAATGACTATATCTGGGCAATCCCGAATTTCGCAATGTTGCCTCACAGTGGATAGCTCCTTTCGGGTGACCGGCCGAAAACTACGCAAGAAAACAAGCGGAACAGAAGACGTGACTCAAAATTGCGACGGAGCACGCAATCGTTCCGTTCGCAGTTGTACGTTGTGATCTCAGCGTCTCGCAATGACCTGACTCCCGTAAAATGCTGGAAACCTTGCGCATTTACTTTTTACATAATTTCACTGTGTAATAACGGTCTCACCGAGCGAGAAAGAGGAAAAAGCATGTCTGTTCCGCGTCTTTCCCTCCCCTCCTCCCCCCGACAGCGAAAGGAGGGAAGAAATTAGAATTTATAATTAGCGCAAACGTGTTTCCTAATACAAGCACCTTATCGAGAGCGTGAGAAATCAAACGGTCCATGATTTTTTATTGGTACTACTTTTTTTACCTGCAAATAGCATTTATTTAGTCAATCTCAACGACGTCGATCCACCACTCGAATTATTAACAAATTAATTGCCTTATCGAGTAATTTTTATATCGCACACTTCCGTGACAATTTTCTAACAATGGACTGGATGTTTTCAGGAATAGATAGCGTATATTTTTGTCATTAGGAAAGTGCAGATAAAAGATAAAAAAAATTGTGAAATAAATGGTAAGAAAGAAGTAAAAGACCTTTAGGACTTAAGATTTGCCTATTTCGGGAATGTAATATCAGCCTGAGAAATATCGACTCCACCCTTATCAAGCAAGTAAAGATTAGTAGCAGGCCCTGGGACAAGAATTTTTTGGCTGAAAAATCTTCGTGGTTCAGACTGTTATTATCGATAGTGTTGTTTCGAACTGCCGTCAAAAAAGTGATCATCGCGAATATGACATCAACATTCGGTATGTACTGAAAAAAAAAATACTATATCTTAATAAATATTTCATTGAATATTTATAGGTATATTTATTTGATACAAGAACCATTAATTTGATTTAATTATAATTTTTTTCATTGAGTAAATATTTATGTAAATATTTATGTAAGTAAATATTTACTCATAATATTTAAAAAAATATTTATTAAGATATAGTAAATTTTTTTTCAGTGTGGCACGAGAAGAAAAAGAAACAATAAGGATCAAGTTTTAATTTTATTAAATAATTTAATTTAATGACTTCTTAATTTATTCTCTTTGCGATTCTAGCTTATTAGAGTTTTAGTTCTTTCGAGAGTGAAACGTTTCTTCTATCATTGATTAACACAATAGATACATTTTTATTGACTTATTTCGGAGCAAAACCGTACATTCTCTTCCGCATTTTTATTTCTTTCACAGAGGAAGCACTGCATGTTCGCGAATGAAGTCACCAAGGTGTAAATCAACTCCCTCCTTCGTATATTGTAACGGTTTCCGGACTGCCATCCGTTTTGCAGAGAAAGCGGATCGTCCTGGCGTACCTCGATACTTGGCGTCCGCTCTTGGAGGCCGCTTCCGGTGCGCAACGTGCGGTTTCCGGCGCACGTACAATATCGGCTACGCGCCTTGGCATATCGATAGTTACCATAGTCAGTAAGAACGAGGCTCTCGCGAGCGCCGGTCGATTCGCCGCGGCACTCCCGGTTTACTTTCAAACCGAGAACAAAGACGCGAAACTTTCGAGCTGTCAAAATTCCTTCAAAATTCATTAAATTTGTTAATAAATACTATCGATTGTGTATCGTATGTTATCTGCGTATGAGTGATCGATCAAAATGTTTGTGAAAAATTATAATAATGGTAAAACAATTAAAACGATACATGGAAAGATTTTGCTGAAACATATAAAATTTTGCTGGATATAGATTTGAAAATAATTTTGTTGGACTATCAAAATAATTATGTTGAAAAAATAATAAAAAAATAATAAAAGCAATGCTGCAAAAAATTTTTGATAGGTTGAGTTTTCAATAAAATTATTTTTAAATCTGTATTCA
>Ga0157363_1002923_pt1 | contig 15238 bp, 18 predicted proteins | sample AttsexASBM1_FD_111477 | JGI IMG/M metagenome (GOLD analysis project Ga0157363, IMG submission 111477) | Fungus gardens microbial communities from leaf cutter ant in Ribeirão Preto, State of São Paulo, Brazil - Atta sexdens ASBM1 | ecosystem: Host-associated > Fungi > Mycelium > Unclassified ...
ATTCATGCCTGTAAATAACTCAAAACGTAGAACGTCTAATAAAATGATGACGTTTTTCGTCTGCTTTCTCGCTGCACTCGCAGGTTTATTATTTGGTTTAGACATCGGGGTTATTGCAGGGGCGCTACCCTTCATTGCCAAAGAATTCAATGTCACCCCTCATCAACAAGAGTGGATAGTCAGCTCAATGATGTTCGGTGCGGCAGTGGGTGCGGTGGGAAGTGGCTGGATGTCCTCTTCACTCGGTCGTAAGAAAAGCTTGATGGCGGGTGCGATTCTATTCGTTATTGGCTCATTATGGTCAGCGTTAGCCACTTCACCAGAAATGCTGATTGCCGCTCGTGTTCTGTTAGGACTAGCTGTCGGTATTGCTTCTTACACTGCACCGCTTTACCTTTCTGAGATTGCTCCGGAAAAAATCCGCGGTAGTATGATTTCACTTTACCAATTGATGATCACCATCGGAATTCTAGGTGCCTATCTTTCCGATACTGCACTGAGCTACAGTGGTGATTGGCGTTGGATGCTAGGGGTAATTACTATCCCTGCCGCGCTATTACTGATTGGCGTTGTCTTCTTACCCAATAGCCCACGTTGGTTAGCGGCTAAGGGACAATTCTATGATGCACAAAAGGTTCTTGATCGTCTGCGCGATACCAGTGAGCAAGCTAAGCGTGAATTAGACGAAATTCGCGAAAGCTTAAAAATCAAGCAAACCGGTTGGGCTCTGTTTAAAGGCAATAGCAACTTCCGCCGGGCTGTCTATTTAGGTGTGTTATTGCAAGTTGTGCAACAGTTCACCGGTATGAACGTGATCATGTACTACGCACCGAAAATTTTTGAAATTGCCGGATTTACCAATACCACTGAGCAAATGTGGGGAACCGTCATTGTTGGTCTGGTTAACGTCTTGGCGACCTTTATTGCTATCGGTCTAGTTGACCGCTGGGGCCGTAAACCTACCTTAATTCTCGGTTTCATCGTCATGGCTACCGGTATGGGGGTTCTAGGAACAATGCTGCATTTAGGCATTCACTCAGCCGGTGCGCAGTACTTCGCTATCGCCATGCTACTGATGTTTATCGTTGGTTTCGCGATGAGTGCGGGTCCGTTGATTTGGGTACTCTGTTCCGAAATCCAGCCGCTGAAAGGTCGTGACTTTGGTATCACTGTCTCCACTGCGACCAACTGGATTGCCAATATGATTGTTGGGGCGACCTTCTTAACGCTACTCACCAATTTAGGTAATGCTGGGACCTTCTGGTTATACGCTGCGCTAAACGTAGTGTTCATCATTCTGACTCTGTGCCTGATTCCAGAAACTAAAAACGTTTCACTCGAGCACATTGAAAGAAACCTTATGCAAGGTAAAAAACTGAAAGATATCGGCTCTCGCGATTAATCAGATAAGGGGGTGACAAGTTCCCCCCCTTTTTTTATGTTATCCTCGCCCCATGAAAAAAAATCACCGCCTGCCTATCGCTTTACAGCAAGCTATTTATCGCTCGCTACGTCACCACCTCGGTCTTGCTACTTCCCATTTCGATGGCCCTCTCCCCGAACCTACTATTAGTTGGCAGCAACGTGGTACCACCGCGGGTAGCGCTTGGTTAAAAGAGTGGCAAATCCGTCTTAATCCGATACTGTGCGAAGAGAACCCCTCTGCCTTTGTGGAACAGGTGGTCCCCCATGAACTCGCCCACCTATTAGTGTGGAAAAAATTCGGCCGCGTCGCGCCTCATGGCCAGGAATGGCGTTGGATGATGGAAGAGGTATTGAAGGTTAAAGCCGAGCGTACTCATCGCCTCGTCACAACTTCTGTTGCTGGCCAAACCTTCACCTACCACTGTCATTGCCAACAGCATGAACTCACTGTACGACGCCATAATCGCGTAGTACGGGGGGAAACGGAATATTGTTGCCGCCGCTGCGCTGCACCGCTCAGAATAGGCCCCTATCAAGGGTAAGCAAGGACGTTCGCGTTTTGCTCAACGGTTCGAGCCAGAATGAGGTATTATGGCGCGTTAATGTCTCTTTGATAATTTATTAGAATATGCGTCTCAGATTTAGTTTTCTTGCTTTACTTATTTCAACCTCTCCAGCCTTAGCAAAAGTTTATCAACAGGATAATTTTCAAGCGGCGAAAAAGGCCTCGATTGAAGTGAACCAAGGTGCCAAAGAGTTTTATTGTGGTTGCACCATTCACTGGCAAGGTAAAAAAGGGGTTCCTGATTTAGCGTCTTGTGGTTATCAGCCGCGAAAAAATGCGCAACGGGCTGCTCGTATAGAGTGGGAACATGTTGTCCCAGCCTGGGTATTCGGTCATCAGCGTCAATGCTGGCAGCAAGGTGGTAGAAAAAATTGTCGCAAGGATAGCGAGTATCGAAGAATAGAAGCTGATTTACATAATCTAGAGCCGGCAATTGGTGAAGTGAATGGTGATCGGAATAATTTTGCTTATAGTCAATGGAATGGTACCCCTACTCAGTATGGTGCCTGTGAGATGATTAATGATTTCAAAGCTAAACTGACTCAGCCTGCTGCTCGCGCCCGTGGCCCCATTGCCCGAATAACCTTGTATATGCGAGACCAATATCACCTCTCCCTCTCGCGCCAACAAACGCAACTATTAATGGCTTGGAATAAGCTTTATCCCGTCACACCATGGGAATGCCAACGCGATCGCCGTATTGCTCAAATACAAGGTAATGTTAATCCTTGGGTCGCTAAGCAGTGCCCATAATCTGCATTGCATTTAGTCGATTCAGCGGTCAAGCTATATCATAATTCATTTATTTTAATTAAGAGATAAGGCCATGCGTATTCCCCGCATCTATCATCCAGAAGCGCTTCAAAGTCACCGACGTGTTCAGCTTTCTGAAGACGCCGCTAATCACGTTGGCCGAGTATTACGCATGGTCGCGGGTCAGCACGTTTTATTATTTGATGGCAGTAATCAAGTATTCCCTTCCACTATCGTTGAAGCCAGTAAGAAGCATGTTACGGTAGAAACCAGTGAGGGTGAAATCGATGACCGTGAGTCCCCTCTCAATATTCACTTAGGACAAGTGCTGTCACGGGGCGAAAAAATGGAATTCACCATCCAAAAATCTATTGAATTGGGGGTTAATACTATTACGCCTTTAATCTCTGAACGTTGTGGTGTAAAACTGGACAAAGAGCGGCTTGAGAAAAAACTTTCGCAATGGCAAAAAATTGCGATTGCCGCATGTGAACAGTGCGGACGAAACCGTATACCCGATATCCGTCCAGTCATGACTTTAGCAGAATGGCTAGCCGAAGAGAGTGATGCGCTTAAGCTTAATCTTCATCCACGCGCCTCACAAAGTATTAATCGACTTACCCTACCAAACGGTAAGGTGAGACTACTTATCGGGCCCGAAGGGGGATTGTCTGCAGCTGAGATTGAACAAGCCAGTAAGGATAACTTCACCGATATTTTATTAGGCCCGCGGGTATTACGTACTGAAACGACTGCATTGACCGCAATTACCGCGCTACAAGTAAGATTTGGTGATTTAGGTTAACCGATCATCTGGCATCAACAGTGAAATGCTTGGCTCATCCTTGGGTATACTGAGTCCTTTTCCCTAATACACTAAATTTTGAAGGGGTTGTGAATGATTAAGCTGGGTATTGTGATGGATCCCATTACAACCATCAATATCAAGAAAGATAGCAGTTTTGCAATGTTATTAGAGGCCCAAAAACGCGGTTATGAAATCCATTATATGGAAATGAATGACCTATCGTTACGTAAAGGTATCGCCTCGGCGCGTACGCGCGGGCTAACTGTGATGCAAAATGAAGAGAAATGGTTTGAATTCACGAGTGAACAAACCCTCCCTCTGGCCGACCTTGATGTGATCCTTATGCGTAAGGATCCTCCTTTTGATACCGAGTTTGTTTATGCGACCTATATTTTAGAAAGGGCTGAAGAACAAGGCACGCTGATTGTCAATAAACCGCAAAGCTTGCGCGACTGTAATGAGAAACTCTTTACTGCTTGGTTTGCGGAACTTACACCAGATACCTTGGTTACGCGCAGTCGTGAAACATTGCGTGATTTCTGGCAAGAACATGGTGACATCATTATGAAACCATTGGATGGCATGGGCGGTGCATCTATTTTTCGCGTGAAACAAGATGATCCCAACTTCTCGGTCATCTGGGAAACCCTGACCCAGCAAGGCACACAATTTTGTATGGCACAAAACTTCGTCCCGGAGATCAAACAGGGCGATAAACGTGTTCTGGTTGTCGATGGCGAACCTGTTCCATATTGCTTGGCCCGCATCCCTAAGTCTGGGGAAACGCGAGGTAATTTAGCCGCAGGAGGTCGCGGTGAACCTCGACCATTGACTGACAGTGATTGGGCGATTGCCCGCAAAGTCGCGCCTACACTCAAAGAGAAAGGCCTTATTTTTGTTGGCCTCGATATCATTGGCGATAAATTAACAGAAATTAACGTCACGAGTCCTACCTGTATTCGTGAAATTGAAGCCGAATTTCCGGTATCAATTACTGGTATGCTGATGGATGCTATTGAAAAACGTTTAGCTAACGCATAATTTTATTCAACCTTTCTGGTAGCCCTGTGGCTACCAGAAACTTAATCACTCGAGACGGTATGAATTTACAGCACCATTTCCTGATTGCCATGCCCACGCTAGAGGACCCGTTATTCAAGCGCTCCGTGGTTTACATCTGTGAACATAACGCTGATGGCGCGATGGGGATTATTATTAATAAACCTTTAGAAAACCTTAATGTTGAAGGGGTGTTAGCCAAATTAGACATTGAGCTTTCTGGAGACGGCTCTCAACGCCAGCTTGAACAACCCGTGTTCACTGGCGGCCCTATGTCTGAAGACCGCGGCTTTATTCTTCATACTCCCCCTCAAAAATATGCGTCGAGTATCGAAGTTTCTCCCGAAACGATAGTTACCACCTCCAAAGATGTACTTGAGGCACTCACCACTGATCATCATCCAGAACAGGTATTGGTCGCGTTAGGCTATTGTGCGTGGGAGCAACAGCAGCTTGAAAACGAAATATTGGAGAATGCTTGGCTAACCGTTCCTGCCACCAGCGACATTATTTTCCATTTACCTGCCTCTGAGCGTTGGTCAGCTGCCGCAGCAAAACTCGGTATTAATATTCATATGATTGCTAGCGAAGCAGGACATAGTTAATGAGCAACCAGACTATCATCGCGTTCGATTTTGGGACGCGCAGTATAGGTATCGCCGTAGGACAAACCTTAACCGCAACAGCCTCCCCTCTTGCTGCGGTAAAAGCCCAAGATGGCGTACCGGACTGGACGCTGATCGAAAAAGTGATCAGTGAGTGGCAACCCGATTATTTAGTCGTCGGTCTCCCACTCAATATGGATGGAAGCGAGCAGGAATTGACGCAGCGAGCCAAAAAGTTTGCTAACCGCCTACATGGTAGGCTAGGTAAAAAAGTAGAATTACAAGATGAGCGGTTAAGCACAACGGAAGCTCGCTCTCGACTCTTCGAAAAGGGAGGTTATAAGTCGCTGTCGAAAGGACGCGTAGATTCCCAATCTGCAGTAATTATTTTGGAAAGTTGGTTCGAATCGCTTTATCAGTAGTAGAGCATAACAATCCGCTGCTTTGTTTAGCGTACTGCTCGATCGATTGGCGGAATGAAACCATTCCTTCTTGGCTGGCTTGCTCCAGTTGCCCCGGTAGCTGATGAAACTTTGCTTCACGGATAAGATTCCCCACCGCATTAGTGTTGATCAGTAATTCATAGAGGGGTAACACCTTTTCAGCCTTGAAGCGTAGTTGCTGTGCTAATACCGCTCGTAAACTTTGCGCCAAATGTTGGCGTGCAGTATCCCGCTCATGGGGAGGAAAAGCATCCACCAGTCGTTGTAAGGCATGAGTCGTATCTGTGCTGTGTAGCGTCGCCAGCACAAGATGGCCGGTTTCTGCAGCGGTCAGCGCAAGTTTAATAGTGGTTGTATCACGAAGTTCACCAATCACAATAATATCGGGATCTTGGCGTAACGCTGAAACTATCCCACTGGATAAGTTACTGACATGCTCCCCTATTTCCCGCTGTTGAATCAAAGATTGCTCAGGGCTGTGGCAAAATTCGATAGGGTCTTCAAGCATAATAATATGTCGTTGATAATGCTGATTCAGATGTTCGATAACCGCCGTCAGTGATGTCGATTTCCCTGATCCCGTCGCTCCTGAGATCAATATCAACCCCTCCTGGCCTTCAATTAACCGAATAAAAGCACTAGGCAATTGTAAGCTCTCAATATCCTTCGCCTCTGCGGGAAGTATTCGTAACGATAGGGAGAAACCTTGATACTGTTTGAAAAATGATGCACGGACACGCGCTCCTTGCTCACTGGTCAACGCAAAATCGCAATGTCCTTGTTCCGCCAGCTGCTGCGATAGTCGTCCGGTAATTTGTTGGCTGAGAAAATGTTTAAACCAAGCATGGGTCAGTTTTTGGCTACCAGGAATGATTTCAATCGTATTTTCTCTGCGCCAACGGGGAAATTCTCCGCAGCACAGGTGTAGATCGCTCGCGTTATGTTTTACACTACGCGCAATTAATTCTGTTAACTCCATAGTGATTTCCGGTTATGACATCCATTTCTCAAAATTTACACTCAGTGGAACAACGGATCGCCGATACAGCTAGACATTGTGGGCGTAGCCCTCAAGAAATAACCTTACTTGCCGTAAGTAAAACTAAGCCTGTGAGCGATATCGAAGCGGCATACCAGGCTGGTCAACGCTGCTTTGGTGAAAATTACGTACAAGAAGGGGTTGGTAAAATTACGACCCTAACTCACTTACCTGATATCGACTGGCACTTTATTGGTCCATTGCAGTCAAATAAGAGTCGCTTAGTGGCTGAGCACTTTGCTTGGTGTCATACCATCGATCGGTTGAAACTGGCACAACGTCTCTCAGCCCAACGTCCTGAACATCTTCCCCCTTTAAATATTTTGATTCAGGTGAATATCAGCGATGAGTCCAGCAAGTCAGGAATTGAGGTCGAAGAACTTAGCGAGCTAGCCGCGGCGATTGTTCAGCTTCCTCAATTAAGGTTACGAGGGATTATGGCTATTCCCGCACCGGAAGCTGATTACTCAAGACAGTTAGCAGTTTGTCAGCGTATGGCGAAGCTCTTTCACGATTTAGCCAAACACTATCCTGAGGTCGATACACTTTCCTTGGGGATGAGTGATGATCTTGATGCGGCAATTACCGCAGGCAGTACTCTTGTACGAGTGGGCAGCGCGATTTTTGGTGCCCGTCAGTATTCAACTATTTCAGAATAAGCTAAGGAACACTATGTATACCTTGACGTTTTTGGTCAAAACATTTATCGAGCTCTACGTGCTCGTACTGTTGTTACGCATCTGGATGCAATGGGCGCGATGTGACTTTTACAACCCACTGGCTCAATTCGTGGTAAAGCTGACGCAACCCATTATTGGTCCTTTACGTCGTATTATACCGGCTATCGGTCCAATTGACGGTGCGTCGTTACTCCTCGCCTTTATCCTAACGACGCTAAAATACCCTCTACTGGTTGCGATCAATAATGGCGGTTTTTCATTATCGCTAAGCTTATTATTGATTGGTGTTTTATCACTGCTCAAGGCCGCCGGTAACTTAGTCTTTTGGGTCATTTTGATTCGCTCGATTATGAGTTGGGTAAGTCAAGGCCGTAGCCCAGTTGACTATGTGCTATATCAACTGACCGAGCCGCTAATGGCGCCTATTAGACGCTGGTTACCGGCGATGGGCGGAATAGATTTCTCCGCGATGATCGTTATCCTTATCCTTTATGCCTTGAATTATCTCGGTATGGATCTTTTCCCTAACCTGTGGGTTTGGTTATAAATCATGATGAATCATTTTTCTCCAAAGCATGTTGTGTTGGCCACCGGTAATGCTGGTAAAGTTAGCGAACTGGCTGATTTGTTAAGCGATTTTGGTTTAACCATTACCGCGCAAACTGAACTTGGGGTGGGCTCAGTAGAAGAAACTGGCCTCACTTTCATTGAAAATGCGTTAATTAAGGCTCGCCACGCTGCCCGGGTAACCGGCCTGCCAGCCATCGCCGATGATTCAGGTTTAGCTGTCGATGCCTTACAAGGTGCGCCAGGTATTTACTCTGCACGCTATGCGGGTGAAGCAGCTACCGATACGGATAATTTGAATAAGCTGCTGACGGCTATGCAAGATGTTCCCGATACGCAAAGACAGGCCGCTTTCCATTGTGTCTTGGTCTATTTGACCCACGCTGAAGATCCTACCCCAATTGTCTGTTATGGACGTTGGCCGGGTATGATTACTCGCCAACCTAGCGGCCAAGGCGGCTTTGGCTATGACCCCATTTTTTATGTTCCCGAACAAAAAAAATGTGCAGCGGAAATGAGTAAGGCAGAGAAATCAGCGATCTCCCATCGTGGCCAAGCATTAAAGCAACTGATGGAAGCATTACGGAATGGCTAAAGGTTTACCCCCATTAAGTTTGTATATCCATATCCCGTGGTGTGTCCAAAAGTGTCCCTATTGTGATTTCAACTCTCACGCCCTTAAGGGCGAGGTTCCTCATCAGGAATATGTTAAGCATTTATTGAAAGATTTAGATGACAGTCTGCATCTGGTTCAGGGACGGCAACTCTCAACAATCTTTATCGGTGGCGGCACACCAAGTTTACTGAGTAGCCAAGCAATGCAACAACTGATGGATGGTGTGCGTGAGCGTATCCCGTTATCCATGGGGTGTGAAGTGACGATGGAGGCTAACCCTGGCACTGTCGAAGCAGAGCGCTTTAGTGGCTACCAGCAAGCAGGGATTAATCGTATCTCTATTGGGGTACAAAGCTTCGACGCCGAGAAGTTAACGCGGCTAGGAAGGATACATGGGCCGCAGGAAGCGAAACGAGCGGCACAACTCGCGACGGGGTTAGGGTTACGGAGTTTTAACCTAGACTTGATGCATGGTCTTCCCGACCAGAGTATTGACCAGGCTTTGGACGATTTACGGCAGGCAATAGCGTTAAATCCTCCTCATCTTTCGTGGTATCAGTTAACGATAGAGCCTAATACTCTTTTCGCCTCACGTCCCCCTAAACTGCCAGACGATGATGACCTCTGGGATATATTCGAACAAGGGGACCAGCTACTGCGTGAGGCTGGCTATGAGCAATATGAGACCTCAGCTTATGCTAAGCCAGGTTACCGTTGCGAACATAACCTTAACTATTGGCGGTTTGGAGATTATCTCGGGATTGGTTGCGGTGCTCATGGTAAAATTACGCTTGCCGACGGTAAGATTATGCGCACCGTAAAAACACGCCACCCTAAAGGCTTTATGCGGGGCGAGTATCTTGATCGGCAATTTATGGTTGCCGATGAGGATAAAGCCTTCGAGTTCTTTATGAACCGTTTTCGATTATTGGAGCCTTGTCCTCGCCAAGATTTTACTCATTTAACCGGATTAGCAGAACAACAGGTTAGGCCTGCGATCGATAACGCAATTCAAGCCGGTTATCTGCAAGAAACCGTTGAGTACTGGCAAATCACCCCTAAAGGAAAGTTATTTTTAAATTCATTACTCGAAGCTTTCCTACCCGAGACCGAATAAAAAAAGGCCTTGCTGAGCAAGGCCTTTTTTTTAATAGCGGAAATAACTACGCTGAGCTTTGTCCACTTTATAAAGATAACGCCGTGATTCTGCCGCGGGATGTTTACGCACCAGGATACGGTAAACCTCCGTTGGTGGCATCGCGTTGATAATGGCGACTGCTTTATCTTTATTACTAGAGAAGACTTTCAGTACGCTCCCTGCTCCACCATTGTAAGCAGTAATTACAGCATAACGTCTTGATTGAGGATCGGTAATCCCGGCGAGATAATTATTCTGTAAAATCGAAAGATAGGCCGTTCCAGCATCGATATTATTTTCTGGGTCGAGTAAGTAGCTGCGACTCGGTTTACCCCACTTACCTTTCATTTTAAAGACATCAACGCCAGCAGTATGCTGAACAACCTGCATCAGCCCTAACGCATCAGAATTACTAATTGCGTAGGGGTTAAAGCTAGACTCTGTTTGCATAATCGCTAAGATAAGTGAAACATCCACCCCATATTGATCGGAAGCTTTACGTACCATTGGCAAATAACGATGTGCACGTTGGTTTAAGTGGTTTGGCACCATAGGAATGGTGACGGACCAAATAACGTGCATCCCAGAAATACGACGATGTAATTTGTACTTCAGCAAATAGTCTGCGAAGGTTCCGGCACGCCCTTGCCAACGGATAGGTTGCCCAGTGTTATCCAGCACCTGGCCATAAAGTAATGGCTCTTGGCTGAGATTAATATCGTTGGCATCAGAATAGAGGTCAACGTTACCCGGGTTTTCGCCAATCAATAGCGTGGTGATAATAGCATCACGTAAGCTACCCATCGGGTTAGTTCCCGAAATAGATTCGATGGTAATCTTACCGCTTTCGAAGTTGATGTGGCTGCGCGTATAGTAATTATCACTATACTTTACGTAATCTTTCGGGCCAGCAATCAGAACTTCATTGATCCCCCAGATGTTTTCGATGTTATGGGCAAACTGGCCCATAAGAATATCAAAACCATTGGTGTCTTTTACCCAGTCTTCGTGAAAAACGCTTTTTTTATCACTCGAGCAAGAGACTAGCAGTGGCGCGATGAGCATTAGAGGAATCAATTTTTTCATAGGGTGGCGTTCTAGCTGCTTAACATAAAATTTTTATAATTTATCAGTTGGACTGCTCAGGTGGTGTATAACCATCGATCTGAACATCCTTCCCTTCAAACAAAAAAGAGACCATCTCTTGCTCGATCACTTTACGATGTTCTGGATTCATCATATTTAATTTTTGTTCATTGATAAGCATGGTCTGCTTAGCCATCCACTGCTGCCAAGCCGGTTTTGAAATTTCTTGGAAAATACGTTTACCAATCTCACCTGGATAAAGTTGAAAGTCTTGGCCTTCAGCATCTTGTTTCAAAAATGTGCAAAAAATTGTACGGCTCATCGGTCAATCCTGTTAATTATTATGCTCTATGGCGAGTTCGTAGCTTAACTCGTTCAAAATACGTTGTACTGGTGCGGCCAATCCTACCGATTGCGGCTGGGTTAAGTTATACCAGAGAGTAACAGATTCCTCCATTAAAGCCGTCATCGTCGACAGTTCTATTAGCACCGGAATTATCTGTAAATGGAAGTGGCTAAAGGTATGTTTGAAGCTATTCAGCTGTTGTGGCTTAGCTTTGATACCACGCTGCAATAACCACTCTTCCATCTCGAGGCGATCAGAAAATTGAGGAAGGCTGTATAACCCCCCCCAAATCCCTAAACTAGGGCGTTTTTCCAATAAAACCTGATCGTCTAGCTGTAATAACAATAGCCAAGCTTCGCGAGTTGGGAGATCTTTTTTTGGTTTTTTTCCTGGATAATCTTGCCAATTGTGCTGAGCATAGGCAATACAGCCCTCATTGAGCGGGCAAAGTTCGCATTTGGGACGAGAACGAGTACAAACCATTGCACCCAAATCCATCATTGCTTGGTTAAAGGCCGCTACTTCCTGTTGCGGAGTGACCGCCTCACTCAGCGCCCACAATTTATTTTCGACGTCACGCTGTCCCGGCCACCCTTCGACAGCAAAATAACGGGCAAGCACCCGCTTAACGTTGCCGTCGAGGATAGCGTGATGTTGACCCAATGAAAGGGAAAGTATGGCGCCGGCGGTTGAGCGCCCTACTCCAGGTAAAGCTACCACCTGCTCAAAGGTTTCTGGAAATTTACCTTGATGGTCACTCATCACTTGGCAGGCAGCTTTATGAAGATTTCGAGCTCGCGCGTAATAGCCTAGCCCAGTCCATAAATGCAGCACATGGTCAATCGGTGCGGCACTCAGCTCGGCAACCGATGGAAATTGGGCCATAAAACGTTCAAAATAGGGAATAACCGTCGTAACTTGGGTCTGTTGAAGCATCACCTCAGACAACCATACCTTATAAGGCGTTTTTTCTTGCTGCCAAGGCAGCGTTTTTCGGCCGAACTGGTGATACCATGTCAGGACTTGGCGAGCAAAAGATGACGATTCGCTGATAGTTAACATCGTTTGTACAGAATTCGTGAAGAGAGATGGATAAATTGCAGCATAGACCTAGCATTAAGTAAACCACTGCTTGGTAAAGGCTTGCTAATCATGCTTAACTTTGCATAATCCCCATTTAAAATTGAAACATTTGTAGGCTTATTATGATTAATGACGTCATTACACCAGAATTTGATGAAGATGGGCGTCCATTACGCCGGATAAGAAGTTTTGTTCGACGCCAAGGCCGCCTTACCAAAGGCCAGCAACAAGCCATTGACGAACTTTGGCCAATCAATGGAATTGAATACAGTGCTGAGCCTATGGATTTTCAGCAGGTGTTTGGCCGTGAAGCCCCATTAGTGTTGGAAATTGGTTTTGGTATGGGAGCTTCTTTAGTGGAGATGGCTAAAGCCAACCCTCATCAGAATTTTTTGGGTATCGAAGTCCACGCGCCAGGTGTCGGCGCATGCCTAGCCAGCGCGGAAGAGGCTGGAGTCACCAATTTACGCGTCATGTGTCATGATGCAGTAGAAGTCTTGGAAAAGATGATTCCAGATAATTCATTACGTCTTGCTCAACTTTTCTTCCCTGACCCTTGGCATAAGGCACGGCATAATAAACGCCGTATCGTGCAAATCCCTTTTGCTGAGCTTATCCTCCGCAAATTGAAACTTGGCGGTGTATTCCATATGGCCACAGACTGGGAAAACTATGCAGAACACATGCTCGAAGTTATGCAGTCCATCCCAGGCTATACCAACCAATCGCCGGAAGGGCTATATGTCCCTCGGCCAGATTCACGCCCACTTACCAAGTTTGAGCAGCGGGGTCACCGCTTAGGACATGGTGTGTGGGATTTAATGTTTGAGAGGATTAAATAATGGCTGTTAATCGTAGTCGTCGTTTACGTAAAAAATTACATCTTGATGAGTTTCAAGAATTTGGCTTTTCTGTCGCTTGGTCGTTCCCAGCGGGTACCGATACGGCCACAATCGATAAGACTGTTGATGATTTCATCAGTGAAGTGATTGAGCCACAAGGGCTGGCTTACGATGGCAGTGGCTACCTACAATGGGAAGGCTTAGTCTGTTTACAAAAAACCGGTAAATGTACTGACGAACACCGCACGGCGGTAAGTCAATGGCTGTCTGCTAAGGGCTTAGAAAACGTTCAAGTCACGGAACTGTTTGATGTTTGGTGGGACTAAGTCAGTATAACCTTAAGACGGATAATGCTGCCTGTATTGTCCGTCAACCTCCTCCCCCTTTCTGGAGAAACTCCATGCTACGCAAAGTTTTACTCGCTACGCTACTTGTTTCAGCCGTACAAGCTCATGCTGCTTATCAGTGTGATTCTATCCCTAAAGATGATATTACCCTGTCACCGCAAAGTGTCGCTATCGTCGGAAGTGATGGCACCATGGTCATTACCCCTAATGGGGATATTACTTTCAATGGTAAGGCTCTTCAGCCCTCCGCTGCGGTACGTCAGCAAGCCATCAATTATCAAGCTGCTGTGCGTAAAGATATGCCGTGGATTAATCAGGGAGCGCATCAACGACTCGATCAAGCAAAAACCGCTTTAGACCGAATCATTACCGAAAAACTCGGCGCAGAAAGTGGGATTCATAAACGTTTGGATAACTTAAACTCCCAACTAAAATTACAATTTGCACGAGTTCTCTCGCAGAAAAATGATGTCATGACCTATCATCACAGTGCTATCGATAGCGTTCATCAAGACAGTGAAAAACTCGTACAAAATGCGATGGGTGGCGTACTACAAGATAGCCTGAATGAAATGGGTAATATGAAGAACCTCAGCAGTAACGGTAACCCATTACAAGCATTAGTCGGTAATTTGGGTGGTTTACAACAAGCGGTTCAGCAAGAGTGGAAACAGCACGAAGACGATTTCCAACAATTTGGCCAACAAGTTTGCCAACGCGTTACCCAACTTGAGACACAGCGTATCGCACTCTACAAATCTGCAAAATAAAAAGGGGGACCCTCGAGGTCCCCTTTTTTTTCAGTATCTGGGAGAAAAGTTATGACGTTTAACGCTCTTTGGCTTACCGACCCTAAAATCGATAAAAATTCCGCTACGCTTTCCGCCGTCGATGAGACCACTCTCGCCCACCTTCCTGTTACACTTCGCGTCCTTTACTCCTCACTTAATTATAAAGATGCGTTAGCGCTACGAGCCAAAGCTCCGGTTATCCGCCAGTTTCCACTGATACCCGGCATCGATATGATTGGTGAGGTAATTGCCAGCGAATCAACACAGTGGCCAATCGGGAAACTCGCCGTCGTCACTGGCTGGGGAATTGGTGAACAGTACCATGGTGGACTCGCTGAGAAGTTTTCAGCGAAAGCTGAATGGCTGACCGCACTACCGGAGGAGATATCTGCCCTTAACGCGGCGTTGATTGGCACAGCAGGGCTAACCGCTATGCTCGCCGTTTTACAGTTAGAGCAACAAGGAATTACCTCAGAAAAAGGCCCGATTGCCGTCAGTGGAGCGAGTGGTGGAGTAGGCAGTTTTAGTACTTGGATTTTAGCGCAACTGGGTTATGAGGTTATCGCCATTAGCGGCGACCGTCATGCCGAGGAATATCTAATTAAGACCTTAGGTGCTCGTTCAATTCTCCCGAGAAGTGAGCTGTCTGAATCCGGTAAGAAACTCCAGGCCGAACGCTGGGCAGGCGCCATTGATTGTGTTGGAAGCCATACCCTCGCTAACTTACTGGCAGCAACGCAGCGCAATGGAACGGTGGTTGCCTGTGGAATGGTTCAAGGCCTCGAACTCACTACCAGTGTGGCGCCCTTTATCCTTCGCAGTATCCGCTTAGTCGGTGTTGATAGCGTGTACTGCGAAGTCTCGCAACGTCATGCTGCATGGCAGCGCTTCGCGGCATTACTCAGTCGTTCGTCACTACCGATCCCCTATCAAACCATCAAGCTGGATCAAGCCATGGAGTTTGCCGACCGTCTTCTTGAAGGAAATGTTCGTGGGCGCATCGTTGTACAAACCACCTAGACTTACTCTTTAGCATGCCAATAGG
>Ga0157363_1002924_pt1 | contig 15238 bp, 11 predicted proteins | sample AttsexASBM1_FD_111477 | JGI IMG/M metagenome (GOLD analysis project Ga0157363, IMG submission 111477) | Fungus gardens microbial communities from leaf cutter ant in Ribeirão Preto, State of São Paulo, Brazil - Atta sexdens ASBM1 | ecosystem: Host-associated > Fungi > Mycelium > Unclassified ...
AAAAAAAGGATATAAAAAAAGTTACAAAATTTAAGCGTAAGAAATGACAAAATAAGATTCTAATATTAACAATAAATAAGGAAATATACGCTGGCAATGAGAATTAAGCGCAGTAATTGGAGCGCAACAAAATTATCAATGATTTATTAATCGATAAATAACAAACGTTTGGGCATCATTCCGAGCCATCATCAGTGGATACATTATTTGTACAAGTTACAAAATTTAATTTAAATTAAGTCTAGAGTGTTAGCACTTCTGTAGAGAGTTTGCACATAGAGAGAAAATTAAAAAGTAATAATCTGATAAAATATATGTATTATTTATACAATGATATTGAAAATTTACGATATAAAAATAATTCTTGTTTGAAAAGTAAGTCATGTTGTTTACTGTGAATTCTGTATATATCACAATATATTAAATCTTAACTGAAATGCACTCTACTACTAGATATTATATTGTATTTGTATGTACATAATTTTGGACAGAACACTTTTAGAATTATAAGATTCTTAAGCAAAAATTTTTGTAGTAATTTTTGTCATGTGATAATAACGTTGATCTATCAAGTAGATAGTAACGTTAACAAGAACTAAATCAATTTCGATTAAGAGTTATAAGGAAAAAGTTTATACAATGCACTTCCTATCTCTGTATGAAACACGATACAATCACATTCCATGATGATTAATCTTGATCCAATGATTAGTTTTGCAGACACTGCATATATAGAAGCCGCGTTATCTATATGCGATTGACGTTTATCGTTGAATGACTCTGATCATTAAGAAAGCTTTTGTCGATCATGCACGTTTTTAATTATATTGTTCAATAAAAAAAGAAACACCAAAACAAAATCAACTATTTCCATAGATTTTTGGTTGATGAATACGAATCTGACTTCCAAAATGTTCTATCATGTTACCATTTTGAGAAATTTATTTTTTGTAACTTAAAGTTGCAAAAAGTATTATTTACATTTTGTCATATTATAACTATAATATGTAACATGCTACAGAAGTTTTATTGCAATCAAAATTAAACATATTGTTAGGTCTCTTAGCCTTCAAGACAGGTTTTTAGTGTCGACTACATATAATGAGATATTCATGATTAAATGTGGGATCTATTGCGAAAAAATAAATTAATTATTGATGATTTACAAAATATGTAAAAATATCATTTTTTGCAAATTGAATTGCAAATTTCTCAAAATTGTGACGGAGTAATTTAGAAAATGTGTATTCATATTCAACATTTAACAAATAATTGTTCTGATGTTCGAAAAAAGTCATTTTTTATCAAACAGCATTATTTGTATTCTATAGAATTTGTTAATATAAATATCAGTAAGATCTTTTGTAATTCATCGATTAGTGAATTACATTTTAATCAATATTTTTATATTTTATCATTTGGTTTATGCAAACAATATAGCATTGAGTATTAATAATGGAAATACCTGCTACTGAATTCTGTCATGGGATTATCCGACAGTTCTTTCTCCGCTCGACCCATGGCGATCCTATGAAAATAACAATATATCATATGAGATTTAGAGAGAAAAAAAGAAGGTACACAGGAGAAAGAGAGAGAGAGAGAGAGAGAGAGAGAGAGAGAGAGAAAGATACAGAAAATATTCTTAAATATATACTACAATTCACTTTTATAGATATTTTGTCAATAATAATTAAATTATAACATAATCCAAAAATAAATGATTACATTATATATTAATTTGTTAATTAAATAAATTAATTTATTAAGTTCAAATTTCATTTCTATCAGCTGCGTCTTTTAATTTTCATTAATAATACGTTAATGATACGTTGAAAAATCAATAAATTTCTAATTAACAATAAAAAAGTTACCGATGCATAGAGTGAGATAAGCGTTATCGTATGCCGTTTGAAAACGGAAGGCTTCCTCCGTATCATATTGTAAATATGAAATGATCAGCTAAACTGTTAAACAAACATTGATTGATCGCGATTTTTTATAATAAATAATCCATGTAGCTTTGAAAAGGAAAACAGGCTGTAATAGCAATTTCTTTTATATATTTAATTAACGATATTATCGCAATGACATTATATCGGCCAAGTTCCTTGCACTCGATTTGTCCGCGCAACGTACCGGAAAAAAGTTTAGATAAAGCTGTAATCTGTATTATTAATATTCTTTGATAAAAGAAAATTTAAAGCCAAGTCACGTTTCGGATTAACACTGTGAAAATTAATTACTCTTTTTTGCTCCTAATAGGTGTATGAATTAGTACTAACAAATACTTGAATTACAGAAATTTGCGTATTTCTCTAAAATTATTTTTTGATAAGAGATTGACGCGCCGAAATTTCGGATATATATATATATTATATAATTTTTAATTTGCCACTTAAAATTAAAATAACTAAGTAAGTAAGAAATCAATAAAAAGATCGAATATCAATTCTCTTTAATCATATGCAAGAATTTGATAAGGCAATAATAAAAATCTGTGAAAAGTTAGTTCAAAGTTTTGGTAAATCGCGACATTTAATTCAAGGCTCAATTATTGTCGATAATCAATTTTATAATATTTATTATTTTAATTTATCGAGATATTTTAATTTATCGACATATTATATATAATAAAAGAGAGTTGAGATTGATGAAAGAAATTTGGATATAAAAAACGTAGTGGTAAAAAGAGATATGAAAGATTTATCGACAAAAGTGATCAGTTGCAGAAAAAAAAGTAATTTGCAATTACGTAAAAAAGAAAGAATGCATTCTAATATGTATATACACATCTGACAAATGGACATCGTATGATGCTTTACCTTGACCAAGTTTTCTTAAAACTTTCTTCGAAGTTAAAAGTTCCTTTTATTCATCAATAAAAATCAAGCATGTTGTTTCAACGATCGATGATGAAAATTCTTCATGGATTACGACTCGACGGACAACCCGAGATTCACGTAGGAAATTAATGGAAGGTAAAAATTCGAGAGTTGCGCAAGGGATTCCTTCAAGATTGCAATCAGCCGATAGCGATCAATTCTTAGAGTATATCCACACAAACTTGCATAGCCGCATAAACTTATACATAAAGAAAATTATCCAATCATATTTTATAAAAGAAATGCGATTGGATAATTTTCTTTATGCATACGTTTTTTATGTATCTATGCAAGATGTGTGGATATATTTTTAGGGCTATTATGTACAAAGTTACATAAGCTGCATAAACATAGCATAAGGCCGTTGATCCAATAAACATTCAGCGTAAAGATGTTGATAAGATTCTCATTGATCTAGGAGCCTTATGTTATGATTATACAGCTTATAACTTTGTGTGTGATGGCCCTTAATCTACTTTCGCAATTTTAATTAAAAGCGACAAGAAAATGACTCTATATTACGCGAACGAACGTATTCTGAGTTACGACTGTACGCTATTATTCAAGAAATCAAGCATTATATGATTCTATCTTAAAATGATCTCATTCAGCAGTAATTAACGGATCTGAATGTATAACTATAGATCCTCGGAAGATTCTTGATTGTTTAAGCGAATATATGCAACGCATACATGAGGGAAAGTCATGAAGGACTTCAAAGTCGTGAAGGACTCGCGCAATTGAAACGTCTCATAAATATTCCACGAAGAGCAAAGAATAATGTCAAGAGGATACGCAAGGACAATCTGTGATTACAATTTGCGAAGGTGGAAATTAATCTTGAAAAAAAATATTAATTAACGCTATAATAAAAAGTTTAATATTATAATAATATAAAAATCAAGACTCAAATAATTAAAAAATGCTAATACAAGGCTATGAGTCACAAATCGGATGATAATTGTTAACAATTAAAATTCATCAAAATTTAATACATGTAATCTACAAATATTTCGATTCTTATCGGATCTTTAGTATCGTATATATAATATAAATGCGTAATTAACTATTTTAAAACAGCTTCAATCTTCACCATTTAATATTATTATATTATAATTACAACAAATAAGATTCATATATAAGTAGATATAATTAATTGTGTCTGTAAATTTATTAAAAAACTTTTATTAATATTTTAAAACTATAGAATAATATATATATATTTACTAAAGTATAATTAAATTCAATTTAAAAAAAACTAAATCGTATAAAAAAATTTTAGTTGTTTTTATAATATATTTAAAATACTAATTAACGAAAAGAAATAGAAGAGAGCACTTCTCTTTACAAAGAAGTATATTTATTTCTACACCATACGAAACATGATATAGGAATTTATTGTTGAAATATTTGCCAGTAACAATTTTTTATAAGTTAATCAGTAAATTAATTTTAGCGAAAAGATCGCTATTCAGAATCTTATAGATAATAATCTAATAGATAAGCTTTAATAAGGACTAACTCAAGTGGATACAGTTCTTATCATTCTTGGATTTTGAAAAAATTTTATTAGAGGTATCCGCATTTGTCATTTTTAATCGTTATAACTTTTATATAATTTACTGCGAACTATAAATATTTATTGTAAAATTGTATTCTATGTTCAAGAATTGAATATTTAAAGAATATAATTATCATTTTAAATACTCGCTTATAATAGGCGTAATGCAAGTCATTTTATTATTATAAAACATACTATTTTTATTTTTTATAGCAAAAAATTAAAGTTTAAAAGTTATTTTTTACAGCAATTTTATCACGATATTTTATCACATCGTAATCACTTAAAAAAATCTGATATGGCTCACAAAGAACTCGAGTCATGATATAAGAATACAAGATGAAACATTCTCGTGGATATGCAGTAGGAGAGTGAATTTTGGACAAAATTTGATGGGTTGTTTCCAATATCTGCTATCGCTATTATGCGCAATGCTACAGCTTGTATTCTTACATCATAGTGCTGATCATGATATAAGAGTATAAAATATCTATTCCGTTGCACATAATGGCGGCAGAACTAAATCAGCACAACCAATCAAATACTTGCTCCAAAAGTTAATAATGCACTTGGAAACAATCAGGGTCCTTTTTACAATTTCGGACAACGTTTTGATTGATCAAAGAACAGCCGCCATATTCAAGACGATTGTGAATCCTTGTGAATGGAATATCTTATATTTATATTTGACTGACAGTATCATGGCGCTACCGGGAAATTGCTTTGTATTTTCATTTCCTAACTGATTAATAAATATTAATGTATAATTTTGAATCCATCTAATCTTCTCAAATACAAATAATATTGAGTTGCAGAGCATGAATGTTTATAATAAAAAGTAATAACGCTGGCAATGACTCGAATAAAAAATTTTTTTATATAAGAAAATTTTTTGTTATATAAAAATATTTCTTTTAAAGATTTGCGTTTCAAAACTATATAAACTATTTAATTCTAATAAAAAAGAACAATTTGTTTCAAAAAATTTCATAGAGAAGTGCACGTCGAACTTTAAATCAATGTTTTAATCACACAACTTAAAGTATTATCACTCAAATCTTTCAGTTTAAAATTAAATTCATTTTTCTTTATCCTTATTGTAATATAAACGCATGTGCATTTACTTAAATATTTATAAAAAATTAATTGCACATAACTACTGCATTCTGTTTCTTAGTAAATGTTAGCTCAGTATTCATAAATGCTTATCATGATGTGTATATGTAATAGATTTATGTGTGTCACATTACTGTGATGTCGAATTTTAGTAAAAGACTCTAATAAAATTTAAAATCGATTTTTACCAGAACTCTATAATTAGAAATATTTAATTATTTCAGAAAAATTATTAAATTGTATGTTGGAAATATTTAACAATTGGAAAAATTTAATGTGTTTTACGTATTGTAAAAATATATAAATATACAATAAATTATAAAATTATAAATTATATATTCACATAAGATTCTTATTGTAAAGTTATAAAACCAATTTTAATAAAAATTTTTTATAAATTTTACAAATGCATTTATAAAATAGATATACATTACGTTTGTAACAATTTTCCTTTACAGAAAAAATGATGAATGAAATGAAATGACAAATATAATGCAAAATTTATTAATTAAATCAATGTCCATAAAATTCCAGTAAAAGTGTAATAAAACTTTGCTGCTCATAAAGTAAAAAGTAAACAACAAATAAATGACAAAACCCGAGTAAGAATATGCACAGAACAATATAATGCCAAATTAGCAGCAAATGTCGAGCAAAACTTGCTGTTGGATAGCTCGATCATTTGACATGCTTTTTTAAATATCCTTAAATAGAACTCTCTTTTATAAATTTTATACATAATTAATTTTAAAAATATTTACGCTTTATACAGATTACGAATGGTTTAAAAAAGTCAATTCATGAGAAAAAATATATGCAATAAATCTCAGGGTCGAATCTCTCTCTCTCTGAAATCTTTCCAAGTAACACACAGCGTGTGTTATAAAGCGTTAACAAAGCGCTAAAAAAGCGCATATAATCACTTCTTTAACGCTTTGTAAGCGCTACTATGCTACTTGAATCATCAAATATAAAAGTTAACCGCTTTCATGCGGAGCAATACTTTATTTCACACATATACAATTCCAATTATAATATAATTTGATATATTTCCAGGTGTATCTCTATTAAATTTAAATTGTGTTATATTATAAAAATGTTGTATTATATTATTATATATTGCAATTGTTACATTAAAAAATATGTTAATTTATTAAATTTATTATAATAACATTGTTATAAACTTTGTATGTATAGTATAAAATAATATTATTTGCTTTTTTCTGTAAAACTTGTGAAATAATAGGCACAAGATATGGATAACCATTTAAAAGCATTTAAAGTTATTTAAAGATAAGTCAAGGTTTTTAAAGTAATTTATATAATTGTGTATTACATCGAGAAAAGTTAAAAGATGTACGTGAGCCATGTCAACAAAATTTTGTAACTTTTTGTTTGACAAATATTTGCTTAACAGCTCATGAATGAATTTAGATGAATCAACTAATATTTTTTAAAACAGCAATTTGTTTCAGCACACATGAGTCAATATATAAATAACGTTAATTTACATCACTTTAATTTTTAAAGGCAAAATTTAGGTTACTCATTGACTCATCTAAATATTCGCACAATTATTTTACTACTACTTTTTATATTATTTGACAGCACATAAAATTCATTATTATTTAATGTATTATTATATTTAATTTACTATTATTTAATAATATACTCATTACATATAACTATAATCAAATAATGTCAATATTCTACGTCACATTTGTTTCGTGACCACGGTGAAAGAACCATGGTTGTGACTATATTTTTGATAGTTTTCAAAAAATTACTTTCGTTTCATGACTTTATAAAATCAGTTGCGGATATTTCAATGTCAGAGTTATCATATTATAGAATGCAGAAGTATTTTGGTTTCTCTGTTTGTAGATACATATTCCTTGCGTAAATGAGTCATTTGTAAGTTAATACTTTCGTCAACAATCTTCGAATGACAATTTAAATAACAAAGTTTTATATTTTTATAAATTTTCTCGTACTTACGGTGCACGTAATTTGTGCTGTTAAAATCATACTTACTCTTGCGTATTGAGACGTGGACGAATGAAAATTTATTGCTTGATTTATGAAGAACGTTTATTTCTTTCTCTGACGACGTTGAAGTATACCAGATTCACATTATCACTCGCTCAGATGAAATATCAATCCTCTTGTTTAACTCAATGTTTTACTTTAGTATTTTGGTTTCAATTCTCGTCTATCTAAAGATCTTTATTTTCTCTCCGTCTCTTTCTGTTTTCCTCCTTTTCATGGAGCACGAAGCACTCACGTGAGTTCCGATCGAGCGGGAACTCGATATACTACAGAAGGATTCGTATTGTTTTTTTCTTTCTTAAAGATCACATTTATAATATAACGCGATAATGCTTACTTATCAGCGGATTATTAAAGTTGTTCAGGTTTACAAGATTATCAGAAAAATCCAAATGAATCGCGCAATCCTGTAGTTAACAAATCAAATAAATTCTGCCGTCTGCAAATATACAAAGAGATAATGACGACGATTAAACAGTGACCTGCACTGTGCGTTATCTATATCTTATGCTTTATGGATTTCTCGCCAATCTTGGAAATGTGAAAATAATTCGGAAATCGCACGCTTGCACTGCAAGTTGATGATAAATAGATTTCACTAATTGATGTCGATGGGAATTCGTACCACCATGAAAAATTTCGCGGTTTCGAGAATAAATTATTTTTAATAACTCATCTGTGTTGTCCTTGAATTTCACTGGAAATTATTGCCGGCATTTCCGCAATCGTGTAATCAGGGTTTAGTCTCACAAATTAACAGATTTATTAAGGTAATCATCCGAGAGATTGACAATTTTTTTTCGTCTGCGATCGTTGAGTGGTCGATGAACATAAAACAATGAATAAGTAACCCTCGTCGATTTTGCAAGATGCTGAACTTTTTCTGATTCTTCACTGAGAAGTGGAAGAGTAATAAGAATAACGAACCGAAATTAACGTGAAATGGTGACAGACCGCACACGACTGGGCAAGTTTCTTAGCGTTAGCCAGATATATATATATGTACAGACAGTCAACACATGAGTGACTACCGCGAACACGAGCTTCATCGCTCATGCGAGTACATCAGAAAGGGAGGGAGTAGATAGTGACAGCAGGTAATGTACTCGATTCGACATTACTTTGAAGTGTACACGAGAGTGTGTGTGTGGCGGGAATTAAAGTCAACGATTTTGTTTGCCAATATTATAGGCAAAAAAATTGCTCCATATACCGAATGGTGGGGGTTTGACAACGCTTGTGAAGAGCTAATTGTGAGGAAAATGTACAATATTTTTCCACATGTAGATATCTATAATTAATTATTACATTGCTGAAATAATTAAAAATTTAGGTATAGATACATGTTTGAAAATAATTTGGCTGGACTATCAAAATAATTATATTGAAAACTCAAGCATGATGAACAATGCAGTAAAAACTTTTGACATTCTAACAATGAACCTAAGCTTACTTATCTATCGTACTTAATTATTTGGATAATTTAACAAAAATATTTGCAGATCTGTATGTAATTAAATTTTATTATATATGTCAGCAAAATCATGTACAATCATAGTACAAAGAAGAGAGGGTGAATAACAGTTTAACTTCTTTATTTTTTTTTATTAACAGAATCATTTATCAAGTATGAATCCCGATGTCAATAAAAAAAAATCACCTGATTAGGAGTTACAAAGTTGAAAATATTTGAATTTATATTGTGAAGTTGAAGATAAAATCGAACATATAGAATTTGACACGTACAAAATGTATAATTATAAATATATAATTATATAATAATTTGAAAATATATATTTATATGATTTACAAAATAATTCTTTCTGATTAATCATTTAAATTCTTTCTGAGACCTCAATGTTTGCGATTTTTTTGAATAAATAAAAAAATCGTCAGAATTGACGATAATGACATCCAAAATTATTGAAGCGCTATTTATCGAGCGTATAAACATCGAATTGCTTTCCGCTTTCACGTCTTTCCCTCTACCTAATCCTTGCGATATCGCTTCCGCTTCTCTATCCCATTGCGCGTTTATTCTCGTTCAAGTGCTGATAACTGCGTAATTAATTGATCAATGGCACGGATATAAAGTCGAAGACTCAATAAAAACGGACGCGACGAGCCGCTCGAATCAGATATCGTCGACACCTCCGATTTCTGAAGAATACTACATCATGTAACCGTTGCCTGTGTTTTGTACCCATAGGGACGTTATTCGACTGTGCGATCAGCTCGATTCGCGCCTCCACATCACGCGCGTTCCCTTTCACCTTATCCTCGTCTCTCTTCGTTCGCAGGTCGCGCGCACTCGCCGTCTCTCTTCGTTGTCTTGCAAAAAGATCCCCGGCAGGTCTCCCTTCTCTGGACCGCTTCTGCGCCGCCGGTGTAGTTTCTCATTGTAGGTTGTCGCTCTTGTTCCACATCGCGAACGGCGCAACTCTGCAGTGCCGCGCGTTACGTAAACGCCGGCCAAGGGAAATTAAAGGTGCCCCCTCGGAATGTCGCAAGTGCAACATTCCACTCTTTACGGAAATGAAGGGTCCTCGATACCGGTCAGATATCAATCACGTTGATCAGACATTAGAGAAAATCACAAGACGAGAATGATCGAGATACGTCATTCTTACGATGCTATGCCGGTACGCAAACTGAAATGATCTCGTAATGAGCGAAACATGAGATATTTCTTTGTGCATAAAATCACAATGCGGGAAAATAAATACAGTCGAAGAACATTGTTATAAAGATTTCCCGTGTATTCTATTCGTTCTCATCCTCTTTCGCTTCGTTGCTCTAGAGAATCTGTCCTTCGTTGCTTACTGATTATCTACATCCTCAAGTGACATCAGACTGCTTTACGTTTTATGTTAGGAAACATAATTTTGCGCTAAAAGTCTCTCAAGCAGTTTGACAGACTATTAATCAACATTCTTCCTGGTTTCCGCTATATTCTCTAACAATTGACCAGGTGCTCTCTATTGCTCCAAAAATCTGTAAAATAATACAAACGCGCATTATTTTATTTAAAGATTACGGCGTATTAAAATTAAGTTGCTATCTCAGATGAACAATAATAATGTTTATGTACTTATACCCTTAGTCGATAATCTACATTAATTAACTATCTTAAAGACTGATTAAATCTTGAAACTAAAATTAGTATTTGATTCGGAAAAATAAAAAAAATTATGTAAGTATTTAGTTTAAATAAATTTTTTAAGTTTAAAACTTGTAAAAATTTAATTTTCAACTAGAAAAAATTCGAAGTAAGACTTTTTTTAAAAAATCCAAACTTGCAATAAATTTTCATGTATCTATACGGAAACGATGATTGTGATAAGGTATCTAAAGATTTAGCTAGATATAAATCTAATGATTTTGTTTTTATTATCATTAAAATAATTATGTAAGATGGTTGTTAAAATATTGAATTTTTTCAGCATTATTCATCATGTTGATAGTCTTATACTGTGAATAATTATTTTAATAAGTCGAATAAAATTATTTTTAGATTCGTATCTGGTTAGATTTTTAGATACTTCTGCAAAATTGTTTTTTTTTTTGCGCATTTCTGAGAAAAGTCGCACCAAGATCATTAGCCACACGATGAAAATAGCAATGTTCTTTGCGAACATCGTCCTCGTGGCTTCCGCCCACTTAGTCGATGTCTCGATTAGTATGGGTATCAGCAGCATGATCGTCGACATGCCCAAGGCGGAGAACAGGCCCAACAAAGGTACCATTTGAGGCACGGCGATGGCCACCAGCGCTACGGGAGAAAGAAGGACAAGGACGAGTTATTTCCTACTAATTACAATCGACATTCGTAACATTAAATGCTTATAATCGTGGTACGCTTACTGGTGAGGATTACACCGCCTAATCGAAGCAAACTTTCATAAAATCGATGTTGCAGTGAACTCTTAGTAGCGATTCTCGAGTAGATCATAGGCCATAGCACATTGATTGGCACGTAGTATGTCAAACCGAAAGTAAACAGGACTGACAAGGAAATAGCTATCTTGACTACTTGGGACAGGCTGCAAAGAGTAACGAACGATAAAATGAATGAAGCCATGAATTGTAATTTTGAAATTAATACAAATCTATTGTAAGATTTATTATGCACTGAAAAAAATGTTTGGTTGAAAATGGACAAACTAGAAAATTCTGATTATATCAATCAGAATTTCAGTTATCTCAATTAGAATTTTTTGATTAAATCTAAAATTCTAGTCGAGATAACCGGAATTTGATTTTTATTGATATAATCAAAATTTTCTGATTTTTTTCAATATGAAAATAAATTTTTTAATACAATAATAACATTTCTGTCTCTTATACGCGATTATATAAAGAAATCTATTATTATATAAAGAAATTAATGCTCAAAAGAAGTAGAAGTATAATGTTATACGTTTATAATGATGACAAAAAAAACGATTATTATCTATCAGGAAACGTTGTATCATTATTATTTGAATTTCAAAATATTACAGCAGTATTATAGGAACGTATACACATACATTACAATTATTATTAATCTACATATAATCATCGATCTATAAAATTCAATCGTAAAGAAAAAAATTTCATAACAAATTATAAGATAAGCTACGTCACCGAACACATGTCAATAGTTATATAGAACGTTATGTAATTATAGATAAGCGATTTAATAATTCACGCAAAAAAACTGTATTCTGTGATATTTCAACTGAAGTTGACTTCAAACTAATTTTAAATCCGAGTCAGACCTGAGTCCTTCGTGTTTATGTATCAAACTGACCCTCACAATTGTACATTGCGTATTTCTTTTCTACGGTCTGCTAACTCGTTTCGTTTTTGTTAAGTTTAAGTTATTCGAAGGTCTCGTTGCCTTGTAATTCTTACGAGAAATACAGTATATACAAAGTAAATCATAAATACTGAACATGTAAAGAATCATACATTCACGTAAATGTTAAGCACATCCTGTTCTGTGATCACCGACCACGCGATGTCAATTATACAGCTGCCATTTAAAACAGACAGCCGACATATTTACCATTTGTCGCACGCTAATGCACAGTTTAATTGCCTTTGATAACGATTTGTTTGCAATTCCTGGCAAATAACAAATTTTTATTTGCACAAAAAGCTGATGTAATTTCTTCAAATATTTCATTTGCGAATGGCCTATAAAGCTAACAGTTTCTCCTCTAAATCTAATTAATTATAATAAAGTGGTGGAAAGACAAAAGGAATGAGCTTTTGATAACGATTTGTTTACAATTCCTGGCAAATAATAAATTTTATTTAACACAAAAACTGACATAATTTCTTCAAATATTTTGTTTGTAAATGATCTGTAAAGCTAGCAGTTTTTCCACTAAATATAATTAGTCGAAAGGGAAAGGGAAAGAGAAGGAGAAACATGTCAAAATATACATATATATATTCAATATATATATATATATATATATATATATATTCAACGTTAAAGTATTAATTAAATCTGGACTAGTGATGGTACGAGTGTTTTGCAAGACAGAAAAAAATCCACTTACGTCTCCTCCATTGGTAAGTTCTTGATAACGGTGTCGCAAGCTTCTGGGTACTTGTTGTAGCCCAGGAAGCCGAAAGTTAGATATATAACAATGTTCAGCAAGGTACTGGCAATAATTATACGTGACATATGAGTGGGATGCCTCATCGTGTTCTCCAACGGTAGATACAGGGTCATATTGTGCAAAGCAAACAGGAAAATGGCGCAATACATGGGCACAGGTAGGACTTCCGTCACAACGTCGAGTCTACGAGGATCGGGAATATCGTCCAGGAAATAATAGAACGCGGTGCAAACTCCAAGGAACAGGAAGAAAGTGCCGATAATGGAGAACGGCGCTAGATATTTCAGGTTCGGCACAAAGCCCAAGATGCAGGTAAAGGGAAAGAAGATGATGATATAAACACGCGAGTTCATCTGAATGTTCGCGAAAAATTCTATCACCTGAAAATGTCGCCAGCATGAATTATCTAACTCTAATTTGTTGTTTCTAAATAAATCAGAGATATTGAAGATTATATCAAACCGAGTGAGAGCTTTATCGTAAAAAATAAAAGTAATCGCAGTTTGTTGTAGATATCGATTTCCAGCAATTTTACCTTATCTTCCTGTTTGTTTTAATATCTGCTACTTTTGCAACAATAAAAAAAATATGAGACGCAAATAAGATGGAATGTGAGTCAAGTTTTAATAAAATCCTTCAAATCTTCGCGATCGATATTTCCTTAATTAAAACATGAAGTTATAATTTCCGGATACAAGCCGAGATGCGAAGGACTTTCCATAAGAAAAAGAGTCGAGACTGCGGTTTCGTCAAACGAATTGATCGTTAAAATTAAAGGTCGGGTTGTTCCGGATTGTATCCTACGTAAAAGGATTTTTGTACGTAAGACTCGCCAAATGAACGTCACGATGCCGCTTTATCGTTCGACTTCCGGCATAAGACGTTGTGTCATACCTGTTGGAACGATGTGGCCACGTATAAGATGTATATCACTGCGGCCTGAAAGTGCACGAAGCAAATGAGCACGTTGGTAACTACACTGAATAGCCTGGCGTACTTTCGAATCCTCTCCGGACCTGATTGGAAGGAGAACTGCGCCGTTTCGGCGAAACCCAGCATGGGCACGCGATTACGTCTGCATAACATCTGGGAGCACTGCACCTGCACACCAGAAAGGAGACAGAGAAAGAGAGAAAAAGAAACTTTGCCTGCATTCAGATGCATTTCGCGCGACGGAACCTTTTCTTTTTCTCTATATTTAATAGTTTATCTCATCAGCGGCGCCAATTCGCAAACAATTGGGTTATCGCGATACTACATAAGGGCAAGTATCGTAAACAAGAGGATATGCCTCTCTCTTTAGCGTTTCTCGTTAATTGTTTTTGAAATACTATATCGATAACATTCAAGATGAAAAAAAAAATCATCGCTTTCCACGTTCTCACGTACGATAAGGACGGCCATGTGAATGCACAGTGTACCAATGACGATGCCGCAGACGATAGACATTACATAGCCGGTCCTTCTGAAGGCGTGCGGTAAGAAGAGTATACCGGTACCGATCGCGCACTTCAGCAGGTGCATGAATACGGCAAAATCTCTGCAAAAGTTTTATCACAAATAATGTAAGTGTGTCCTTCCAATATCAATTTGTTTATCAATATCTTTGTACATAATTGAAATCGTAATAAATAAGATAATATTTAATCTCGTTAATCTTTATTAATTTTTTGCGATAAACACAATATTATGTAATTTATTATATATGGCAAATATTTGATATAATATTATGATATAATTGATGATGATGATGATGATATAAAGTCCTAAACACAATGCGAAGGTATAGCGATAGCAATAGAAATAACACAACTTCAAGAAGATCAGAAACTGTATATTCCAGTATATCTGATTTCTGATATGTTGAAATCGTGTTATTTCTATCTCTATTTCTTCGCATTGTGTCTGGGACTTAATATGTATTTTTATTATAGAACTTCACTATAAGTTCTATAGTTTTAATGTACTATGCCCAATTTCTTCAGATCCAAGAGATATTTCCTAAAGTAGAA
>Ga0157363_1002925_pt1 | contig 15237 bp, 4 predicted proteins | sample AttsexASBM1_FD_111477 | JGI IMG/M metagenome (GOLD analysis project Ga0157363, IMG submission 111477) | Fungus gardens microbial communities from leaf cutter ant in Ribeirão Preto, State of São Paulo, Brazil - Atta sexdens ASBM1 | ecosystem: Host-associated > Fungi > Mycelium > Unclassified ...
AGATTTCAATTTCTTTCATACATAAATACGATTGTAAAATAATAAACGGACGAAATCAGGTTACTAAATCAACTATATCGCAAGAATGATGCAGTATTCATGTTGATAGCTGCAACTGCAGCTCGACCGAAGTTACAATCCAACATAGCCGTCCTCCGTAACGGTGGCTTGAACGATTGCCTGAAATTTTCAATGATGCAGAAAAACGCTCCCGGTGTAGAACTAACTTTCGTACGATCGGAGGGCGGGAAATAATTTCTCAGCTACGTGAGGTCACGAAGGCCTCGTGAAATATTTGAGTGTCTCGCATTCGGAAACGGAAGCGAACAGGGCGGAAATATCGTTCAGGAATTTGCCGATATCATTCGATTCGAGCAGGAGGAGAAACCCGAACAACAAACGATGCTATTCGCTAATTCCTCGTAAATTCGTTCGTACATCGGAATCGTATCGAGGAAATTCGGTTGCATCCAAAATGAATTCAGAGCGTATTAAATTTGCAAAGTTATCCCAGGATAATGGTTCAATGCAGAATTGACTGTACATATTTACAGTCATCACATACTTGAGGCTTCATTCTATCGGCGCGTAAAATAGCGAACTCGATTCCATCAACGCTCGACGGCGAGGAACAAACCTACCGGTAAACGTCGGAGAGGAAACACAAAAGGATTCGTCTTAAGACAAACCTTTCGAAACTTTTTCGTCTTTGTTCGGCTACATCTCACGGAAATTTGATTCCGCCGAGAACTTCTCGACACTTCTCAACCACGTGAGGTGGCGTACGGAAAGAGAGAGAGAGAGAGAGAGAGAGAGAGAGAGAGAGGGAGGGAGGGAGGGAGAGAGAGAGAGAAGAGAAAGTAAAGAATAATACGAGTGCTACAAAAAGCTGCGGGGATGAAAGAACGCGCGTACATCAACGCGAGGAATGACATGCCAGACAAAAGATGGTTCCATTTGTACCCTAGACAATCGTTTACACACATATTTTTTCTACTTTCGCGACAGCAAGCTCAGCGATCTACATAAGCTATTCCGCATCGAATTCAATGAAATATTTTTTAACGAGTTCATACAGTGACAATTCCACGTTTTAACGAAAATTTGTTGAATTTACATTGAAAGATAAAAAAATAACTGTGATAAATCTAATTTGAAGACAACGCATAATCAATAAAAACTCGCCTGTAATAAATACTAGTCGTGTTATATTTAATTAGCCATTAATTTAAGGAATGTATGGATGTGCGTGGTTAAGAATAATATTATAAAGTCCCTTCTTGATATATAAGTTGACGTAATAAATTACTGTTCAGTAAAAGCTCATTCAATAAATGCTTAATTTCAAGTAGTCTTCACCTTAACAAGATTTTTTAAATTTAACTGTGCTAAGGATATTTAAAGCTGAAAATTAATAAAACGCTATCTCTCACAAAATTAGCGCTGAAGAAAGATAGATGCGCTTTATTATAAGAATCATTAAGTACTCAATACGGTAATAAATAGACTTTTGTATGGTATCTTTGTTTCACTTTTCATTCCAAAAATATCTTGCACAGTATCAAGTTGGATTTAGGTCAAGTAAACGAGTCATAAATATCCTTTAAATGTCTTTTTGATATTGCATTTTTCCGATGTTTTTCGAATGCTTTTTCCATTACTCATAACTTTTTTATTAATAAAGATACATACAATACATTTTCTTGGTACTGTTATGTTCTTTAACGTTTGGTATTTCAATAAAAAAAAAGTGTTAAAAATATATTCATTTTTATGAAAATTATCATAAGTAATCAAACTGAACCATTCCGTAATGTTCACGAAAAAAATTTTCTTTTAGAATTTACTCTAAAAATATGATGGTTAGAATACAATAATAATGTTTTAAAGATTTTTATATAATACTATGCACTTCAGTAAAATTAATCAAACTTATTTTATACTTTATTGTAATTTTATTAATGAATGAGAGAGATTTAAAATTAAAATTCTTCGAAATACATTGTTGTTCCACGACTATCATATTTTCAGGATAAACTCTAAAAAAAAATTCTCTCCGTGTTGATACTGATCCATACTCATGAACCGTTTAACGGATATGACTGAACTCGCTTAACGAAGGAAGTAATCGAAGGAAGTAATTTGTTCTTCTTTTACAAATCAAGTATCAATCATCGATGTCGAATCTTCGAAGCACAGATCATATCGTCAATATCCGTTAAAAACATCGATGTCCATCATCAGCGATCCAAGTATAATCGAATTCTCATATTACGTACTTAAATCTGTCGAAAGCGTACGTTTTATCCGTTCCTTCAAGCGCCAGCCATATTTACACGCTTATCTGGCCTAATAATTTCCTGTCGCTTACGGGTTACTGACTCGAGACAATATCGATGAAACTTGCGTGTAGTTACGCGGCAGAATTACGCGAGACGACGACGATGGTACCGGCGACAAGGGCGACGCGAATCTACAACAACGTGCCGGCGAAACATCCGAGAATAGTCGCTTCGCTGTCGTGCAACAAACTTTTGGATATCCGACATTATCTCAAGCGGACTAACACGTGATCCTTTCACCGTGCGACCAATCGACGCTGCACTAATACGACCGCGAGATTATACGTCACGTTACAGCAACTTTGTCGTCTCGCCCGAGAGAGAGGTGCAGATGGAAATAATTCAAACGTGTTAAATCAGTCGTGCACCTGATACGATTAAACAATTAGCTAAAAAATGAAACGAAATTCCAGTGGAATCTACATATTTTGATATCTATATTTTACAAAATTCTATACACGTGTATACAAGTAATCGGAAATATGAAAAAAGCATTTTTATCACATTGACTGCCATGATAATCATCGTCGATTGGCGCCTAACTTTTCAGTAGTGAGCATCACTGTTACCTCTTAACATTTTTTTAAAACATTTGTAAAATAGAAAATTGTTAATAACATTCATTAAAATGATATAATAAATTTTTTAAGCTATAACAGAAATTTATAACAGAAACTCTTATGTATCTTGAACTATTTTCTATCCACAATAAATCTGTAGAAATTTGTTAATGTTAATTTCCCTGTAAAAATATAAGAATTTAAGACACAAACTTAAAACACATAATTTATAAACACTACTTATTTTATCTTTATAAAGCAAACTTTACGTTTCGCTTTGCTATCGTAAAATTAATCAATTATCGACTAGTAGAGCTGCACTCAAGATTAAATCGCTTCGCTATCGTCCGCAAAGACGACTTTCACCTTTCGTTTTCCAGTAAATGTTGGTAATTTCATGTGGCATTTATATATACGTGAACTGGAAGAAGTAACACATATCGTTCCATTCATTGCGCCATATATATATATATACGTAGGATTTCTCCGGTACAACATTGTAACTTTTGTGAAACGGAAAAAAATTCACCATAAACATCCTACTAGTAAAACGCGAAAAATCCGCCAAGATATTTCCGCTCTTCGGAACAAAGCGATCTGTTATACCGCGAGGCAGCATATCCACCAACAGTCGATAAAATAAAAAAAAAGGTAGAGGTAGAATGCTCGCGGTGGACGTCGCAAAGCAAAAAAAAAAGAGATATCTCCCCGCCGTTCGTTCTATGCGTGATCGAGAAAAAACAAAATAAAAGAGAGAGAGAGAGAGAGAAAGGATCGTGCGATTGCCCCGCGAACCGACCTCTGTTTAACGTTTGCTTTGTAGTCGCGTGCGGAAGCCCAGGCATTCGCTGAGGACGGATTTCCGCGGGGTAATCTACCGTCCCTCCCATTGCCGCTGTCGCTGCTTCAACCAGATTCGAATAGATAGGAATCGTATAAATGGGTCATACGTCTGCCGGCGAGACGCCATTGCGCGCAGAGTACGGTGGATTTGATAACACGATGCAACTACCTAAAGTGTGCTTGCGATCAACTGTATTATTCTTCGATGACAAATGAATTAAACGAATTGAAAAGTATGAGTAATTTAAGACGAATTATTGAAATTTATATAGATTATATTGATGTTTGATAAATGAGTTCAATTTGTTAAATTAAATAATTGCAACTCCATTTTCTTAAGCCAAATAAGAAGGAACATCTCGAATTCTAATATACTTTTTACCAAACGTCAATATTACAAATAATTTGAATATGTCCAATTTGATTAAATAAAAAAAGAAAATATACTCGGAAAAACTATTGTATTTGCAAATTAAAATTGTGCGCTAATTACTAAGGTACTATGATCGTTCGGCATTTTTGTACATATTAACCTTTGCTGAAATAGTTAGATCTATTTGGAACCAGATATACTATATAGAAATATACTATAGAAAACTAGCTTGAGTGCAGCACTTGTCATTTGTTTATGTTAGAAGAATAACGAGGCAAGAGTGTCTCGGAAAGATATACATATTTTCTAACAGTGTGATAGAACTTTGTTTAAAATAAATGAAAATCTCAAACAAGAGAAAAATTGATCTGAACTAATCATAATACCTTCAGTATTGCGAAGAATAATTAAACGCATTTCTATTTCCATTCGATTCATAATCAATTCATTCTCCATACTCGTAAAGTTTCGTTAATGACTGAAATTTAGAGATAGCATTGGTAACTTTATCTTGATGCTATGCAATACGGTACAATTGATAATTTAACTAAATGGCTAATTAAGACTCGATAGATCATCGAAATGTACAACCGAAATTCAGTACTGCACACGCAATACATTTCAAATGTGAAATACGCGTATTATTAATAAGCAGTCGATATATTACGGCCCTTTTATGTTCAAAACTCGCGATCTGGTGATTCGTGTGTTAGTTTGTGCTTTCAATCATCCAACAGTGATAGGCGAGTTCCAGTTTAATCCGACAGAAAAGTCGAAATGCAATACGAGAATTCAAACAATCTCATTAAAAAAATAACCATTAAACCTATAAATAATGAAAAAAAAAAATTCCTATTTCCTCCAATACTTCAAATTTCTAACTAAATAAATCATATAAAATATGTGCGGATTTCGATAAACAACTTCCGCATTGATACATTTACGAGTCGTCATTCAATCATTAGAGTCAATCGATAGTACAGACTGATAATCGTTAAACATTTGTAAGAGACAATCGCGTTTGCTGGTAACATTTATTGCAACTATGTCTCGAGAGAGAATAACACAAAGTTGTCATGCGTCGCACTGCCGACTCGAGTCTCGTCACACAAATAATGGCGCAGTAATCTTGTGTATGATGCCGCTTGTGTATCATGCGAGAAAAACAATATATCATATACTAATTAATTTTTATCATTGTAAAATATTTATAAAATATTTAATCTATAAAAAATATGCAAAGTGTCGAATTAATTGTTTGTTAAGCATTTTTCTGAATGCTCTCAAGTCAATTCGATAAATAAACTTTATAATTAATCAGTCACATAATTATTTGAAGAGCAAGATTTATCTTCATTTTAATCAAAAAGATATCTATTTTACTATTTATTACCGTCATTCTTCCAAGTCCTTAGATCGCAAGAAAAGTAAATTATGCTATTTTTTAATAAGTCAAGAATTGCATGATGATTTAATAAGTTTAAAAAATTAAATTAAATTAAATCGTGAAAAATATGGCAATTCATTTTCTTATTTTAGTAAAAATCTCCATTTCATTTTTCCTTTAAAACATAAAAATTTATAAAAAAATAAATTAAAAAATTATAATAAATTAATTGTTTTCTCTCTTATTTAAATATATACTTATGTACTTAAAAAATCAAAAAATAAAGTGATTGAGCAATTTTTAAAAAAATTTATATCAAAATAAATACGGACGAATTACAGTAAATACAATTACGCATCTGACTGAGAGCATGAAAGTTATACAATATCGTTAGTTAACTTCGATCGTTTATAACTTAAAAACTGTTATAATATTTTTTGTATGTGGATCATATTACGATTTTCGATTCTATTAATTTCCAGAATTAAAATATTTAATGTTATAAAACACTCATCCTGTCAAAATTTTAAATAGACTCATATAGATAGGCTATTCGTTTGCTGAGAGACATCATTGTTATCCGGCTTTATAGAGCAACGAAATTCGGTGAACGCGACAGTCTCGGCGGGCTCGTTTAATTTTTAATTAAGTCCGTAGAGAACCTGAGAACCGACCGAAAACTTTCTTCGCCCGATGTTTTAGCATTAAAGCATCAGCATCGTTTCGCGTTGTTTCATGCGCAAAACCTACATTCAGTATCTGTATCTACTGCAGGAACTTCGCAGATCAAACTTTAACCCTTCTAGACAGAACTTTCTTTTCCCAGAGCTTTTTTATTAATTTTTAAAGAATGCGATAGACTGAGAACCACAAAAAAGTACAAGATTGTAATTGCATTTCTTCTATTGTTTCGATATTTAAATAAAAATTTCTACAAGCAATAGTTTTTTTTTTTTCATTTCAACACATCGAAATTTTCACCAAAAATATCAGGATCAATAATTGAAAATACTTGAAAACAATAAAAATACTTGGAACAATACATATAATAATAGCAGTCATACAAATTTTCTGCAGTGTTCAAAATCGATAAAAATGAAATCACTTATTTTTGCTAGAAACAAAATAATTTGATACAAATGTGAACTTCAATAAGAGAAAGAGAAAACGAAGAATAAAAAATAATTCCATAATTTAAACATCAAAAAGTGACTATAACAATGATATTGTCTATTTGTCGACATGCATTTGAAGCGTTTATCAAAATAAGAATAAATATTTTTTTGTTGCTGAGAAATCGTTCTTTATTTGAATCGAAGTATTAAGGCTAAAAGTAGTCTCCATGCTGAAATAAAAGTTTTCAACTATATAGACTGTATTACTCTACAGTATACACGGCTTTGACCATGGCGCTCGATAACGGGGACGAAATTCAAAGGATCTTGGAATCGCCCCAGCCGTGCAAGGATGCTTCACAATATCGGATCGCCGTATCGTACGCCTGCAGTCCGATTCTTCCAGAGAAAGAATGCTAGAAATAAAAAGAGGGAGAAAGGGCGCAAGAAAAAGAGAAGGAGCAGTGGGAGACGGAGACGTTTAAAGTATTTCAGGGGATCACGAGGAAGAGCTATCATCGAAAAAGGATTTCACCTCACTTCTATTCTCACCGGCAAGAAGTGCCGGAGTCGCGCGGGCGAAGTTTCGAGCTTCCATCGAGAACTTATTTGTTCTCATCGGTCATTCGTACTGCCTGAATTTCATCCCCTCTTCCTTCTCCTCCTATACAAGATAGGCGGAAGGCTATCCAGCCGAAAAATTACGAGTTTATGCATCGTTTTCGCGTCGACGTTTACGGCGAACGGAATAATGCAAGAGCGCACATAGGGCAGTCTCGCGGAGCGACAACGAGCTCGTCCCCGTGTACGTATTTACGGCACGAAAATTGCCACGGCCGCTCGCAAACTTTCCTTTTAAAATAAACGCAAACGGCGACGAAGCGAAACGCGAACTCGTTTATTAAAGTAAAGAGAAATACAGGCGCCGTTGCCGACGCCGACGCCAACGCCGACGCCGACGCCGACGCCGACGCCGAGAAACGCTGTGTATATTCGGAAAGACGGCGGTGGCGCGCTCGCGCGTTGTTCTAATCGTTCAAATTAAGAATTATAGTACGTCGTACTACCATCCTTTCCTATTCTCTTTAGACTCCCCCTGACGCCAGAGTGGTATTCTTCTCTCCGTAGAGGTAATAAAATACTTCCCCGACCATCCCCGCTACCAAACGAGTTCGCGGCTCTTCCTCCGTTTGTGCGAAAGGGAAACGGAAGACGAGAAGTGGCAGAGAAAGACGTAAAAGATTAGTTGCGCCGACGATGAAAGTGAGAACTCCGGAAATTAAGGTCGCGAGCCAATACGCCGAAATTGTCACGTATCGTCGCCTTTTTTTTTTTCTTTTTCCCTTTAGAAAAAGCGCATCCTCTTATTCAAAATTAATAAAATTCTTCGTATTTGTGATTGTGAGAAAGCGTAAATTTATCTAGGAATTGACCCTTCGGATTCTTCAAACAATCTAGAATAGATTTCTACGCAATTCAAATCATCAATAGTTTCTAATCGAAAGACTATAGAACGAATAAATCTTTAACCGATAAATCGATAAATGGCCAATGTAATCGATCTTCTCTGTTTCTTTGTTGAACATTCAGAATGTTATTATATCAGTTTCATACGCGATGAAGCTTGAAACGTATGAGTCGAGGAAAATCTAATCCGAAAAACATTATGTGCAATACATCCCAACGATATTATCCAGAAATAGCGTATACTGTACGTGTAACACAGCCGTTTATGTTAAAGAAAACTAAAACATCGCATCACTATAAAATAATTTTCCTCCCGTAAGAAGAAAAAACACGATAAAGTTCGGAAAATATCAATTTGCAGCTGTAATCCAAGTTATAATGTGTTTAATAAACCTATAAAAATATTATAAATAAATTTATATTCCTTAAAAAAGCATATTAAATCAATACTCCATTTTATTATCGCCTCTTTCTCGCGAGTGTGATTGATTCTCTCATTTCTGCGCTTCTCTTTCTGCACTGTGTTTACTTCATACCGTGAGCAGCTGTCATCGTGTATTCTGACAGTTCAAATATTAAGAGAGTTATCGGCATATCAGCAATTCTATTCGTTATGGATTAATTTGATACCCATCTACGTTCGAAAATTGCAAGGAAATCATAACACGCTCCCCTCTAAAGTTTCTACTTTAGACTGTAAATAGTTGTCAATGCGGAAATTGTACAGTTTGAAAAAAAACGAATGCTAAAGATTAATAACACCGTAACGTAATTTCTTCAAGAACAATTTTCACATCGATTGGTAACAAAACGGTATATACCAGTTTACATATATTTCTTCTAGTACAGGTATTTCATTGTTGCAAATAATGGCAAGCATATAATCAGATTTGAAAAGCTTCAACTAATCTTAACTTAATTGTTTTAATAAGCAATGATTAAGATATATGAAAGCAAATGAAATATTTAAATTCTACATTAATGTATAATAATTAATGTAATTACGCAATCTTCAGACATGACCGGTTAAAAAAAAGATAGACGCGCAATAAGTTATCTCAGCTGAGCTGTGAAAATTAATAGAATGATCGCCTCTGCTTACACACATGTACGTATAATTACGGCCTTGAATGTGCACGAACTCTAGTCGCTAATGATTAACTTTAATCACTTACAAGTCTGGAATTATTGTGACCTTGATATTTTATATTAGTATTTTAATTAACTTTTGCATTACACAGTATAAGATGATTTGTTTAACATTTTTATCACAATATTATCATTTACGAGCATACAGGCCTCATGTTATAAAGATACGAAAACAAGTATTATCGACAGACTTGTCATCAAAGAAGATAAATAGCTCTCACACACACACACACACACACACGCGCGCGCGCACGCACACGCACAAAGAGAGAGAGAGAGAGAGAGAGAGAGAGAGAGAGAGAAGAAAATTTAATCCTCTTCATATAAATATTTACAAAAAAAACAAATTTACAATATAATTAAAATTTAACCAATCCCTTTATAAAAGCATTCAATAAATCATATAAAGCAATTAATAATCTACTACAATACAAAAGGAACACTAGCTTTTCTTATTATAATTCGATATGCATATTGTTTGGCTTAAACTCGACCAAGAGAAATAAACTAGTTGCTCGTATTTGCGAATATTTGTCTATCGATTGCTCCGTCTATGTATAGAAATATCGACCTTTGCTAAGCCTTAGAAGTTAATCGGATTTAGTGTAGTGCCGCGTATAGACGTGATCCACGACCTAATAAAATGTGCTAACCCAAGAGCACGTGATAGAATCTTTCGCGGAAATAGGGAATAGGGTATACCTATCGATCGTCAACGTCGACGTTTAATGGCGATATAGTTTTACGCTTCTTAAAACGACGGAACACGCCATCTTCTCCAATCGCTCCAAACGCATCTAACTTAATTTGCGGTTTACTGAAAAATTCCGTCGAACTATAAAGTGCCGATCCGTGCAAATTTTGCATGCCAGGCACGACAAAATCACCAAAAACTCTTTCAAATGTGTTCTAGTATTAAAAGCGTACCGCGTTTATCGTCGCATCTTAACGACAAAACATAAAAATTCAATAATCATATTTCCTCATCCTTGATACAAATGAAAATATATATAAATTGTCAGAACATAATAAAATTCGACATGTTAATGTGCTAAAAATTGTTATAATAATTTCATCATTATGTAAAGTTAATAATTTTGACTTTGATTAAAACAGTAATATTGTAGTAAATATTTAAAAGTTACTTGCTTTTCATCTAAAACTAAAATTAGAATATTTTTCAATATAAAATTCATTTCGATTTATGATCTTACCAAAATATATTTAATTAACAACTGACTTGCTGTATTACGATTTCGAGCTCGTGAATTGAAAAAATCGGTTTCTGGACTTTTCGCCTTAATCCTCGTAAGAATTTTCTCGTGGTGCAAGTAATTGTAGAATAGCACAGTTACCTGGTATCTCTTCACACTTGCAATCAGCTTGCTGAATAGTCCCGGAACTTTTATTGCGCGCGAACAAGAACGTAAACGAAGAATCAACCCAATATAAAAAGAAATTGTTTTCCTTCGTTACGCGGATCTCGACACTTTTCTCTATGGAAAATAAAAGAACGCGATGTCTTTCGTAATTGGCACGAAGTAAAAAGTACAGATCATAAATTTCTTGATCTGTGTATAAGTATATAAAACGACTTCTTTCTTTTTCAAATCAATATCCCACGTTTGCTATACAACAATTTACGAGTAAATTACAATTTCAAAAATTGAGCTTACGAAGATATAACAAAGTTAATGTTATAGTAACGACGTCAATTGCCCGAAACTGGTTTGCATCGGAAAAGATATACCGAGCGCAAAAGGGTTAAGCGACCGGAGCAACGAACTGTATAATATGGACCCATGGTGCCTCGGGGTACCGACGTTGCGCAACGATGAGAGACAGGTGGTCTCCCGTTTTAACCCCGGCATAGCCATAAACCCCGATGGATCTGGCTACGTTATTCGTCTTATGTATGTCCGAGCAAATACTGCATCGTACCAAGAAACTGCCATGTTACACCCTACTGTCATCTATAAAACAGGCGAAACCAAGCAATATAAAATAAACAAAACTTCAATAAAGATTTAAAATTAAAATTTTAGTTGCGCAGTTTCATATTGTTATATTTGTATAACATATTTTTCTTAAAAATATGTATTAGTACAATTATATAAACTATTGTCATTATAATTTCTTTTATAATTAAAACTTGCTTTGCAAACGTTACATGCACTTATTAAATATTCTTATTTTTATCCATATTACATGTAATCGATAAAAAATACTCTTAAACACTTCAAAAAACTTTTAATTTTCAAAAAATATTTTTTTCTAAAAAAAAAAACTTTTATTTAATTAAATTGCTAATCAGAATTTTATTATAAAGTTTATTATAAAATCAAATAAAAAATTATATATAGTATATATAAAAGAATTAAAAAAGAAAATCTTTTTATTTTACGAATATTTAATTCAGCAAAAATTCGTATTTCCAATATTAAAAACTGCACGTATATACGTGCACACGCTTCAAAACTCCACGAGAAATATTACTATATGACTTTATAGAACATCTCGAACAATATATTCTGCATACAATTGTGGAATAAAGAGTGGTCGATTGTTGCAAGCCACAACGTTGTTGTCGCAGCGTAGCTGTCATTAATAGTAACGGTAATAGTGAGCTAGCCCGCATCTATCTTCGCCCGGCCTGGAGAAACTCTAGCCGCTCTAAATACGACCTGCCGGCATCTATTTTAATCCGATCGGGCGGTTTACGCGCGTCCGAAAAGTTTCCCCGTAGAGACCGCGCGTGGGTGGTCGCGTCCGAAGCGGATCGCGCTGTGAGCCTTTGCCGACCATATATTCGCATATTCTCGTATCTTCTCTGAATTTTTTTTATCGACAAAATACGCTCACGGATAATATCGATGTTCGACCCAGCTTAGGTTATCGCGTCGACATCGGCGCGCTTTCTGCAAACGCGAGATCCGCAAGGGCATTTTATCTGGAAATGTTTGAGGGATGTTGAGGGATTCGGCTTGCGCCAACGCTTCATGGAAATGAAAGAGTCAATAAGAAAAACTTTATGATACGCGATGCTGTTGTAATTCTCGTTTCGTCTCTTACAAAGAGATTATCAATGTAGAGTTAATAATCGCAAATGAAAGAGAAGGAATATAATTCAAGAATGCAATGAAAATAATTATAAACATTCTAGTTATAATAACTTATAGAAAGAAATAACAATTACATATGAAATATAGAAATAAAATAAAAATTAAGAAGAATTCATAATTTACACATCTTGAGCTTTAACATTTTAATTTTACGATAATAATCAGTCAGATATGGAATTTCCATAAACACAAAATATTAGTTATCTCTATCTCTAAAATGAAAGTCCCAACTACTTTTTTTTTGAATGATCAATCCTCTGATTGATGAACATTGTTTATTACAAAATTCTAAAGCTTAAATAGCAATAATTATGATAATATTATATTTGAAACAATAGAAAAAAAAAGAAAGAGAACATAAAGAAAAGAATATAAAAAATTTGTTAAAATATTCTATGATTCTAGTAGTACCTGAAATTCTTCAAAATCGTTTTAAAAAATATGGACAAATATCTCAGTTGGCTTGTTTAATGATTGCAAGTTAAACCGCACGGTATGCTATTATAACTTTATATCCTCGTTAGACTTTCTAAGAGAGCATCTCTGAGAATACGTATTTTCAAGATACTCTGATTTACTGGATACCGAGAAATATCGCGCATTACTGGCAATGTACATACTTTCTAGAAAATTTCTCAAATGCATTCTACATATAAGATAACTTCAAAGTATCTTCGACTCCATAATAGATCGTAAAAAATGACTGTAAGTTATAAAATTTAAGTATTAATTTCATTAAACATCGTCTATATTGCAATATCCAATAGATAATCGCGAACAAGGCTCGAGCTTTATGACGCAAGTTTTTTTATCATGTCTTCTCAGTTTATTGTGAAATAATAATATATCTTATACTTTTAGTATAATCACACACATATAAATATCGATATGCGTCCACAAGAAATTTCCCTCAAAGAGATTTTTCATTACACGATTAATATAATTAATATTTTATTCTTTTAATTATCAGTTATAATTTATAATCATCATTTCAGAAAATGATGTAGTCATAGAAATATCAATTTCGCTTATATTATAGTTTTATCTTTAAAAGTTCAATACTCTAAAGATTCGAATTATGTAATTTATTACATCATTTATAATATATACTTGTATTGACTTGAAAAGTATTGAAATTTTTAAATATTCCACTTTAACTCTTATATGTTTATATATTAAATATATAATAACGTCTATAAATCACTATATTTCAAGAATGTAGAACAAATATTTCTAAACGAATCTATACATGAAACTAGGATGCCTACATCACTCACAATATCATTTCTTTATTTCTTTATTACAAGAGCTCTACGTAGATATAGTTTCAACTATGGACGCTAACTTACAAGTACGACTCGAAGACAAACGAGAAACATTCGCGACGACCGTTGCGCGACTGCACAGACATGATAAGCGGATGTTATACGTTATTTACGAGTCCCCGTAACGGAGCGACTCGCCTCGTTTGATTCTTCTTCTTCCTAACAAATTCCGAATGTAAGTATCCACGAAAAACCGTACAATCTTGCAATGAGCGAGGAAGTGGCAGCGACGTTACAGGGGCATCTCAACTGGCGGCATGCCAGGGTTCAGGACAGTTGCATAGTGTTCAGCTTGACCGTAGTAGTAAACAGTCAATAGGGAACTTCTGCAGATCTACCATGTGCCGGTTCGCTCTGAAAAGCAGTTCTCGGTGTGTAACCATTGTACTGTGATTGAAGAGGCTAATTTAGATAGACGCGTGTGCGCGCCAGGAACGAAGGTAGGAGGCCCTCTCTCGAACGGAGAGAGTGCTCTTGCCGCCAGACAAATGACTGGCGACTGACCTCAACCACGTTAAGAAGATTGAACGTTAAATCACGATGGTGGATCTTATAAGGCTCCTCTTTGCGCGGCCGTTAAAAACGCGTGATTCAAATCAGCACCGAGGCAAGATCGTGCAACCTTCGCACGAACACTGTTCGCATTGTTATAACGGAAATAGCAATCTTGCGACAAGAGTGCGTGCCTATTAATCTTTAAGCTCGAATCCTTACAATCGCGGATTGGAATCTAACGTGGAAAGAAATACGAAACACTCGTGTTATATTACAATCGACTGCAATTTTAGTTATATTACAAGGATTTTTAGAATTTGTTCTCGAATTTCAATTTGTTATTTCGATTTGATCCAAACTTTAGAGAATAGGACATTATATGATCTCCGGAATTCTCCGAATTTCTCTGTTTTCTCTTTGTTCGAAGCAGCAACTTATATAACAGAAGAAAACATATATTAAGAATTAAATATTTTCTGTACACAGAAAATATAGGTAAACGAAAGTAGATATAAAAAATTTTAATTGTAATTTAAAAAAATTAATATAGATATAAAAAATTTTAATTATAATTTTAAAAAATTGTTTTATAATCAACTGATAAATTCCTATATTTTAATTATACATATAACCGTAATAGACTCGCCATTTTCAAATTCAAAAATTTTTATTTTATTCTAATCACATCAAATTCTAATCACGATATGAAATATTCTTATAAATCTACTATAGAAATTAAATTATTTTTTTTAACAAAGTTGATGAATTAAGAAATATATAATGTTCCTAAATAAAAAAATTTGTTTAATACATAAAGAAAATAACATAGCAATAAAATGCGTATATGAAAACTATTTTAGAAAACTTCAAAAAATCTTTCAACATTTACAAAAATATATTTCTTGAGACCTTTTAGAATTAACACATTGTAAGGGAAATTTCAAAAGGATCTTCCGAATTCGCAGCGATAACGCGTTCATGGAAATGACTATTAGCAGCTTGAGCAACGTTATAATTGCGTGATTATGGCGAAAATACATCTTGATGCTGTTACAACAG
>Ga0157363_1002926_pt1 | contig 15235 bp, 12 predicted proteins | sample AttsexASBM1_FD_111477 | JGI IMG/M metagenome (GOLD analysis project Ga0157363, IMG submission 111477) | Fungus gardens microbial communities from leaf cutter ant in Ribeirão Preto, State of São Paulo, Brazil - Atta sexdens ASBM1 | ecosystem: Host-associated > Fungi > Mycelium > Unclassified ...
TAAATAAAGATGTAAATATGGCTCTAAAGATAATCTAATAAAAAAGAAAAAAATAGCCAATAAAGAGCTAACACAGTTAAGAGTATGTAAAATTTGATTATTTATTCTAACTTAGTTATTCTTTACTATAATAATTTTATACAAAATAGATTTTATACAAAAATAGATATAATAGTCTATTTTTCGCCCTATACAGCGTGTCCCATTTTAATTGACCTCAAACATCTCTTTAACAATGCATTTAAGGGAAAAATGTTTCAGACAAAGGGACTTTGAAGAGAACATAAGATGATTTGACCTTGGATGGCGAGATGAGGGCAAGGATATTTTGCATTTTGTTTTAATGGAATCCCCCATTTTTCATTACATATTTTGTAGCTTACTTTGAGAGCATTCTAAAACACATAATTAAGTTCATTTTTATTAAATACTTTCCGAGTTATAACGCTTGAAAGTTACAACACCGCTGGCATTAGTATTACTCAAAATGATCGACGGTTAAAACCTCTTGAATGTTGTTCAGACTCATGATCTGGATAACATTTATTAAGATTAGGATAATTGGAGAGCGTTTCTCTTATTTTTATTTCTACACCAAAAATTCATTTTTATATAAAAATGAAAATAAAAGGTACAATTTCCAATGGCCTCGATCTTGACAAATATTATCCAGATTGTGATCCTGAACAACATTCAAAAGGTTTTAGCCATCGTGTCGGTCGGATACTTTGGGTAATGCTAATGCTGACGGTACTATAATTTTCAAGCCTTACAACTCTCAAAGTACTTCATGAAAAAATATTTGATTATTTTTTTAAAACTTTTGAGAGAGCTACAAGAACGTGTAATGAAAAATGGGGAGTTCCATTTCGCTTCAAAAATTCAAAGCTTGCCCTGACCTTGACGACGCCACCAAGATCAAACCAATAGCACCATTCTATGTCTCCCTCGAAGTCCTAAAACTTTTGTCTAAAATATTTTTCCTAAAATGCACTGTTCAAGAGATATTTGTAATGATCGATTCAAATGGGTCACATTGTACAATCACAGTCTCTACTCTTCAAGATTCCCTTTCGATTTGTTCTTTCCTCTTGTCACGCGAAGCGAGTTCTATTCACTTCATTTTTCTCCCTGTTAAAGAGCGTTCGATTTTTCCCGCGAGTTTCACTCCATCTTCCCCTCTTCCAAAGGGTGCATAAATTTCTATGCAAAGTGATTTTTTTCTCTGTTTTGGCGCATATGACTTTCTACGCGAAGCGAAATCTAGTTCATCTTCTCTCTCTGCCGAGGGACAAAGGAGATAGATTTTCTTAGAGATCAAGGTTAACATCAAAGTCACTCGAAAGTAATTTAAAGTAAGCTGTGTAAAAGTAATCCATTCAGATGATATAACTTTAAATACTTTTGTTAATAATAGCTAATGTCTTCTTCTTCTTCTCCTAATAATTGAGTTATTCTGGTACTACTTTTTATCTCTATTATGTGATTTGTCGCTAAAGCCCATTCTATAATTGCGTAAACGTAGTTTAAGTTGTAAGTAATTGTAAGTATAATAATTGTAAGTAATTGTAAGTGATTGTAATTATAAAAATTAATCAATCACAGCCGAATATAAAGAATATTGTGATTGATCAATTCTTGCAATTACAACCACTTACAACTACGTTACAACTACTTTACGCAATTGTAGAATAAGTTTAAGAGTTTTAATGTTCAGTTTCGATATGATACAATGGATAAACTTTCGAAAATGTCCAACGCCCATGCATTTCAGCAGAAATAATAAGAAATTACAAAATAACAACACTAAACTAATAAGTTTATCTTAAACTCCTTTAATTGAACAATTTAGGAATACATAACATATAGTACAGGCGATAGGAGTCAACACTGATTATCAATTAGCGCAATTCTTAATATTAAATATATAAACTTTGACTTTGGACGTTTTTACTTATGGTTTGAGTCTTCATCAGCAATCTTTTCCCCCTAACATAACGGTCGGATTATTGCATTACAAGTTAAATCTCCAACATTTTACCTCTCAAAAAATTGAACTGCTAACTGTTGCGAGATAAGTCACATACTCACAATTTAAAAGCTGAGTGGTATTGAGAACTTAAGCTTACATAGTGTGTTAGGAGGAAAAGATTGCTGATGAAGACTCAAAACCATGAATAGAAACATACAAAATCAAGGTTTATATATTTAATATTAAGAATTGCACTAATTGATAACCAGTATTGACTTCTATTGCCTGTACTACATGTTATATTGTATATTTCTAAATTTGTTACACAGAAATACTTCAAATGACGTCAAATGAATGCCTTCAAATGAATTTTTATCAATAAGAAAGGTTTAATGCCAAAAATATTTAAAGTCATACTACTTGAATGAATTACTTTTATACAGGTCACTCTAAATCACTTCTGCATAATCTTGAGATTGATCTTGACTTCTAAGAAAATCTATCCCTTCATACGCCCCTCGGCAGAGGGAAAAAATGAGTTAGACCTTGCTGTAGAAAACCACGCGCCTTGAAACAGGAGGAAAGTGGGGTGAAAGACACTTCGCGTAGAAAGTCGTGCGCTCTTTGGGAGAGGGGAAGATGAAGTGAACTCGCTTCGCGTGGAAAGTTGAAATCCCCTTGATAGGGAGAAGGTGGGGGTGAAATTCGCTTCGCGTTGAAAGTTGGATGTCCCTTGGCAGGGAGAGAGAGGTAAAATTTGCTTGTGAAAAGTCGAATGCCTCTTGACAGGGAGGGATGTGGAGTGAAATTCGCTTCGCGTGAAAAGTCGTGCGCTCCTAAACAATGAGGCAACAACGTTTATTGCAGATGATTTGTACAGTTGTACCATTGTTCGCTAAAAGACTTGACTTCTGTCGCACTACTAAAAGACTCAGCTTCTATTTCGTATCGTTTTCCAGAAGATTTAGCTTCGCTCGCTATATCGTTTCGCTTCGATTAATTCTGAGAGAGGGACACATGGCAGATATCGTTTATATAGTTAGTCGTAATCAATCGTTGTATTCGCGTTAGACTCGCGGATTGGTCGTATTATTATTTTTTACGGAACTAAAGGGCGCTGAACGGAGCTACCCGATTTTACAACTCTTATATCAGCACTGTATTTATATAATAATTTGCGACACACAATATGCTCAAAAATCTTGTCGCACCTCAGTGATATGCTAGTGGAGAGACGGTTTGAGACGGTTTACACGATACACGTATATGAGAGATCAGGCTCTAGTAGATTAATCAATGGTCGACTGATCAAATAATGAGCAGGTATTAGAACTAATTGATCATTAGGTTCAGCCGATACGAGATAAGAGATAGATCTAGAATTTAATATTTCTTTGATTTCTATAACGAAGATATTTAGTTCCTCAAATGTAAATAGGAGTTCACCGATCACGCATTTGAAATAATGCTTAAGTAATTTTAGTGTGTTAGTCTCACAGTCCTTCGAAAGGAGACGATAAGAGGTATAAAATGCCAATTGATATGATATTCGATTGCGAACCAATTTGTTTGGATTTTATGTTCGTCAGAGTTAAAAAAAATGTATAATTCTTTTTAGTTGATTATTTGCTCCGTAAGATTAATTTTGTGCACAGCTCCCTTTTTCTTCTCTTGCTAACCATAACGATCCCGAGAACCACGTTTAATTGTTTAGAAAAACAATTTTGGTAATTGATTCCTAGACATCGACTGGATTATTCTAACGTATCGCCATATTTGAGTGTCTGTTATCTCTTGAATTTGCGCAACGCGATGTGACACGTAAATTTTTAAAAGATGAGATAAAGTTTTCACCCAATGAAGCACAATGGTTAAATCGCTTCGAAATATTACCCATACATAACAAGTAATTCTTCGTCGCGTACTTCGCGATACAACTTGACTGATAGAAGTGCCACGCATAATTTGAGATGGGGGTATCATTATGATATTTTAATGATGCGACTCGCGCATAAGAGCCGGCAATACGTTGTTTTGATCATTCGAACGAATATACAAGTAGGCACCGTTGTTTGCGTCACAAAAAATCATGAACGATAGAGTAATCGAAAAATAATATAGAGCGTTCGATAGTTCATTGATCGAATCTAATTGTTTTATAAATTTGATCCACGCGTTATGTATACTGTAGAGAATCGTTTCAATCTAATTTGTACTATTACAAATTCTGTCAATTTTTTACTATACAATATAACAGGCCCCAGAATACCCAAAGGATCGAAAATCTTTGCAATTGTAGAGATAACCGTTTTGTAACCTTCTGGGCTTTATTGATCGGACGTATTGAATAACATAACATGTTGCCGCGTTGTTACGTGCACGCCACATTATAAAATTTTCAAAAAATTGTTTTTATCGAGTGTGAGATTTGTATTTATAGCATCGGAATTTAAATCGATGATTTGTTTTTCGTTCGAGACACACTGTTTTATGTTAAACCCTCTTCGAGAAAGTAGTGCGATTATTTCATTTCGTAATCTGCGAGCTTCCTGGATAAAGTTTGTCCCGATTAATAAATCGTCCACGTATAAATTTTTTAAGAACTTTAGCAGCTTTAAGAAATTTGTCGCGTTCATCTTCTGCGAGCTGTTGAATTGTGCGTATGGCGAGATAGTGAAAAAGATACATCAAATGTAAGGGTATTGAATTGAAAGGTTTTGATTTGATTGTCTTGACACTAGAGTATACATTGATAAATTCGATCATTTTCATGTAATAACATCGGCGATACATTTTCTCTATATCTGCAGAGAGAACGTATTTGTATGTACAAAATCGAAATAGATGTGCAAATAATGACTCTTACCATTAGTACATCATTTTATGCTAAACCGTTACTAGTTTTTGCTGATGCGACGAACATCACGAACTTTAGTCATATTGCTCGATTTGACTGCGTGGTGCGGCATATAGAACCCGTCCTCGTGCGTCATCGATTTGAGAAATTTGTTTTAAATTTAAATACTCTTGAATGATTTGTGAATACTCTTGAATGATTTGTGAATACGCTGTCTTTAATTCCATATTCAGAGTTGAGCTTGCGCTCAAGCAAATACAAACGTTTAAGAGTGGCGGTTTGCGATTCGCCAAGCTGTTTATGATTTCTACAGAATGGCAGCATAGTCCACTACTACTGCGAGTAAGTTTTTATAAAATGCTCTTCACATTCTAGTTCCTCAATTGATTTCGAAGTACTCGTCGATATCTTTTCAATAGTCCAAAACTTAGTGATCAGCTGATTGAGACTTGTTAATGAACATGTTTTTTTTCAAATGATCCAATGATATCTTCGCCTGTGTCGATCCAGCCAAAACACGTTTTTTTACAGATATAGATTACAGTCTTCTTTGATTAAATTAATTTGGCAGGACAAAAACAGGAATAAGGTCGCCTCAGCACCGATTAATAAATCCGACAAGGCAAATAAAATTTGGGATTGGCTAATTTGATATTGGACCGAATTTTAATAAGTTTCATGAAAAATTTTTAGATGGTACTAGATCTGATATCATTGGAAACATACTAATTCTTTGCTAAATTCGTTATATAGTAATCAAATTGTACTACGAAGAATATCTTTTATTATTGTATTCATAAAATTAATTGCATCGATCGTAGCATGTACGTCGCAATAGAAGTTTTAAAAGTTCTCGTGAAGCTTTTGGAGATGAAATTAGCGATAGCATACGTATCCAACAAAACATTACACTGATCAGATTTAGTTCGCGATTCTGAACAAATATCATCGCGATAGTCATAAGCTGAGGCGTGGCAGTGGGCGAAAATCATTGCAAAACACATTAAGTCGCCACCAATTTTCCTTGTTAATCATGCAGTTTTGTCCGAGTTTGAATCTGTAACACAGATTCCGTCCGGACAGAATCCGTCTGTCTTTGTTATTAACAATCGGATATGGTATCGTATTATGTCGTTTTTTATAGTTGGTGCAGTTACTATAATTATAAGGCCTGTCTCTATGTGAACGCAAACAATTACAGTAGAGTTTTTCACAAATTCAATACGCTTAGGGATATTCAACTATTTGAATTTATCACATTTAAATAATGGATGATTTTGTATGCTGCACGATTGTTCGCTGTCTGTTTTCCTAGCGATGAGTGAATATTTGTCGTTCTCACTGGATAAATGCTTCCGAACATTTGGACATACGAACTGTTGGATACAAAAATTTATATATTATAATTCTTCGATTTTTATTGACTCGTCTCTTTTCTTCCATTTTTTTTTTTGATAATTTACTCTCTATTACATATATTAACAAGAATTTCAGACCTCACTTTCACATTCAGCGCGTTCAAAGACGTGTTGTTGCGCGTCATCGACAAGCTTTATTATCGGATAAGCTGTCTTGTTTTCCTTTCTATAACCGGCAAGTTGATAAGTAAACTCAAATGACGCGAAATTAATAATATTTTTTCTTGGGATACACTGGGTGCAACCTCGCACCACATCAGTTGTGTGTAAGCATTACATTCAGTTACACTACACTGATGCACACTATGTGTACACTACATCATTATGCGCTAAAACTCTGGCATTTGACTTCCATTTTCAAATTTTAAATGTCGTTGAAATGATGTAGCAAAATCCCACTTCGTGCATAAAATTTGCATCGTAGCCATGGCACCGTAGCCATGGAAACACGGTACACTGTCTGAGCATTGCATTAGTGAGCAATAGTGTAACCAGAGAAAGCCAGAGAAAGAATAGCCAAGAGAAAACGCTAAAATCTACTTAACTTCATACACGCTTTAATACAATAGGTCCCTTGCAATAATATCCTCGATTGTTAAGATTTTTACTTTGTTGAGCGCTTCGCCCGACAGTGCCGACTGTATATATATTATAGTTTTTTGACATCGGATAAGTCCGTTTGAGAATCCATCATCGCGTTAAATATTTTTAAAAGATAGCCAACAAAAGATAGCTATCGAAATCGCTTTTTGTAACGGCTGTCGAAATTGAGTAAAGATGCTTCGGGTAATTTATTTTTTGCTTCGCGACGATCTGGGTGACCGTGGCGCTCGCGTTGATGGAAACAGGGGAGCCATTCGAGGTGTCGGCATCCATTGTTAGACGGACACGGACGGATTTAACAACTCTGCGCTTCTAGCCGCGAGTGAATAAAATCTTTCTTGGATATTTGCAAACTCGTCCTTATGACTGTCGTTGGGTCTTACAATATGAGTTCGTCATCTTCATACGCATGGTAATGGTAATGCTAATATACGTAATTTTAACTTTATCAAAACGTTCCTCTTTGAGAAAATTCGTTAGACTGATAATCTATGACTTTAAAGACGTTCGCTTTTGAATAAGTAACTTAATTCGATCGGCTGTGGTCAAAAGATGGAAAAAGAGAACGAGAAGAAAGATAGAAAGAAAGTTGTTTCGGACATCGGATATATATGTCCGTCTTTCAAGCACGCCTCGTGAAGCCTTGTTCCCACTGAATAGTTTAGTCAACCGATGCTCGTCAGCGTGTTGTCGAAGAGTCTATGCTGTTAGCCTCGCTTGAAGGCCAATGTTATGTAGTAGGTCAATAAATCAGAGATATTTATCAAAATTTATTACAGATGATTTGTACAGTTGTATTATTGTTCGCTAGAAGACTCGGCTGCTGTCGCACCGCTAGAAAACTCGGCTTTTATTAAGTGATTAATTTAATTCCTGCCGCTCACTATTAGAGAGTGTCGGATCCAACGATGGCAAGTTTCGATGATAAAGTCGCATGTCTTTTGTTTAGACATTGCTGAAAGTGATTGAATCTTCACAGGTTTGATTTCTCAATACCAAAGAGATTTTCCAATCAATTGAAAATGAATCGCGATAAGCTGTTTTCCCGGCATATGCTTCTTCATTATTACTTCGACCTCAAGAAAACCACAGCTGAAACACATCGTTTATTATCTGAAGTGTATAGTGATGAAACTTTATCGGAAAGAACACATAGAGTTTGGTTTGAACGGTGATTTTGATGTGAAAGACAAAAACATCCCTTGCTCTGCATTTGGTGGGACCAGGATAAGGCAGTGGGACCAAAGTTATAATTATATAAATTCACTTTGTTCTTAATACAATTAAGAGACATGTATCTTAATTAATGTAACTTTGTGCGCCTGAGAGGATATAATCGCAGGGCACTTTGAATAAATGTACTCTCTCTCTCTCTCTCTCTCTCTCTCTCTCTCTCTCTCTCTCTCTCTCTCTCCCTCCCTCTCTCTCTCTCTCTCTCTCTCCCTTCCTCTCTTCCTCCCTCTCTCCCTCTCTCTCTCTTTCTCTCCATGCTTTCACTTGCTTTTTTTTGTTTAATCTAAGAGACACTTTCCAATTATTGTACATGTCATTTTGCTACTTCTATTTTGCAATTCCATTAACATTGCTTGGCAATCAAAGTATAATATTAATAAATTTTTCATGAAATTTTTCATTAATAATAATATCTTAATATCCAACAGTGCCAATCTATTTTGATTATCGTAATTATCATAATTGACATATAAATCGATTTTCCTGTGCTGAAAAGTCTTTCCGAAAGCATGGAATGTAGAGCACTCAAGTACGTTAAGCTAATGTTTTTGGATTAGGCTTCTTCTTCATTATCAATGGATATTTATTCTTTAAATGGTTCCATTTGAAAAAATTCAGTAGATAATAATGACGTATTTTTCCTTTCACAATTTTTTTTTTTGACATAAAATTGCAAAAAGAACATTCAGCTTCTTTTTATCATAATATTTAAAAATATTTCCGTACGTTAGATTTTTCTTGTGCCATTGTATTTTATGATTTTGTTCTTAACGGGTCATAAAATTTACGATATCTTTTCAGGTATTCACATATTACAACAAAGTCTTTATGGTAGATTTATTTCTCTTAGCGTTGAGTGCATTATCAGCACTAAGGGCTTCTACGCCGACCCGTTCATATGCTATTCGTACAGTATATATATTCGTACAGTTATATTCTGTGGCGTTACAAAAAAGTGAATATTCGCGACACTTTTCTCCGTGACTCCGTATGAACGAGTCGCCATTTTTTCGACTGTGGCGCTACAAAGGCATTCGTTTGTAGGAGCCCTAATGCAGCATTTTTTTTATTTCCTATTCTGGTTTTACGTTTAATGAATGATAAAGATAGAATGACACAATAGTATTGCTGTTGATATAGTGCTATTCGAATGCAGTCTTAGTTGAACATATTGCAAAGTTTACTTTTTCTTTTTCTTTCCGTAAAAAGAAAAACGGAAAAGATGAAGTGCGAAAAGTTCAACTGAAAAGAATAGAATTCTACATCAATGGCACAAACTTTTAATATAAAATTTCAGTCAATATATTGTCGGATATACGGCTATCCGACCGGATAGTGAAAAAATATTAGATATTTTCCGGATCTGGTGCATCTCTAATTTGAATTATAATATCATGATGCAAAAATATATTATTTAAGTTTACTTATATCAACATTGATACATGTATATCAAATAATAGAGCATATAGTTACTCTATTATACACATTATATTTGTATATAATATATAATACAATTTTTCATTTTGTTTGTGCAGAAATCTTCTTGTAACATCAATTGCTGCTGCGACATCGATTGTAATCATTCTCATTTATCTGCCTTTTCATACTGTCAAAATTATCATGTGGAGCTTTATGACAGTCGATATTGCTATAATCATAATTTCATACAACGAAATAACACACCTTTTATTTTTGAAAAACTTGCAAATAACTTGTTTTGCATTCTTTACGACAATCTTCCATCTATGTACAGCACTAACAATAATTTGGTAAGTAAGTTATATATGTAAACTATTTGTAGAAAAATATTTACGAGGTCATTTAAAAAATTTTGAGTCTAATAAAAACAAGTACTTTTTCAGTCAAATTCAGTTTTATTTTTCAACATAATCTCCATTTAAGTCGATATATTTTTCTCAACGATATTCCCATTCCTTTAACTCATTCAAATAAGTTGGTGTCTTGCTCTGCAAAATAGCCTTCTATGAATGCGATGATCGGTTCATTTGATGAAAATCTTTGTCCTCCGAGCCAAACTTTGAGCCTAGGAAATAAGATAAGATCACTGGGGGCTAGATCTGGTGAATATGAGTCAATCAATTCTAATCGCAATTCGGCAATAAATTTTTGCCATGGCAATCATCGAAGTGGTGCGTGAGACAGTTATCTTTAGATGGAACACTTTTTTCTTCTTGTGACCGTTTTTTCATAATTTCTATTTCAAGTTATCATTTAATAGCGCCAATAGTATCATAATCAATTAATGAGATGCGTAGTACATAACCCCATTATTTTACCTTTTTCATGGTTGTCGATGAACACAATTCCATGATTATCCCCCAAAAAACAGTCGCCTTCCCATCCGATGAAACCGTCTTCACTTTCTTCGGAACAGATTCACTCTTCACAATCTATTGTTTTAACTGTTCCTTCGTCTCAAGAGTGAAGTAATGGATCCATGTTTCATCAATAGTTATTAATCAACGCAAAAAAATCTGCTTAAACCGCTTTAACAGAGCCTTGGAATTCATTCGTTTTTAGTCAACAGTGTTGGCACCCAATGCGCGGTTAGCTTACGTATGCCTAATTTTTCAATCAATATATGATAAACACATCTTTCGATATGCCCACAGTCTCTACTATCTCTCTAACCTTGATTATTGTCCAGTATCATTTAGCGAACTTTTTCGATGATGATCGCGCAATTGTTAGTCATCCCGAACGCTCATCAGCCAAACTGGTACGACACCTGATACCACATTTAAATACAGCTACCCATCTTTTCACGGTGCCAAATGATGGGGCAGAATCCATAAAGCGTCCAACTCGGCTTTAATTTGCGCAAACGTATTGTCTTTCAAATGCAAGAACTTATTCACATCATATTCGATTTTTTCCATTTTTATAAAAATATTGATATATTTACTATATATGATTATCAAATAACAACTGAGCGTTCAAACTTTCTTTTCACAGGTATTTTTTAAATCATATACGAATGTAATACTACAATGATTTTGACGAGTAATGTCATCTTTATGTTGAGGCTCAAAACTTTTCAAACGACTCTCGTATATTATTTACAAATTATTTTTAATGATAAATTTTAGATAAAAGAAACTTTATACGGCTACGAATCTAATTTTTTGTATTTATGCAGAAGAATTTTAGAATATTACAGTAATTTTAGAATATTACAGTAACATATTTAAAAAAATTAGTATTGATATGAATCCTTTTAATATTACTGGCAATCAGTATTAAATGTTTTTCTTAGAAGTGTATTATATGATTCTTATGCATAAATATTATGCAATATTCCTTTGATTACGTAGTACTATGAAATAAAAAGAAATAAAACACTTTTGAAGTGACATAGTGTATGTCTAATGGAACAAAAAATTATAGCATACGAGAAAGAACTCTGCATAATCTTATAGGAAATGAATTTCAGTCAAATTGTTTCGAATTTTAATATTTTGTAGCTTATGTCTGAAGCTGATTAAAAGTCCTCATGGGCATAAACCTCTAAATGCCTTAATTTTTGTTCCAAAACCTTCAGAATACCTATGTAGTATATCTGTCATAGAAAAAACTGTCAGACATAATATTACTAAAAAAATATCGTATCATTTTTAATATTTCGAAAAATATTACGGTATAAAATGTTCTTAAAAAAAAACTTCATTTTATTTTCGAAAGCCAAGAAGCATATTAGAATTTTCAAAAAGGTAAGGAGTTTCGTATTGACAAAAATCAAGTTATAAGAAGCAATAAAATTCATATAAATCAAGCATCTCAAAAGAATGAGATGTTTGTCATGTCCACGCATTAATTTCGGATAATTATGAAAAGATGAAAAAGATATGTCAAGTATATAAAAAAAAGACTTCATATTTATTCAAGAATTAATTATCAAAAATAAGTATGGAATTAATACAACTGTATATCATTACGTATAAGTATATCATTACGAAAAAGACTTCGAAAATCCTATAAAAATCTATTCAAAAATTATTTGTGAAAAATGGATACATTATCAGCGCAATTACCCAACAACATACAATAAATGTTTAATGCATTCAAAAGTGCGTGCAGTTAGGCTTTTGATATATTTAAAAATATATGCAGTTAAAGTTTAACGTACTTATTCTCTTGTTTCATACAAATCTTAAGTGAAACAGGCTGTAATGAAAATGACGAACAGGATCATAATAAAGCAAATACTTGGCATGCCTAACAATGGGTTAATATAGAATAGAATTTATTACATTCCAGCATTTATATAATCAAGAAGGGGACTTGGTTTATATAAATTCTTTATCCACACTCATTCTTCCATATTGCTAGTACCTAACTTCAAAAACAAATAAAAGATTTTCTTAATATTCTTATTCTTATACACACATTTTTTTGAATCATAATATATGTTCTTCTATCTTATAATATTTATATATCTACATATCACAGCCTGCCCATTGCATATACTATACTATACAATAACTGCATACTATACTATACAATAAACTGCAATACAATAATATGACTTATAGCTACAATTACACATAAATATGTCGCAGTACAATATATATCCCTAATATTATAGCATTTCTTTTAATCGTGTCTCACTTCGATGATGCAAACTTGTTCTCCTGCCTAACATATTACTCCATGTAATATATTATTCCTAATATATTATTCCACCTCGCTAATTGTCTTTTCCTCCGTTTTTCTTTTCCTGATCTCTTTTTTTCTTTCTCTCTCTAATTTACCTAAAACTTTACATTTACTGAATCTAATTCTTCGCTTCAAAGTTTCTTCCATATTTTCTCGTTATTCTTTCCTAACTCCCTAAACCAACTACATACTTTTGGACATTCCTCCACATAATGTTCCATACAGTCTATTCCGCAAAATACGCATTCCCTATATTCCTTATCTAGCCAATATTTATTTTCTTCCTCCATATTCCCATCTAAACCTAACTAAACCTCGCATGCTTTCGTCTACTCCAACCCTACATATGTTTTCCTTCCTTAAATAATTAGAACATCTATTCAAACTCTTTGTACCTTTCATTGTATCTCACAGTCCTCATCCTACTATTTTCCCACTGTTTTTGCCCATCTCTTTCCCTCCTAATTATTTCCTCCTCTAATCTCCTTTCATTTTCATCGTCTCCTAATTCTCTAGTATTTATTCCCTATTCATTCCTATTGTAAAACCTTTCTCTTTCTTTACTATTTATATATATATATATATATATATATATATATATATATCCTTCCATTTATCTTCTTTTTCTTTCCAACAAGATCGAAGATCTTCTCTCCTTTTCTTTAATCTCCTCTCCTACCGCTTTCCTTGACTTATCTCTTTTTTTCCTTTCTCTATCCTTATATTTCTTATTATTATTTTCTTTTTCTTTTTTTTCTTTCTCCCCTTTCTCTATTTCTGTTCAAGTTTTCCAAATCTCCCTTATTTTTACCCTCCCATATTCTATTTTTGTATTTCCTTCCTTGTTTTCTTGTGTTTTCACTCATTTATTTATCCGAGCCTGCGTGTTCCTTCTTCAAAACTTAAATCGTTTTCAAAAAAGATTTTCCCTTCCCTTAATTTATTTTTATTTCTTCTTCATTTCTTCATTATCCACTTTAATGATCACTACTGGTCTGCTCATCCTCTAGTTGATAACCTCTATATCTATCCCTATTTTCTCCTTTATAAATTTTTGAGCTCATTCCTTGCCCTTTTTTTATCTTTATTTTCCCAATTAATCCCTTAATATTGCATTTTCTTTCTTCTCGTTTTTTATCCGCCATCAATTTTCGCACTGTTCCTACTTCTCTCCCGCTTAACCTATCCATATTTCCTTCTGACTACTTTCCACTATGTGCACTCGCTCATCCTATTATAAATACTTTCTCCTTTAATATACACACTCTTCTCCTCCCCTTCCTCTCTCTCTCTCTATCTGATGTATAACCATATCCTCCTCTCTATCTCATTTATCCCTTTACTATATTCCTCCCAGTCTTCTCTAAGTCTTTTCTCTGCCTTCTCTATTCACTTCTTTATCTTTTTTCTCTTTCTATTATTTTCTTTTCTATCCCCCTAATCCTCTCCTCCCAAAATCTTTTCTTATATGTTGTAATATTATATATATGACTTCAGACTTTCTATGACTATTTTTCTTTCTTCTTTTATATTTTCCATGAAAGCCATTCTTTCCTCTCTTTAATTAATTTAACCTCCTCCCTGATCTTTCTACTTCCCCTCTCGCTCCTTTTTTCTCTGTCCCATCCTCTGTCTCTTCATTTAATCTAAATATTAACCTTTTTCCCGCCGTCTGTGCCCCTCCTTTCTCGTCAATTTCCTTTGCTATCCATCACCTTTTCCCTCTGTTCCTGACGGGCCGTTCGCGTCTTTCTACAACCTCACCTACTTCCTTCTCTTTAGAACATATAGAACAGTATCATTCCTAGAACATATCCTATCACTACGAAATTCTTATCGCCTTTATTTATGTCACGTCTGTATTACCTACTTATCCGTACTTAATATCCTATTTTTCGCCTAATTACACTTCAGTACGCAATCTAATTCACCGCTAAATTCGCACGCACTCTCGCGCCACCTAAGTTAAAAAAGTTAATATTACAATATCTTATTTTCAATGAGTATAGTATGTCTCGACATCATCAATTGCACTTTGTACATATATTTTTAAGTATTACAAGTTATAAACATGTACACTAAAAAAGAATTTACAAAATTTGAATAAATAATTTGTTTAGATAATACCAATGGGACCATTTACTTACTGTAAAGAAATATTTATTTAATTAAAAAAAATTATGCTTAATTTAAATATTAAATAAATAATTAATATTTTCTATTAGGTGTACAACTTCCGCCGTTTTCCTATGGATGGCTTTAGTGGTAAGTGGTGGTCGAAATAAATAGATCATAAATGTCATACAATAAACTTGAGCATCTGTCAACAAAACCCCATAGAAACATTAGTCGATTTGTGTCTGCTTCATAAAGTTATTCTCGATTGAAAATGTCAGTTTACGAGCCAAATTCTCGTCATTTGCGGGAGGTTTTAATTTTTTGCTTCAATATGAAGAAATCTGCGGCTGAGGCTCA
>Ga0157363_1002928_pt1 | contig 15225 bp, 9 predicted proteins | sample AttsexASBM1_FD_111477 | JGI IMG/M metagenome (GOLD analysis project Ga0157363, IMG submission 111477) | Fungus gardens microbial communities from leaf cutter ant in Ribeirão Preto, State of São Paulo, Brazil - Atta sexdens ASBM1 | ecosystem: Host-associated > Fungi > Mycelium > Unclassified ...
CCCTGAGAGGTGAGTAACGGAAACAATCTGGCCCTGTGCCAGGTGAATAATGCGGTCGGCGAGCGTGTTGGCTTCCTCGCGGTCATGCGTGACATAAACAGCGGTAATGCCCGCGCTGCGCAGTAAATCCGCCATGGTGTGCACCAGGGTTTCTCGCAGATCGCGGTCAAGATTGGAGAGCGGTTCGTCGAACAACAAAATCGCCGGTTTGGCAACCAAAGCACGGGCGAGGGCGACGCGCTGCTGCTGTCCGCCAGAGAGCAACGCGGGTTTGCGATCGCCAAAATCAGCCAGGCCAACCTGTGCCAGCGCGGCATCGGCTTGTTCACGCGCCGCCGCTTTTTCCACACCGCGCATGCGCAACGGGAAAGCGACGTTTTGCGCCACCGTCATGTGCGGCCACAAGGCGTAATCCTGGAAAACCATGCCGAGGTTGCGCATTTCCGGCGCATCACAATGACGTGCGGTGGCAGCGCAACGATCGCCAATCCATAGCTCACCCGCCGTGGGTTGCAGCAAACCCGCCAGCAGTTTCAGCAGCGTGCTTTTGCCACAGCCGCTCGGGCCGAGCAGCGCAAGGATTTCGCCTGCGGGAATCGTCAGGGAGAGATCGTGCAGAATCGTCAGATTGTTCACTGACCATCTGAGATTTTTCAGTTCGATAGGCACGGCATGCGTCATTGGCCACCTCCGGCAAAGGAGTGGCACTGCGGCACGCGCGCCTGACAGCAAATCAGGAGCAGCATCAGATTGTGTATCCTCTTTGGGATTTGATGGGCGCGAGTGTAAGTGGGCGATATGACGAAATGATGACCACAAATTAGGGCGATCACCGGATGCAGTCGGCAGGAAAAGGCGTATAGTTAGCCTTCTATACAAATATTTAGTCACCCACGAGCGCAATCACTCATGCCTGACCAGCCTGCCGCGGCCCCTGAACACGGCCGACTTCGCCTGAATCTTCTGATCCTCTCCATTGTGAAGTTCAACTTCGCCAGCTATCTCACGATTGGCCTGCCGTTGGCGGTGCTGCCGGGCTTTGTCCATGACGGATTGGGCTACAGCGCCTTTTGGGCGGGATTGGTGATCAGCCTGCAGTACATCGCCACGCTGCTGAGCCGTCCGCATGCGGGGCGCTATGCTGATATGTGGGGGCCGAAGAAGGTCGTGGTGCTGGGGCTGGTGGGTTGCCTGATTAGCGGCATCTGTATCCTGCTTTCGGCACTGACGGAAGGGCAGGGCGTCCTCAGCCTGATTTTGTTGTGTCTGGGGCGCGTGATATTGGGCGTGGGGCAAAGTTTCTCTGGCACCGGCACCTCGCTGTGGGGCGTGGCGCGCGTTGGGTCACTGCACATTGGCCGGGTGATTTCCTGGAACGGTATTGTCACCTACGGCGCGATGGCGATCGGTGCGCCGCTCGGTGTGGTGATTTTCCGCAGCGGCGGTTTACTGCTGCTTTCGGGCATTATTATCGCCATCTGCGTGCTGGCGATTGCGCTGGCACTGCCGCGTGCGCCAGTGAAAGGCAGCAAAGCCAAACCGCTGCCGTTCCGCGATGTGCTGGGCAAAATCTACGGCTTCGGCCTGATTCTGGCGATGGGATCGGCAGGTTTTGGCGTGATCGCCACCTTTATCACCCTGTTCTATCAGGATAAGGGCTGGGATGGTGCTGCCTTTGCCTTAACGATGTTCAGCGCCGCCTTTGTCGGTACGCGTCTGCTGTTCCCCAACGCGATTAATAAACTCGGTGGCCTGCGCGTCGCCAGTATCTGTTTTGCTGTTGAAGCGGTCGGACTGTTTCTGGTGGCCGGATCGTTTGACCCGTGGATGGCAAAAGCGGGTGCGTTCTTAACCGGCGCAGGATTCTCACTGGTGTTCCCGGCGATTGGCGTGGTGGCAGTAAAAGTGGTGCCGCAGCAGAACCAGGGCAGCGCGCTAGCGACCTACACCGCGTTTATGGATTTGTCGCTAGGTATCACCGGGCCGATTGCGGGTTTTATCATGAGCTACGCCGGGGTGTCGCTGGTCTATCTGCTCACCGCGCTGCTGGTGTGCCTGGCGCTGTTCTGCACGCTACGCATGATGAAGCGGCAGCCCTCGGAGGCCAGCATTGAAATCAAAGAAAATGCGTAGTGGGGTTCGATGACGAGGATGGAAAAAAGGGCCTCCGACCGAGGCCAACACTAACAAAGTGTGTCTTGTTATAGACACAGATAAGGGTAGGGGAAACGGCGGCACACACCCTCGGCCGCCGTTATAAATCAGGCTTGCAGCAACTCAATACTCTGGCGAATTTCGCGCTCAATCTCTTTCGCGCCCCACTTCTCCAGCTCCGAGGAGAATGGCTCAAAGGCGTAAATGCCCTTATAGCCCAGCATCTCCAGACGCTTCACTTGCGCCACGCTGTTCAGCACATCGCGGTCGCTCAGCATAATGCGCTCTTCATCCGTCAGTGCCGCCGTTGGGCGGGTATCTTCCACGCCTGAGAGATGCACTAAGCCAATCTGGTTCACCTCAATCTCCTGCGGGAACTCCTGCTCGGCGTTCTCGTAAAGGTGATGATGGAAGGTATCCAGCAGCAATTTAAACGGCACGCCCGCCTGCTTAATCAGCTTTTGCGTCTGCACCGCAGAGCGCAGTGAACTCACCGGGAAGCCCAGCGGCTCAACCAGCCCCTGAATACCGTATTCAGCGAAGCGCGGTGCCAGGATCTGCAACGCCTCCAGCGTTTTCTCTGGTGCGATGGCAATACCCTCGTTCAATGGGCACATCACCAGCGCTTTGGCACCAATGGCTTTCGCTTCTTGCAACATCGCTTCGGCTTTGCTCAACAGCGCGTCATCAGGGCGGTTAAACGGATAAAGCGCGTTAATGGTCTCGATCTCGATGTGATACTTATCCGCCAGCGATCGCAGCTGCGATGCGCTCAGACCATCGGTGACCTTGCCGCCCGGCATATCGTTACGCAGTTCCACTTTGCTCAAACCCAGTCGCTGAACTAACTGGAAAAAGGCTTCAAGTGAGAGCGCGGGCGCAATTTTACGGTTGATACAGAAACGGGTTGGATCGATGGCCATGTGTGGCTCCTGTAATAGGATATGGTTCAGATGCTGCAAAGAAAACATTTATTTCATTGTTAGTGAATTATGAAATATCAGATATTGGATCTTCCTCGCAAAAATTTCATATTTCGTTTCGCGTAACATCATGCTGGCGTGATCTCAGTGGAAATTGTGTGGTCACAGAGGGTTATGATTGCGTGTCGGCAAGAGAGGCAGGGCGCCGATCGAGCGAGGTTTGCGGCCTTGCTGCAGGGAAGGCGGGAAAAATGCGATCCATGCCGCTAAAAGGAAATTTTCCAAAAAGAAGTATTTGAAAAATTTATTTCATTGTAATAGCTTCATAGCACGCTTTTCGTATTGCCTGGTCAGGTGGCGTTGCAGTGATAACCGACTGCCTGCAGGGAACTTCACATCAAAGAGGCAACGACATGACTATCGTAGGAAACTTTATCGGCGGCAAGATTACCCACAGCGCCAGCAATGAAACCATCCCGGTATACGATCCAGCCACCGGCAAAGTCGCGCGTGAACTGACGCAGAGCACCGCTGCTGAAGTGGAAAAAGCGATCGAAATCGCCCATGCCGCGTTCCCTGAATGGTCGAAAACAGCGCCGCTGCGTCGTGCCCGTGTGATGTTCAACTTCAAAGCACTGATGGAAAAACACCGTGACGAACTGGCTGCGCTGATCGTGTCTGAGCACGGTAAAGTGTGGTCGGATGCGTTGGGTGAGCTGACGCGCGGTATTGAAGTGATCGAGTTTGCCTGCGGAATCCCGCATCTGATCAAAGGTGAAAACTCACCAAGCGTCGGCACCGGCGTGGATAGCTACTCGCTGATGCAGCCGGTTGGCGTGGTCGCGGGTATTACGCCCTTCAACTTCCCGGCGATGGTGCCACTGTGGATGTTCCCAATCGCCCTGGCGTGCGGTAACACCTTTATCCTGAAGCCACCGGCGCTGGATCCATCAGCCTCTGTGCGTATGGCTGAACTGCTGAAAGAAGCGGGACTGCCGGATGGCGTGTTCAACGTGGTGCACTCCTCTAACGAAGATGCTGAGCAGCTGTACAAAGATCCGCGTATTGCGGCAGTGAGCTTCGTCGGTTCTTCCGGCGTGGCCGAGCATATCTACAAAACTGCCAGCGCCCACGGCAAACGTGTGCAGGCGTTTGGTGCGGCGAAAAACCACGCTATCGTGATGCCAGATGCCGATCTGGATGCCACTGTGAATGCCATCATGGGCGGCGCGTTTGGTTCTGCCGGTGAGCGTTGCATGGCGCTGCCTGTGGTTGTTGCAGTGGGCAATGATACTGCTGACAAACTAATTGCGCGTCTGACGCCGCTGATCAAAGCGCTGCGCATCGGCCCCGGTATCCAAAAAGGTGCTGAAGAGAACGAAATGGGCCCGGTGGTTTCTGCCGCGCATCAGAAGAAAGTCTTGGGCTACATCGACAAAGGTGAAGCCGAGGGCGCAAAACTGGTGGTAGATGGTCGTGGCGTAAAAGTCGCAGGCCATGAAGAGGGTTATTACGTGGGCGGCACCCTGTTTGATAACGTGACCCCGGACATGGTGATCTGGCGCGAAGAGATCTTCGGACCGGTATTGAGCATCATGCGTTCTACTGATTTTGACAGTGCACTGAAGCTGGTCAACAGCCATGAATTCGGTAACGGCAGCGCCATCTTCACCAGCAACGGCCACACCGCGCGTGAGTTTGTGCAGAACGTGGAAGCGGGCATGGTGGGTGTTAACGTGCCGGTGCCAGTGCCAATGGCGTTCCACAGCTTCGGTGGCTGGAAGCGTTCGGTGTTTGGTGCGCTGAACGTGCACGGTCCAGACGGCGTGCGTTTCTACACCCGCATGAAAACCGCCACCGTGCGCTGGCCGAGCGGTCAGCAGACTGTTTCAGAGTTCAGCATGCCAACGCTGGGCTAATCTCGCTTAACTTAGGAGATCGATGATGTCTTTGATTTCGAAAGCACAGCAGCCAGACAGTAATGGTCGTATCCAGCACGTCACGCCAGAAAGTGCGGGCTGGGAGTACGTCGGCTTTGATGCCTACCTGCTGAAGAAGGGCCAGAGCCTAAAGCTCAGCAGCGGCGATAAAGAACTGTGTCTGGTGTTGGTGGCGGGTTTTGCCTCGGTAAAAACCCGCAACGCGGAGTTCCCGAACCTGGGTAAGCGCCTGTCACCGTTCGAGCGTATTCCACCGTACTCGGTGTATGTGCCGCACGATGATGAAGTAGAAGTCTACGCCGATAGCGATCTGGAGCTGGCGGTGTGTAATGCACCGAGCAAAGGCAATCTGCCTGCACGCCTGATTGCACCGGAAGATGTGGGTGTAGAGCAGCGTGGTAAGGGGCGCAACCAGCGTCTGGTGCACAATATACTGCCGGACAATAAAGAAGCCGACAGCCTGCTGGTAGTTGAAGTGTATACCGACGAGGGTGCGACCAGTTCGTACCCAAGCCATAAGCACGACCAGAAAACCAGTCCGGATGAGACCTATCTGGAAGAGACCTACTATCACCGTTTCGATCCAGAGCCTGGCTTCGCGATGCAGCGCGTATATACCGACGACCGTTCACTTGACGAGTGCATGGCGCCGTATAACCGCGATGTGGTGACCGTCCCGCGTGGCTACCATCCGGTGGCCACCATTGCGGGTTACGACAACTACTATCTGAACGTGATGGCCGGTCCGGTGCGTTTGTGGAAGTTTACCTGGGAGAAAGACCACGCCTGGGTGAACAGCGATAAGTACCCGCGCAGCAAATAAAGTCGCAGGTCGCCATAATGGCGACGCTACCGACTAGCGATACGCTTGTCGTTGGGTGCGCAGTGATGTGCACCTGGCAGCACACCGCAAGATATGAATGACAAATGTAAAAAGGGCAGCCAAATGGCTGCCCTTTTTGATGTACAACGTCTGGCGAAGTTATTCGTCGGTACCGGTATTATTCAGCGCTAATGAAACCGCCAGCGTCTGTGCCAGGCAGAGGGAGGCCACCTGCGAACGGAAGCCATCAACCTGCGCTTCGCGCACCACAAAGCACACGTCGCTGAAGGCGGCCAGTGGGCTCACCTGGCTGTCGGTGATGGCAATCAGATGTGCGCCGCGCTTGGCACCCAACTCAACCAGCTCAACCGCTTCACGCGCATACGGCGAGTAGCTAATGGCAATCACCACATCTTTGGGATTCACCATGCTCAACTGCTCGGTAAACATGCCGCCGAGACCGTCGATCAGAAACGCACGACGCTCCAGATGGCGCAGCGCATACACCAGATAGGACGCAACGCTGAAGGAGCGACGCAGGCCAATGATGTAGATATTCTCCGCTTCATCCAGCATCTTGACCGCTTTATTCAGCTGGTCCGGATTGACCTGCATCGCTAACTGCTGCAATGCCTGGCTGTTCACCATGGTAAAGACGTTGAGAATTTCCACCGGGCTCTCAGGCGAGCTGGCGCTGTCATCAGTGGCCGTCTGGCGGAACAGACGGGCGCGCTCGGTGTAGTTCACGGTTTCTTCCATCAGGTGCTGACGGAAAACCTGTTTCATTTCGTTGAAACCGCTAAAACCAAAGGCGTTGGCAAAACGGATCAGCGTGGAGGGCGGCACATCGGCCTGTTGCGCGATGGAAGCCACGGTATCGAATGCAATGCTGTTGCTGTTATCAAGAATATAACGAGCCACCTGCTTCAGGCGTTTACTCAGCGTCTCATAGCGACGACGGATATCGTCCTGTAACAAGGTTAATTGGGTTGGATTGTTGGTCATGACTTCGGCCCGTCAAAAAATGAAAATATGGCTGGATAATGAGCGCTATAGTACCAGATGGATGGAAAATTTCATTTGTTTGACGCTATCGTGACGCTTATTTCATCGGTTTATGAAATGCCTCACAAAAAGAAGTGATTAGCGGCAGTGCTGATGCCCATAAAAAAAGCGGCCCTTATGAGCCGCTTTTGCACTGCTTTAACGCCAATCAGCCACGCGCCGCGCGCCAGTAACCAATCAGTCGCAGATAGTTGCCTTTCACCGTTTCAATCAGCGCTTTATCATCCAGTTCACCGTTGAGCCATTGGCGTGACGGTTGGCCGAAGATGGTGCGTCCGACGGCAAAGCCTTTAACCCACGGCGCTTGTGCCGCCGCAGCGAAACCGGCTTTCAGCGTCTCTTCCGGTGCATCGAGGCCGAGCAGCAGAATGCCGCGGCAGTGGGGATCGTTCTGTTCGATCAACCCGCTGATGGCCTGCCAGCTCTCCGCCGACAGCGGTGGCAGTTTCCACCAGTCCGGCTGAATGCCCAGGCTATAGAAGTGGCTCAGCATGTCGTAATAGTACGATTCATTACGGTCCGGATTGCTCTCCGGCAGAATCAGTTCCAGCAGCAGCTCATGCCCGCTCTTGTTACAGCCGTTCCACACATCAAGTACCAGTTCATCCTGCTCTTTACGCAGCTCGGCGCTGTCGTGCGGATGGTAGAACACCAGGCATTTCACCACGTGCTCTGCTGGCCAGTCGACCAGTTGCGAACCGATGTTACCGTGCTCCAGACGCAGGGGACGCGAGCTTGGCAGTTCGATAGGTCGGCCAATCCACCAGTTTTTGCCGGTAATCGCGTTCAGCGCTTTCTGGCCGTAGGTGGTATCCGCCAGGATCCCACTCTTCTCATTTAAGCCTGCTTCGTTGGCCGCTTCCTGCGCCGCCTGTAACAGCAGCAGTTTCAACTGTGGGATCTTATCTTCACTGACGCCTGCTTCACGGGCCATATCGGCCAGCTGTTTGCGATGGTCGAACGCGAACACGTTGAGTTCTGGCCACTGCTGTTTACGCGTGGTGACGCGGTGCAGATGGTTGAGACGCGCATCCAGATCCGGGCGTTTTACGTCTTTGTCGCGACCGAGGAAATCGTCCAGCTCTTCTTTGGTTGGCATCGCTGGCGCGCAACCATGGCGTGAGACCACCAGCGCACCACAGGCGTTGGCGTAGCGGCAAGCCTGTTCCCAGCTTTCATCATTCAGCCAGCCGCGCAGCAGGCCAGACATAAAGGCATCGCCTGCACCCAGCACGTTCAGGACTTCAACGCGAACGCCGGTTTGCAATTTTGTCTGCTCCCAGCTGTCCGGGATATCACCTTCAAACACCACGCACCCCAGCGGTCCACGTTTACAGACCAGCGTGGCTTTACTTGCCTGGCGCACATTTTTCAGTGCTGTCAGCGTATCCGTACTGCCGCCGGCAATGTGGAATTCTTCTTCCGTTCCTACCACCAAATCGAAATAGTGCAGCACTTCCTGCAATTGTTTCGTGACTTCACCGGATTCAACGAAACGCGTTTCGCCATCGCCCAGTGACGTCAGCCCCCACAGCACTGGACGATAATCGATATCCAGTGCGGTGCGCAGACCATTTCGCTTGGCGATATCCAACGCTTTCAGTACTGCCGCGCGGGTTTGCGGATGTGAAAGGTGCGTACCGGTGACCGCGACAGCGCGAGAAGAGGTGATGAATTCCTCTTTAATGTCATCCGGCACCAGGCCCATATCGGCACAATTGTCGCGGTAGAAGATCAGTGGGAAGGTATCTTCATCTTTAATACCGAGGATCACCAGGCCGGTCAGGCGGTTTTTATCGGTGATCAGCCCATCGGTGTTGCAGCCTACGCGCTGCAATTCTTCTCGCAGAAAGCGGCCGTTATGTTCATCCCCTACGCGCGCCAGCATGGCTGATTTCAGGCCCTGAATGGCTGTTCCATAGGCCACGTTACCGGAAGAACCGCCCAGATATTTATTAAAGCTGGTCATATCTTCCAGACGTGATCCGATTTGCTGACCGTAGAGGTCGACGGCGATGCGTCCGATACAAATCACATCAAGCCGCTTCTGTTGTGTACTCATACCTGTGGTTTCCTTCTGTGATAAGCAGACACTGGGGCGAAAACGCCCAACATCAAGCGCTATGCTTCCGGGTTCTCAAGGTGCCTGATTGGCTATGGTGGCAGTATGAGGAATAAAAATTCCAAATACAATATGAAATGAAACATCCATCGCGATTTTGTGACCGAGGTAAAACTCTGCACGATGCACTATCACGGCATGCTGTTTAGCATCGGTTTCACTGATGCTATGGCTTGTGAGCCAGGTCGCAGGAAAATGGCTGTGAATAAAGGAAGCTACTGAAGTGAAATGAAATTTCGCTATCTTGTTAAAATGCTATTTTGTCATTTCACTTTTACCCCAGCAACGGCCTCCGCTGGCAACGTTTCATCTCTGAATTTGATCTCCATCGCAAAATGAAATGTTTCTTCTGTAATTACGTTTAATGAAAAAAATATTTGTTTATAATCGCCACACGTTTCACTTATCCGCGGGTGCCGTGACGGCAGCGAAAACCCGAACCGCGTTGTACCTCACGTCAGGTACCAGCATGTAAAGGAAGAAGCATATGGGCACAATCAGACTTACCACGGCACAGGCGCTGGTGAAATTTCTTGATAACCAGTATCTGAACGTTGACGGCGTTGAAACCAAATTTGTGAAAGGCATTTTTGCCATTTTTGGCCACGGTAACGTGCTGGGACTGGGGCAAGCGCTGGAGCAGGACAGCGGCGATCTGGTGGTGCATCAGGGTCGTAATGAACAGGGGATGGCGCATGCGGCGATTGGTTTCGCCAAGCAGTCGCTGCGTCGTCAGATTATTGCCTGTACCTCTTCAGTGGGACCGGGCGCGGCGAACATGATCACCGCAGCTGCCACGGCGACCGCGAACCGCATTCCTTTACTGCTGCTGCCGGGCGATGTGTTCGCCACGCGTCAGCCCGATCCCGTTTTGCAGCAGATCGAGCAGAGCCACGATCTCAGCATCAGTACCAACGATGCCTTCCGCGCGGTGAGCAAATACTGGGATCGCGTTAGCCGTCCTGAACAGCTGATGACTGCCTGTATTAATGCCTTGCGTGTGCTGACCGATCCGGTGGAAACCGGTGCCGTGACCATCGCGCTGCCGCAAGACGTGCAGGGTGAGGCCTGGGACTTCCCGGAATATTTCTTCCAGAAACGTGTGCACCGTCTGGATCGCCGTCTGCCGACAGCTGCTCAGTTGGAAGATGCTCTGTCGCTGATTGCGCGTAAACACAAGCCGCTGATTATCGTGGGCGGCGGTCTGAAATATTCCGATGCCGGTGCCGCGCTGCTGAAATTCGCGGAACGCTTTAACATTCCGTTTGCGGAAACACAGGCCGGTAAAGGCACCATTGTTTCTGATCATCCGCTGAATGTGGGTGGCGTCGGCGAAACGGGCTGTCTGGCTGCTAACCTGTTGGCGAAAGAAGCCGACCTGGTGATTGGGATCGGCACGCGCTACACCGATTTCACCACCGCTTCGAAATGGATTTTCCAGAATCCTGAAGTGAGCTACCTCAACATCAACGTCAGCAATTTCGACAGCTACAAGCTCGATGCAGTGCAGCTGTTAGCGGATGCGCGTGAAGGGTTGACCGCACTGGAAAGCGGACTGAAAGGCTTTGAGAACCACTGGGGCGGTCAGGTTGAGCAGGCACAAAGCAAGCTACTGAAAGAGACGCAGCGTGTGTATGCCGCCACTTATAACACCGACAATTTTATTCCCGAAATCGCCGATCACATTGACCGTGAAGCGCTGTTTACTGAGTTTGAGCGCCTGACGCAGTCAGTGCTGACGCAGAGCAGCGTGCTGGGCACCTTAAACGAGCAGCTCCCAAAGGATGCAGTGATTGTCGCGGCAGCGGGCAGTCTGCCGGGCGACCTGCAACGCATGTGGCGCACCAAAGATTACAACTCGTACCACGTTGAATACGGCTATTCCTGTATGGGCTACGAAGTCAATGCCGCGTTGGGCGTGAAGCTGGCCCAGCCGCAGCGTGAAGTCTATGTGATGGTGGGTGATGGCTCGTTCATGATGTTGCACTCCGAGCTGGTCACCTCGATTCAGGAAGGCGCGAAAATCAACGTGGTGCTGCTGGATAACATGACCAACGGCTGTATTAACAACCTACAGATGGAACACGGCATGGACAGCTTCACCACCGAGTTCCGTTTCCGCAACCCGGAAGGCGGCAAGCTGGATGGCGGCTTTATTCCGGTCGATTTCGCGGCGATTGCGGGCGGTTACGGTTGCAAAACCTATCGCATTACCACGCTGGAACAGTTGGAAGCTGCACTGATTGACGCGCAGAAACAGACCGTTTCAGTGCTGTTCGACATCAAAGTGCTGCCAAAAACCATGATTCACAAATATTTCAGCTGGTGGCACGTTGGTGTGGCTCAGACTTCAACGTCTGAACGCACGCAGGAAGTGGCCGACAAACTTAACGTGCATATCGAACAAGCACGTAAGTACTAACACCCTTTTTAGGCCGGCGTTCGCCGGCCTTGTTTAACCCTATGTCCCCCAAATAATTCGAGAGTCAGGAAGGCGGCCAACGAGAGCAGCCAACGCACCTGCATCTTGAAATATGAAGGGCATACTTATCCGACTCTACAGGTGTAATTATGACGCTCAAACTCGGTGTAATTGGTACCGGTGCAATTGGTCAGGATCACATTCGTCGCTGCAACAATGTGTTGCAGGGCGCGAAAGTGGTGGCGGTTTCAGATATCAACGTGGAAGGGGCCCGCGCGGCGCTGCAGCGTCTGAATATCGAAGCTGAGGTGTATCAGGATGGTCATCAGGTGATTAACTCACCGGAGGTGGATGCCATTCTGGTGACATCATGGGATCCGACCCACGAAGAATTCACCCTTGCCGCCATTGCTGCTGGCAAGCCCGTGTTCTGCGAGAAGCCGCTGGCGATGAGCGCCGAAGGCTGCCGTCGCATCGTTGATGCCGAAATCAAACACGGTAAACGCCTGGTGCAGGTGGGCTTTATGCGTCCGTACGATTCAGGCTATCGCGCGTTGAAGAAAGTGATCACTGACGGTGAAATTGGCGAGCCGCTGATGCTGCACTGTGCGCACCGCAACCAGAGTGTGGGGGAAAATTACACCACCGATATGGCGATCACCAACACCCTGATTCACGAGCTGGATGTGCTGCGCTGGCTGACCGAGGACGATTACAAATCGGTGCAGGTGGTGTTCCCACGTTCGACCTCGAAGACCCACGCCAAATTGAAAGATCCGCAAATCGTGCTGTTCGAAACCCAGAAGGGCATTCGCATCGATGTCGAGATCTTCGTGAACTGTGCTTATGGCTATGACATTCAGTGTGAAGTGGTGGGCGAAGAGGGCATTGCCAAACTGCCTGAGCCTTCATCTATTCAGATGCGTAAAAACGCGCGTCTCGGCAATGCGCTGCTCACTGACTGGAAAGACCGTTTTATCGAGGCTTACGACGTTGAGCTGCAAGCTTTCATCAATGACGCCACGGCGGGCAAGTTGACCGGGCCTTCCGCCTGGGATGGTTTTGCCGCTTCCGTTGCGGCGGATGCCTGCCATAAAGCCCAGAACAGCGGCGCTATTGAGCCGGTGACCATGCCAGCGCGTCCAGACTTTTACGCCAAATAACTGAGCCTGTGCGCTAACACTTCTCTCTCAGAATCAGGGAATTGAAATGAACAAAGACAATGTAAAACTGGCGATTGCGCCAATCGGCTGGACCAACGATGACATGCCAGAGCTGGGCAGCGAAAACACCTTCCAGCAGACCGTCAGTGAAATGGCGCTGGCAGGCTTTACCGGCAGTGAAGTCGGCAGCAAATATCCGAAAGATCCGGCAGTGCTGAAACCGATGCTGGAAATTCGCGGTATTCAGATCTGCAATGCCTGGTTCAGCACCTTCTTCGCCAACGGCGACAAGGCGAAAACCATCGACGAGTTCACCCAGCACATGAACTTCCTGCACGCCATGGGCGCGCGCGTGATTGGCTGCTCTGAGCAGAGTAAAAGCATTCAGGGCACCACGCTGGCAGTGCTGGAGCAGAAGCCGATCTTCACTGACGAAGAGTGGCGTCTGACAGCGGAAGGCTACAACGAGTTGGCGGAGATCGCGGCGAAGAAGGGCATGCGCGTAACGCTGCACCATCACATGGGGACCGGCATTCAGACCCCAGCGGAAATCGATCGCTTTATGGAATCGACCAATCAGAATGTCGGCCTGCTGTATGACACTGGCCACATCTACTACTCCGAAGGCTCACAGCAGGCGATGCTGGATGTGCTGACCAAATATCTGCCACGTATTTTCCACGTGCACCTGAAAGATGTGCGTGACAGCGTGGTGGCTGAGGTGCGTGAAAAATCACTGTCGTTCCTCGATGGCGTGAAGAAAGGCACCTTCACCGTGCCGGGCGACGGCGTGATTGATTTCAAACCGGTGTTCAAAATCCTCGACGATTACGGTTACAAAGGCTGGATGGTGGTGGAAGCGGAGCAGGATCCGGCGCTGGCCAATCCGTTCGAATATGCGGTGAAAGCGCGTAAATATATTCGCGAGAATACCGGCTTATAAGTTCAATGATGCGCGATTTATCGCGCTCTTTTGACCATCAGACACAATAAAAAAGGCCGGTATCCCTTACAGGATAACGGCCTTTCTATTTGGCCTGGATTATGAAGCCAGCGACAGCGCCGGTTTCTGACCGTTGACCGCCAGCCACTCACGAATGCGTGCCTGCTCGGCTTCTGTCAGCCACATACCTTGTTTGGTACGACGCCAGATTGCATCATCCAGTTCGCGCACCCATTCATTTTTCACCAGGTAGCGCAATTCAGCTTCATAAAACTCGTGACCGAAGTTCTCGCCCAGATCCGCCAGACTGCTTGCGCCTGCCAGCAGTTCTTCGGTGCGGCTACCGTAGGTACGGGCAAAGTGGCGCGCCATGCCTTCGCTGATAAACGGATAGCGACGACGTAAGCCTGCGGCGTAATCTTCACGGGTGCCAGAGAAATCACCGCCTGGCAGTACTGCTGATTTAGTCCAGGCTGGGCCGGCGTTGGGATAGTACTTCGCCAGTTTCTCCAGCGCGTGCTCTGCCAGCTTACGATAGGTGGTCAGCTTGCCGCCGAACACCGACAGCAGCGGCGCCTGGCCATTGTCGTCATGCACATCCAGTGTGTAATCACGGGTGATGGCCTGCGGTGAATCCGATTCGTCATCACACAGCGGACGCACACCAGAATAAGTCCAGACGATGTCCTCTTTACTCAGCTGCTGTTTGAAGTGTCCGTTAAACACTTTCAGCAGATAGCTGATTTCGTTGTCATCGATCTTCACGTCTTTCGGATCGCCTTTGTACTCCACATCCGTCGTACCGATGATAGAGAACTCGTCCATCCACGGAATCACAAACACGATACGGTTATCTTCGTTCTGCAAGATGTACGCCTGCTTTTCGCGATGCACGCGCGGCACCACGATGTGGCTGCCTTTGATCAGGCGAATACCATACGGCGATTTCAGCTTCAGGCCATCATCAAAGAATTCTTTTACCCAAGGTCCAGCGGCATTGACCAGGCCTTTAGCACGCCACGTGAAGGTTTTGCCGGTATCAATGTCTTCCGCTTCCACCATCCACAGGCCACTCTCACGCCATGCACGGGTTACACGGGTGCGGGTACGCACTTCGCCGCCCTGTTTCACCACTTCCTGCGCGTTGAGCACGACCATGCGCGCATCATCCACCCAGCAGTCAGAATATTCGAATCCGCGCGTGATCTCAGGCTTAAGGGCCGATTCCGCGCCAAAACGCAGGCCTTTACTGCCCGGTAAGGTGGTGCGTTTACCCAGACGGTCGTACATAAACAGGCCAAGGCGAATCATCCACGCCGGACGCAGATGCGGGCGATGTGGCAAGCGGAAGCGCATTGGGAAGGCAATGTGCGGTGCCATTTTCAGCAGCACTTCACGTTCAGCCAGCGCTTCGCCCACCAGACGGAATTCGTAATGTTCCAGGTAGCGCAGGCCACCGTGGATTAATTTAGAGCTGTTGGAGGAGGTTGCACAGGCCAAATCCCGCGCCTCCAGCATCAGCACTGACAGTCCGCGTCCTGCAGCGTCCACTGCAATGCCGGCTCCGTTAATGCCGCCGCCGATCACGATCAGGTCTTTGGTTTCCACGTCATCTCCTCCGATGTTCGGAATAGTTCTAAAATGTTCGTTTTCGAGCGTAATAATAATCG
>Ga0157363_1002929_pt1 | contig 15224 bp, 16 predicted proteins | sample AttsexASBM1_FD_111477 | JGI IMG/M metagenome (GOLD analysis project Ga0157363, IMG submission 111477) | Fungus gardens microbial communities from leaf cutter ant in Ribeirão Preto, State of São Paulo, Brazil - Atta sexdens ASBM1 | ecosystem: Host-associated > Fungi > Mycelium > Unclassified ...
GATCGTGTTTGATTGAACAAAATTATTCAATAAAAGTACAATACAATAACTACAATAAAAAATATTGCACAAGTAATATAATTCTGAAAATTAAGATTTTTATCGTGATTATTACTCGAAATAAAACAACTGCTTGTGCATTTTTTTGTATAATAAACGTCTAAATAAAAAAAAATATAATCTTTTTAATTTTTCTTTCGTTGCGCAAAAACACTATTAAAATATGTCTTATACGCTTTATATTTTTAATATCTTCTTTAAGCTTAAATTATTTCAATTTTTAATTATTATATTTATAATTCATTGTTACGCGATTATATTTTATAGACGTAGCACTGAATAGAACAAGTAATAATGCACGTAATATAGAATAAAATCAAAGATCGTGTACATATCTGCAGTTACCTGAATATGTAATTCAACGTTTTATATTGTAAAAGTATCAGTAAACAGTTCCATCTAACAATAAAGTTCAGTTTCATTTAAAACACGACTACATCCACTTTCAGGCTTCAAGATAATGTGCCGATATCATATCGAAAGAGAAATTTCGAGAGAAACTTGAACACACAAGCTTGATCATCCACCGGCAACGACATTACCGACTGCATTCACTCGCACGAATCTGCTGTGAAAGGATAAGTTGTTCTTTTATTCGAAGAGATGCCGCCATTACTAGCGATGTATGCTTGTTTCATGGCCTATAATGATATTTGTAATTCTGTAATTAGAATAGTGCAATATATATACGCATTTAATAAAATTCCTTTTTTTTATCCTTAACTCGCAATTAAACGATTCCAAAATGCTTCCTGTGGACCATGTATGCGAAATTGAGGATCCCGATCAGAATGATATATTCTTTCTTCCTGATCGTAATTTCTTCGAAAAAGCGTTTGACACTTTCCGCTCTTTACTGATGATATCAAGAAAAAATCCAGCTGCCCAGAAGTATTTACGCAGCCGCCATTCCATAATCATAGAAAAACGAAGGCATTTACATAGATTCAAGCATATCATTCATCCATTCAGTATTTTTAGGTATATTTCCTCGACAAATTTTTACAACTTTCTCATATAAAATTCATTATATACATTTATATATCAAATATATTGAACTGTATTTTTTCTAAACTAAACTGAATCTTTTATAGTGCAGACTTTTCTGGGATATCCTAATGATCTTAATAATAACATGCTTACTGATGATTACTCCGTATCAAGCTGCCTTCAAAAAGCGTTTAGTTTATTGGACAATTTGTAAAAATCTCCTACTTTCTTTCTGTTGCATGGATATAATCATCAATTTTATGACAGGGTATAATTGAATTTAAATTTATAACTGAATTTAAATTTATTTTATTGAGCTGATATCTGAATTTCCGCAGAATGCAACACAGAAACAAAATTTCTGGACATTGCATTCTGTTTTTATTACAATAAAATTTATGTGTTAAAGTCTCTATAAAAATTTATCAATTTATGAACAGATATTTTGACAAGACGCATCATATTGTCGTGATGGAACCGAAAAAGATAATGAAGAAATATATAAGACATGGTACTTTTTTGCCAGATTTGCTGGGTTCTCTACCAACTGATATCGTGTTTATTAAAACATGGCAAGAAAATATAGTCACACGTGAACTGGTATCTTTGATATGCTTACTTCGTGCATTTTCTTTTAATTCCTACATGATAAAAATTGCTCGCACATACAACATTAAAATGGCCCTTTATGAAGTCTGCATTGTGATACTCAGGCTAATGATAGGATTTCAGTGGCAGTCTTGTTTTTACTGGATATTGCCAATAGCGATGACTTCCATGTACCTACCGAAGCAACCAAGCGAAGATTATTGGATAAATGAATTTAATCTTTGGGAAGAATCTGACTCTTCTCAATATCTGCACAGTCTCTTACGCTCTATTTCCATTTTTTTGTCGGCGGGTTTTATACATGAAAAACCAAAAACCAGTGCAGACCTCTCACTGGTGATCTTCTTTCAAATCGTGGGGACTTCAGTTATCTGGAACATCATAACTCGCGTGAACCAGTATTACAAGGGCGCCAATAGCTCTAAGATAAAATATCAAAACATCATAGCAGAAGTCAAGCAGTACATGAAGCGTCGGCAACTACCGTACTTGACTCAATGTCGTATCATAAACTACTATGAGTTTTACTTTAAATATCAATATTTTTGCGAAGCTGAGATCCTCAATTCTCTATCCTCGCATATGCGCCAGGAAATCGGGATGCACACTTGCCGCAAACTCGTAGAAAACGTTACGTTTTTCAACAATCTACCTCTCCTGTTAATAACACGCATTGTCGATATACTGAAATCCGAAATATTTTTACCGAACGACGTAATTGTACGGGTAAATGAATCAGGTGATTGCATGTACTTCATCGCCAGTGGTACAGTGGCTATTTATACAAGCACCGGAAAGGAAGTATGTCACTTGGAGGATGGCGCGCACTTTGGGGAGATCGCGCTGGTGATGGTGAACGAGCGAAGAGTAGCCAGTGTAGTCGCTGTTGAAATCTGCGAGTTATATCGCCTAGATCGTGCAGATTTTGCCAGAACAATTCATCCCTATCCTATGCTGTGGGAGCAAATCAAGAAAATTGCTATCGAGAGATACGAGAGAACGACCATACTGGATATATAATAAATATTGCAAAAATATTTTATAAAAAAACATCGTTATATTATGGTGTATTTATTGAAAATGGCAAAAAATTTTATTTGTGTGCAACTTAATTTACGATATTATAAAGGCAATATTGATATTGATATCGTTTAAGCAATTAAAAGCAATATTTAGTGACGCGTTATATAGTATATAAAGAGCAAGTTAAAAATTGCTTAAAATCTCTCTCTCTCTCTCTCTCTCTCTCTCTCTCACATCATTATAATTATATGAAATGTCAAAAGTAACATTAAAATTATCGTGCAGGCGATAAATTTTAAGATTATCTATTACCATAACGTATCATTAACATATGGAAATCATATCATTTCCGAACAATGCATTTGTAAATTATGCCTCGCGTCCATAGTTGTTTAAAAGATATAATATTTAAAAGATATAATATTTTAAACTTATTATAGCGCACTAATCTCAGGTTATAAGAAACTTTTGAATTGTTACGATTGAAAGAATTGTTAATGATCGTTGACGATAATAGCGGAAAATTGTTAAGGAACCGATAAATTTCAAGACTCCGATAACTGTTTCTCGTAACCCAACATTAGGGCAGATTTATTACCTTGACGTGGATCAAGAAGATCGCGATCGTGCACCGCGGAAGACTACAATTTTCAATGTACTGTAGATCATCGGTAATATCATGTAGCAAGAAAAATGCATGATCACTTCTTAAGATGAATTCGTGATAATTACAGTTTAGCGCCGCGCATCCCGACCGGAACTCGGACTTGTTGTTTTGCGAACGTCAAAAATCAAAACGATTCGAAATGCATCGCGCGTATCAAGTGTATCGAGCTTTGAATCGGCAAGTGGAGCACTTAATATAATGGAATGAGAAACGGAAGGACGTATCTTCGCTTTGTAACCGTGCATCGACGCAACTAGCTCACGCTATTAATACTTATCGGGCGCTGGGATCATTATCACTGGTTGTAAGATCCGTAGTTGATTGTAGTCAGTGTCCCGGGATATTGCATTAAGAATACGCGTGTAACGAGAGAAGGCCTGATTTACTTGACGATGCATGCTTATCTGAAAGATTCGCATATCGAGTTAGTCCGACCGGTTCTACCTGAATATCTACGTGACGCGATGCAACGATACGTTATCCGTTATTAATGAATGTAGTTTTCACGATAATTGTTTTTTGTCGTTACAGAACAAACTTGTTCTTTCACCGGACGGAGGAATGTCGTAAGCAGGAAAACTTCGATGGCACGCGTAAATATGTATATGTGTCGATATGTATATGTGTTGGTAAAAAAAAAAACAACTATCCTCGGAACTTATTATTAGATCTAGCCATATACGGTAGCGTGGTAACAAGTTCGTGCAACGATGATATATCTCACTTCTCTGATGTTAAACGCGACAAATATGTATTCCGATTATCCTGCGTTCGTAAAAAGCGGTATAAACTACCGCAAAAGAGAAAAGTGAGCTTTGGCTGCCGCCTCGTTACACATAGTAAGGACAAAGCAAAAGCGTGCAAATCAAGAGATATATATATATATAAAGTGATATAATAAATAAACATTAATTACTTCAAAAAAGAGGGAGGGATAGAGAGCGAGAGAAAGAGAAAGGAGAGGAGAGAGAGAAAGAAAGAAAGAGAGAGAGAGAAAGAAGAGTTACAATGTACATGCTACAAAATTGCAATAGCTTGATGCATAAATTTAAAGATAAATTACATTAATGTTGCAATAAAAACAATCGTCGATTTGTGAAGTGAAATTTATACATCTAATAATTGATCAAACAGCTGACAAATCTATCATACTAATGATATCGCATCACCTTTCCAACAGAAGGGGATTGCATCGCTACATAAAAGCAATTAATATACTCTAGTACTGGCGGTCATGGATGGTCGATCGCGCAGAAACTCACGCCTCAGCTGGCCTTACCGTGGAAACTGCGCGATATTGTTCGATGACGATGGTCTCGTTGGCGGTGGAGAGCCGCCCATTCGACGAGAAACAATGGTTCGCGCGCATCGACGCATGGGCAGAGAGAACGCCGATGACAATGAAACGTTTAGGAGGGCTGGCCATTGTAATAGGCCGACGATGCGCCTGCTTGGTAGCTCCCGATGGCGTACACGCACTGGCGTATCCCTACTGCCGCGCGCGCACCGACTTCAGGCAGAAAGAGGAACACTAAGCGTTAGGATAGTACGAACGAAAGATAGAAAGAAAAGGAAGAAAGAGCTCGCTATTGTTATCAATACGGTCGTGGATTCAGTTAGCAAGAGCAAGACAAAACACGTTAACTCTGCATAGCGAACGTAGAGTGAAACGCGACGATGAAAAGAGAAATTGGACAGACGAAGAGAATGAGACCGCGAGAGTAAACGAGAGAGAGAGAGAGAGAGAGAAAGAGAGAGGAGAGAATCGTTGTGGCTATGGTTATATGGCCACACCCCGCGGAGCCAGCCAACGAGCTCTCCGCCGACCGACGACCCACCTGACCCCACAATGGGCAGATCCACGTAGCTACGCTCGGTGGCTGTACATTGTTCCCCCTCTGTGCGAGTTAAGCGGCGTGCATGCTGTTTAAAACGAAGCGGAAACATGTGGGAGCAGGTGAGAGTACACGAAAAGTAAAAATGAGAAAGACGTACACGTGATGATACATCCGAAACGAGCTTCTCCAATTGAACGTGTCGTTTATGGTAAGCAAGACGATGACAACGCTGAAGACGCTGAGGACGCGATGCATTTCAGACAGCTTGAAGTCGTTAACGCGCTTAACGATGCATGAGTGATACGGAATCGCGATATGTCCTTTAAAATACATCGAGTATGCCGCAGATAATTTGACTCGGCTATTTCAATGATCGCGTTCCTTCTCTAATTGCTTCCCTGTCGTCTCAAATACACAGAGGATGAGAGAAAACACGTCGTAGAAATATAGACATTGAGCTCGTTGCTCTTGGATACTCAGGCGGAATGTATACTTCGAGAGCGTAGTGGCGAATGTGAAAGTCCATAAAATGAAGATTACTTCAGGTTAAAGGGACATTAATGATCTAAGAAGTTCTGTAAATCTTCTTACTATGCACATTCTTATTAAGGACTCATGACGTACAAGTATGTACCTCCGAGATTAAAGCGAAATCGTAGACATATTCTATTGCAGTCATGTCAGACAAGCAGTAAATCCCGAGGGTCAAGATTGAATAGCATATACGTTGGAGAAATCGCAGAATACTCCCGAGTGGTATGCCTCAACGGAATTAAAGCATGGAAACGATTCAGACTCGTATCGCCGATGCGACAGCGAGATTGAGTCTCGTAACGTCTTCGCGCAGATATCCAGATAGACAGATACGCGGAGCGTGTACACCTACATCAACAAAACCCGGCGACGGCGACCCTGGCTGCCTTCTCCTCTGCGATGGGTCGATACTCTGCAAGCCGCCACCCTCCCCCGCGCTACCCTCACTCCGCTCGTCTCGTGCCTCCTCTGTCTTTTGCCCCTACCGCTGTTTCCGTTCAACCCCTTCCATCCTTCCTCTCACATACCCATCTTCACCCACCATCGTACCGTTCTCTCATCCCTTGTACTTCCTACCCCTACGTCCTCCTTCTCCTCCGACCATCTCTGCCTTCCCGCCGCTGCCACCGCCGCCTCTTTTACCCTCGGTGGCCTCGTCCATAGGTGTACCGGTTGATTGATCGTTTATCGATACGCAGAGGGCCCACCCCGGCGAGTTGCGGGTACGTCCTACACCCGGTCCTCTGCCGCCCTCCCGTCCCACGTCCCGATCGTTCCCACTTTCAAGTATACGCATTACACATTTATAAGGGCGTTAAACACGAGCCGCATCGATGGCATAGAACGTTGTACAAGGATATATATGCGTATTTCCCTCATCCTCTCCGTGTTCTTCCCTCCGCGCCTCTCTTGATACTCTACCCTCCGTTCTCTACTCTTCCCTCCCTCCACTCCTACTTCTCTCTTTCTCTTTCTCTCTCTCTCTCTCTCTCTCTCTCTCTCTCTCTCTCTCTCTTCTCTTCTCCCTCCCCCCCGTAAAGCCAACCGGCCGCCTGGCCAACGAAGCCCCCCTACATCGGTTTTGTGTAGGAAGAGCCATGCTCGATTGGTGTCGGTGTGTTTGTAAGCGCGCCGGGCAACGTCAATGTTTCGAGTCGAGCGTCCGCCCCCATTATTTTACCCCCGGCCTTGGAACCGCCATCCCATCGACTAGCTCTCTATACAACACGGCGCGCCATCTCTCCCCCTTTTCCTCCCTCTCAGTTCGTCCCCCGCTCGTTCGCGCGCAGAGATCCCGATACACAGCCGATACTTATTGATATGGGCTTCCGTTTACCGTTGACTACATACGTGACTTAACCGCCGGCCCCATGCACTTCCGAAACTACTACATCAATTTTTAACTGCGCATTCGGATTTATCGGAGCTTATATTCCGCCCCATGTACGCCCGAGCAACTGCGCTTGTGCCGCTTTGCGAGTTCCTACTATTCTTCTATCTTGTTTCGGTACCTTCAGCCCGTTACTCCATCAAATTCTCAGTCAAGCGGAATATGAAACATGTGCCGAGAAGCAGTGTATGTTTCTATACACGTCTTCTATTTCTGCAAAGAAGTATTCACAAAGTATCGTATAGATGGTAATTGTAGGACTGACATGTACGTTTGTCATGTTCGTGGTAATCTCCTATCGATAAAAAAAAAACTAATAATGTTATTCGTTAAAATTAACAAATTAAAGCAAGGTAGCAGGTTGGGGATTTTTCCAACCCCCATCGAATGTTAGCTTCCAGTCGTGACGTGGCATCACGATGTTAACTGTCCGTCACATATCCCTGAGCCCGAATGACGACGTTTATAAGCTAGTGTCAACAACGGTGGGTAATGATGTGCGGCCCCCATGTTCAGCAACCAAGAGCTTCCCGGCGGGTGGTCGGGCACCCGCAACGTATCATCCCGTCACGCTACATTGAACGTCATTGTCCGAACTAAAGTCGCCGTTTATCGCTCAACGGGTGACGGTACGCGAACAGAGAAATTGAATACGCCTAAACCCATACGTCGTCCGTTCCCTCGCGGCGACGATGCAAAAAATCACTACTCGAAAAAGCGACGTATCGATTTATGCGCATCCATGATGGAAGATCCTTCGTAACTTTCAGCAATTTTTAATGCAAATATATACATATAATAACACCTGCATTTTGTGCATACATACAACGATTATTTCTATAAAACTATTAGTTTTAGAAATAATCAATCAGTTTTATCGAAATAATAGAAGCCTCGGTGATCTAATGATTAGAACGAAATGGCTCGTACGGAATACAAGAGATCCGGGTTTAAGTTCCGGCCGAGGTAATATTTTTTGCAATAAATTTATTAAAAGTTTCAACATATTAACATCTTTATAATATGATGCTTGATAGTAGCATCAAATTATTAAAATTGCTTGTCAATTTATTTCGCGATTACTAGAGTAGTTTTAATTGCGTTTATAAGTTCGGAGAAAATTCGGCGCACAATTTGAAAAGACTACAATATGATATATATGCAAGTACATATATAGTGTATATATTAGTAATTAAAGATTGAATTATTTAAAGCAATGAAGATCCAGTTTCAACCATAATAGGCATTTTAAATTTCTAGTATTATACAGAAGATTATTATTTGTACAACAATATAATTTCACAACCAATATCATTAGATTTATTTATTTCACTTATTATTAGTAGATATAAATTTTACTCACAAAAAGATTGTTCAGAAATATTTGACAGAAGCACTCCATAACAATAAAGACACGCGTTTTCAACCCCTACACACGACAGATGATTTACATAATTCGTCATTGGCTTCGCCTTTGCAATCATCCCTTGACTAACAAGACTACCCCAGCAGAAGGGATGTTTTTGCAAATTCACTTTCACTCAACGTTATATACTAACACACGATTATCTTTGCACGGTTAAAGCATTCAGTGCAACTGGTAGATAAAACAGAAAATACGACTATAGCATGAATTGCGAAATTCATTTAACTAGAAAGAAGAGAAAGTACGAAGATGTTATTAGTCAGTGTCAAAGTGTGCTGTAACGATAATTGCATAGCTAACAATAATTAATGTCACAACAATATATACAACTATCATATTAGTAAGATATAAATTATTCATATATCATATTAGTTTAATAGTTATGATATTCATTATTAGCAATAAATTCCGCTATTGAATATGTACCTATTTTAGAAAAGGCACGAACTTACTAAACATGAATTTACTAAAATATGAATCAGCTTCGAGAGTCACATGAAAAAATAAATGGAAGAGAGAGAATACAAGTTAACTGATCGTAATGTGTGGATAAAGTGTTTGTCTACGATAAATAATGACAATATATAAGCGCGTATATCGCAAAGAATCATATTTACATTAGATCATTAATGTCTTCCATTTCCGGATTAGACATTTACAGATAGAACACATCTTGCGAATAGATATTCGTATATTATAGCTCTTGTGCCTGACAGTGGTATCTTTAAATGTCAGACGAATGTGTTTGTATTGTGTATAAAAAATTAAGTATGCACGGAAAGAATGATTTTGAGAAAGTATCTGTAAATTTATCAGGATAGAGATCTGAAAATAACTTTGTTGCATCAAAATAATTATGTAGGACATTTAAGCATGATGATGCAAAAAGTTTTGACATTCTGACAATCAGCTTGAGCGTCCAATGTAATTATTCTGATCCAACAAAATTATTTTCAGATCTATAACTACAGTTAGATTTTTAAATAGTTCAACAAACTTGTCTTTTCTGTATAAAATTAACCTTTCGGTATCACACTATATTATGGCATACTCAACTAATTTTCACTTGTTTATAACTTTCATTATAATGAATATATTGTAAGGAATTTTTTACTGAAATGTCAAATATTACGAAAACGGTAACAAGCAAATATTTTTACTAATAAAAAAGCTATGAAAAAAGCATTGCAAAGAGAAAACCGGTATGATATACGCAATGGTGGAAGAATTAAAACTAAGCAATATGTTATGTACGATATCTGAATTAATTAAATCGTAAAAGCATAAAAATACAATAATAAACGTAACAAAAATAGAACACCATTTGTTACTAATTATTTTGTATATTTTTTAGGTATTCCAAGTAAATAAGAAATTGAACTATCAAGTATTGTCGTAATGCCCGCCAAACCATCCATTAAAGTCACAAGAAATGTAAAATACACGCAAACATATAAATAAAGTCATTCGTTCGACAATTATGTTTTCTACGATATATGTAAAAAGCGTACCATAAATTGAGGCCCTGCCATACTCGATCTTGATTACTTTCATCTCTTATAAATCGTTGCAAATGTGACAGAAATTACCCGCGTACTAGATTTCGCTGCGTTCTTAATAAACGTCCGAGGACCAACAAACGCCACGAATGCCAGAGTGGACTCGCTGAGCACTCGTGAAATTCATAAACTTCCAGAGCTACACTGTATCTCCCTTTCTTCGACGATTAAAGTCGCGTATTTCACATAATGAAAGTCCTCCATTATGGAGACGGATTTTCACGACTCTTTACCAACTATGACTTGCACATGAGCATTGCCGAAACAAATAATTCGCTATCATTATAAATGAACAAAGTTTCAGAGGAATTTCCTTTAACTTATTATCGACTTCTTCGAAACGGTTTCTCTAAAACTAGTCAACTCATTACGTTTTGACAAGGTTCTTACAAAAAAAAAAAACATTCTTAAAGATATGATATTATCTTTCAATTTACCTCGCTTATTTCGTAATAAATACAAACCTGTTCGTCGCCATGCAACTCAACTATAAATTTTATAACGGAATAAGATGATTATTAAGTAAAATATATGTATATAAAATATATGAAATAAGAAAATTTATTATTTATTTTTATTTATATTTATATTTATTTATTATTTATATTTATTATTTATATTTATTATTTTATTTATTATTTTAATATTAAGATACTAAAATTAAATTTGTAAATTTGAAATTAAATTTGAATTTTTATGTATTATCACTATTTATTTTATGATTCACATATCATATCTAATTACATTACAGCTCATACAGTTTAATTATACAATAATTTTATAAAAATAATAGAAGATAAAAACAAACTAGATCACCATGGTTATATTTCAGAGAAATATACTGATTAAAAGCACAGCATTTGTTGTATTACAACGAACAGTTAATTACTTTTTGACTTATCCATTGCTATGTGCGTGCACTCTCTTTCGAGACTGTTGTACAATATCCAACGGATTCATCATTTTTTTCGGAACATGCTCTCTTATATCACATAGCTTTATTTGGAGAGCATGCGGCGAAACGGTTTATCATCCGACATGAATCCGAACATACTGACTGTGTCGATAACGATATTCGAGGTGAAAAGAGGAGTCAACTGCGAAACGATGGCAATTCTGAGGCACCTCATCGTGTCTCCGCACGAAATCTAATGTTTCTCCATAAAATAATTCATGGCTGAGGCATTTATTATCACGATAATGACCAAACTTAATTACTTAGCCACTGTAAATATGTTCTCAGCGGTAACCAGAAAAATGGATGTAGTTAATAATAAATATGAAATCATTATCGTGAATTATATTGCAAATGAAATACAAAGGTCATAAAATAATTTTTAAAAAATCCGCCGTTCTTTTCGTGCGACAACCTGTTCAGTTGTTGCTTGAAGCGATAGGCAGATCGGCCGCAATAACACTGTACAAAGTTCATCTAAACGAACCTGTTTCCGCAGAACCGTGGAATTAACCGTTACGAAAGATCGTGCTGTATGATAATGAATTTTCTCCTAACCTTAGAAAATATCCTCGCAGACTCGAGGTATCTTCATAACGAAAATTACTGCCGGTCCCGTACTATACGCTTTGCACGGATGAAGAAGCTTTCGATAAGAAAAGATACTCGATTATTTAATCGACGCGTACGACAAGTTTCGCACGAATAATGCGTGTAACAGCGACTCTTGCACAGCGGCTTTTGCCAGGATCCTTGCCGGGACAATTTTCTATACAGGAATGTTCGAATCGACTGTTACGCAACATGCTCGATCACTTACAATACACGCAACGTGCGCGTACCGGATCCCGCGAGTTTCTACTAAATAACATCTATTACTCAGGAATTTATTCGTAGGCTCACAACAGGGCGCCGACATTACGAAGCGATAGACAAGCGTCCTCTTCTATAGATGTTTCTGCGAGGGGAGTTACATACCTTGTTCCAGCCAGGATATTTTCGACTAATCCTTCGACGTAGCTTTACGTATATACAGATAAGAACATCCGCAAACTTCCGTATTCATATAACTATTCAGCCGCGGAGCCAATGCAACTTTCGATATGCATATCCATAAAAAGACTTAAAAAGATTATTTTTATTTGGCAAATCGCTTACGAGAAATACAACGATGATTTTGATACTTATATCAGAAATAAAATTAAATAGAGAGAGAATAAATCGATTATGGATATTGGAAAATCAATCGATTATATCGGACATTGAATTTTGCAGCACGCGTAAATTTTCCTGTCTCTTTCGATTCATCTATTTTTTTCTCAGGACACAGGTACAACACTCACGCACGGCACTCACATATCCACGCCCCCGTCTGTCGCTGGTGCCGTTTTGTAATATCGCGAGCTTTACGAGCAGATTTCCAACAAGCCTCCACGACCCCCGCTGACGATGATAGTGTTAAAGCGGTAGCGTGACTACATGCCGCTTTCCCCTCCGTTTCCTGCCGCGACGAAAAAGCGTCGGGATCGAGAGGATCGAGGGCCGAGGCGCTGTGGCGATCCACGCCGTGGCCGTGCAGACCACCCGATGTGCCGGGCATCTGAATTAATTATTTGTTTTAATATAAAATCCGCGGGGTGTGATTTAGTTCGCCGCTACAGGGGCAAGTAGTTGGGGGCCCGAGCGCATAAACAAGTCACAGCGGTCGGGACCCTATCTCTTTGCTCCTCATGGATGCGTTCCGCGCCGCGCCGGCGAGAGAGGTATTCGGACGCATATGTATGCTGTATGCACCATGCATGAAAGAGAGAGAGAGAGAGAGAGAGAGAGAGAGAGAGAGAGCGAGCTAACGAGTCGCCGCCGTTGCAGTCACGTCGATTCTGCTGCCAGCACGAGGAAAATCGCGCACACTCGCCGGGATCGGCGCGACGCCGATTATCGATGGCGCGATTTAATCAAGCATGTCGATTGCTTCTCGGCGTTTATGGCGAATTTCACTCTCTTCGTGTCCACTGAATCATATTTTTTGTCGGGGCGAGATTGGTTTATGTAGTACGCGCGTCTGATACGAGATAGGTCGAGTATCTTAACTGCAATCGACTAATCCCCCCCCCCTCCCCCCGTTGCTGATACCGTCGGATTGGTTTCATTCGGGAATTTTTTCCCCTTCGATATATCGCTTTGATTAATTATGCGAGTCTAAAATACTGTGATCCTGATACTAATATCATCATACATTCGTTATACCTTGAGTTGTTTTTTGATATCTTGTTTTGGAAATTTATTAATTATCTTGACGATTTATAAATGTTTTCATTTATAGAAGAATTCATATCTTACAATCTTTATGATATAATCTTTAAGCCGCAAAGAAATGCGAATAAATTTTGAAGAAATTTTAGTCTATGTGCGATTATGTGCAAATATTTTGTATACATAAAAAATGTAACATACTTTTATAATATTTATCTATTAAATGCAAGCTAAACTAGTATATAACTGATTGTTAAAAGATAAAATAACTCGTTATGACGATAAGCTTGATTGTTAAATCGTATACATACAACCCAAGTTGTTTCCTTTTAATATATTACATTGTATAGCATATTTTTTATCATAACTACGAATACCATATGTAGTTATTAATGCCATTAATAATGCAGCGAGATAAAACTTATAATTACAAATGCCAAATGAATTAGTATGATGATTTTTCTATCCACTGCTATTAATTGCATCTAATTATTTCTTTCACGCAATATCTTCCGAACGTTTATTATATACATATATGAGAATTAATTAGTTCTATTTGTTTCTATTCGGCTTGTGTTATAAACTGAGAAAAAACAGAAAACTAAAGAACATATATAATACTATGTACCACTGTTCTGTGAAGCAAACAGGAAAGGGAGGAGCAGAAATTCGAGTCGACTTGGAAGTCTCGTTAATGGATGGAAGGTCGCGTGTAGAAGAGAGTAGCGCGTTCGGAGGTATTGCCCGGTATCGATGGTCGGCAAGCCACTAATCACCACTAATGTTAATATTATGCAGCAACCACAATGCTCTACGTGGAACCTCGATAAACCATGAACGGATCTCCGGAAGATGCATGCAGCCGTCTCATGCGATTCCCTTGTCGAAGCCACGCCACCACCTCCCGATCGTTTTCTGCATTGGTTTTTGCACGCAGGTATACTGACTCATCTTCTCATTTTCTTAAGATCATCCAAATAAAAACTTCAATGTAGCCAAAATTGATTGATATCTCTTTCTTTTTTTTTGCAATCCTTAATTGTACGACTTTAGTGAATTATTTAAAAATTTATCTAGAAGAGATTTGAAAATAATTTCATTAGATTATCAAAATAATTACATAGAAATCTCAAGTATCATGAGTAATGCTATAAAAAGATTCCAACAACCACTTTGAATGTCCTATATAATTATTTTGATGACTTATTAAAATTATTTTCAAATATCTAACCAAATTTTTAAATACTTTAGCAAAACTATTCTTTCTATATATTATTTAAGAAAATAGGACATTTCATTAAATTAATATTGTATTTAAATATTCTACATTACTGGAATTAATTGCACGAAATAAATTGGTAAAATAACTTAAAGCATGCATTTTCAGTAATGCAACGTTGTAATTATATATAATCCGCTCGTAACCTCTCCGGACGATTACGAACAGTAGGCGAGAGTTCATAGATCACCTTGCGGATTCTGTAATTCAGAAAACTCTTAACGTCGTTTACGCGATCCATCCACGAAATCGAGATTCCGGAAAATAGATTACACCACGATGAAAGAAATTACCATTTATTTTGACGTCCCCAGTAATCGCCGACCCGTAGGTAAATGTTAATGGATGGGCACTGACAGAAAATTGAATACGCACATCGATCCGTGGCGATTCCAGGTGCGTTTTGTTCGACGCGATACTCTATCAAATCGCTGACCTATCGACTTGCCACGCATGACGAAGAATGACAAGAGGACAAGTCCGAACTAATACAGGCTGCCGCGGGTGGTCAATTAGAAATGAATATTCAGCATTTCACGTCCATTGACAACGGGCATCATTCCCTGGGCAATGAATTATCGGAGCCGGTCACGCGAATACTCGTAAAAGCTAATAGTACGTGCACTCGCACGCAACTAATC
>Ga0157363_1002930_pt1:0-2500 | contig 15224 bp, 13 predicted proteins | sample AttsexASBM1_FD_111477 | JGI IMG/M metagenome (GOLD analysis project Ga0157363, IMG submission 111477) | Fungus gardens microbial communities from leaf cutter ant in Ribeirão Preto, State of São Paulo, Brazil - Atta sexdens ASBM1 | ecosystem: Host-associated > Fungi > Mycelium >...
GTATTTTACAGAGAGCCGACAAGGAATTCCATTAATAACTGGCCGTTTTGATCCTTTGGAACAACTCGATGAATTTAGTAGATCGTTTTAGGAGGCCCTAATGACTATAGATCGAACCTATCCAATTTTTACAGTACGATGGTTGGCTGTTCACGGCCTAGCTGTACCTACCGTCTTTTTTTTGGGATCAATATCAGCAATGCAGTTCATCCAACGATAAACTTAATCCGAATTATAGAGCTACGACACAATCAAACCCGAACGAACAAAGTGTTGAATTGAATCGTACCAGTCTCTACTGGGGGTTATTACTCATTTTTGTACTTGCTGTTTTATTTTCCAATTATTTTTTCAATTAAGAAAAAGAAAGAGAATAAATAAGATTCTCTTAGCTCATTCGGAAGGATCTCATAATTTAATTATCCATGACTGTTTATGTCTCTAGCATGACCACTTGATGAAATCTGGAGGGAAGTGGGGTAAATGGCCGATACTACTGGAAGGATTCCTCTTTGGATAATAGGTACTGTAGCTGGTATTCTTGTAATCGGTTTAATAGGTATTTTCTTTTATGGTTCATATTCCGGATTGGGTTCATCCCTGTAGTAATCGAATGAATTGAGTTGTCAACATGAAAGCGTAAGAACTCAACGGGATTCCCTTCCTTGTTTGTTTGATTCGAAGGGGAAGGGCCCGTTGAGTTCTTAAGAATCATAATATTTTTTTCGTCTAAATGATAAAATGGATTTCTTTTTCTTTTCAAAAACTCCATTTTTCTGATCATGTTTTTTAAAAATTCACTTCATTGATTTATTCAGACCACCTCTTCTTTTTATATGATAGTATCTATCGGTACTTTCAAAGTTGGAAGAAAGACGGAATCACTCAATTTCTTGGCTGCTATAATATATTAGATAGCGTGCAAATCCTTTCTATACTAATCTAATGTAGAACCTTACTCTCTATATTACATTACTCTATTTATTTTTTATTGTTTTCCTATTTCATCATCAAATTTTGTATAAGATAAGTTGATTGAAGAAGTTTTATTTAATTAATAAAATTTCCTCTCTTTTTTTGTTTTGTTTGTCCACCACTCCCACTCCGTATATTATATGTAAGGGGGTGCTGTAGGGTAAAGGGTTTCTGATACATCTGGAAAAATCGAAACCAAGACTAGGAATTTTTAACAAACAGGATCAAGAATCATTACTCTTTCGTTTCGACACAAGAAAAAAGGATTTTTCTACACCCCTTTCTTGTGTCGAAGACTGGGAAGACAAATAATCCCTCCTAGGATTTTTTCTTCCCCGCATTTATCCCCCGCCTCCTTATGTCTAGTATTTATACAAATTTGACTTTCTTTCTATTTAGAATAGAAAACTATTGATACGTCTTATGGCAGTGAAATCTATCAATAGTAACATAGTCCTACTACTCCAATTAAAAAAAAAACTAAATCAAAATAATGAAAGTCAAATACTCTTCTTCAAAAATGAAAGTCAAATACTCTTCTTTAAAATCTTTAAAATCTACATACTATGTGGTACAAGGGATTCCCAGCATCTCGTAGAAAAAGAGTATGTAATGTAGATTTTGAAGAAGAGTATAAATAAGACAAAGGAGTTTTAATAATTTCATTTTTTTGATCATAAATAATCGCCAACAAGAATTTGGTTCTTTTTACGAACTTGATATCGATAAATCTGCGAATCTAGAAATTCATTTCGGCCAATTGAACCTTCTCGAACTGTTTCTTTTTAAGAACCAAAAAGATTTGTGCCAAAATAACAGATGCCAAGAAGAACAAAAGTCCTTGGACACGTAATGGATCTTGAAGTACTATTTCTGCATCTCCCTGACCAAATCCGCCTACATTAGGATTACTCGTTAATGGTTGATCAAATTTGATAGATTCGCCCTCGGAAACAAGAAGTTCTGGTCCGGGAGGGATAATATCAACCACTTGACGTCCCTGCGACGCATCCGTTATGGTTATCTCATATCCCCCTTTTTCTTTTCGTATGATTTTGCTTACTATACCTGCTGCTGTAGCATTATAAACTGTATTGTTACTCTTGCTGCCGTCGGGATAAATCTGACCCCTTCCCCTGTTCCCGCCTACGTATATAGGATATTTTAAGAAGTGAACATCCTTCTTAGTAGCAGGGTCCGGGGAAAGAATAGGGAAGGTTATTTCACTATATTTTTTACCAGGGACAGGGCCTACCACAAGAATATTTTTTTTATTGGGGCGATAGCTCTGAAAAAACAAATTGCCAATCTTTTCTTTTATCTCAGGAGAAATACGATCGGGAGGAGCTAATTCAAACCCCTCCGGTAAAATAAGAACAGCCCCCACGTTCAACCCCCCCTTTTTACCATTAGCAAGAACCTGTTTCAGTTGCATATCATACGGAATTCGAACAACTGCTTCAAATACAGTATCAGGAAGTACCGCTTGTGGAACCTCAATCTCCACGGGCTTATTAGCTAAATG
>Ga0157363_1002930_pt1:5000-10000 | contig 15224 bp, 13 predicted proteins | sample AttsexASBM1_FD_111477 | JGI IMG/M metagenome (GOLD analysis project Ga0157363, IMG submission 111477) | Fungus gardens microbial communities from leaf cutter ant in Ribeirão Preto, State of São Paulo, Brazil - Atta sexdens ASBM1 | ecosystem: Host-associated > Fungi > Mycelium >...
CTAGCACTAGTTTGATGTCAACCTTTAGGAGTAATTCATCAAATTGGTTAAATCTAAAATAATAACATACTCTTTATTTAATACGATCTCACTATACATATCGATATACATAGAGATTAACCGACTACATTTCAGCCACCCAGCGATCCTGATCTATTTGAAAATTACTAGAATTGATATATCCATATATCATGTTTCTGCAGGCATAAGAGTTTTTTCCTTTATGTTCGGTGGAAATCACATGTTATACTATATTCCAATAAATAGATATCCGTGTTATGATACAAATCCACGGTTTCAAAAAAAAAATGGATGAGATTGGGTCCCAGCGGATCTAAACAATCTTGTTTTTTTGAACATGAATAAATAAAGAAGCCATTGCAATTGCCGGAAAGACTAGGCCTACTAACGGCACAAAAATAGATGGAAGGTTCAAATTTGTCATAGAAGGGGTACCTCGATTTACTATATTGTATCTGTTATTATGTTATTATATAAATAAAGATATCTTGTAATAATTATAATTAAATTAAGAATTTGAATTCTAATTAGATAATATTTATTATTAATAGAATTTGAAGAATTTGAAATTCTTAGTATAGATCTAAGTATCTATATATCTAAATCTAACTGAGTACGTATAATAAGAATAAGTGCAAAGAATGTAGAACTGTAGAACTAAATAAATGGACTTATTCATCTCTTACATGAGAAAGATATGTATCATAATAAACTTTATTATTTTTCTTCATTTCTTTGTCTTTTGTTCTTGTCTTCTAATTTTCTAAAAATAGATAAAGAGTTTTTTACAGATTATCGAAAGATTTGTTCGAATCTGACCCAAACATGAATTTTTAGCTAAAATGGTTTTTCGGGAGATAGAGAAAGATACAAAACTCTATTATCTATATTTAAATTTCAAATTATATACCTAAGACAAGAAGAAATTCATTTTATTTTCCCAATTTCACGAAAGGAAGAACTCACTCTTGGTGATAAAGGCTTCTTGATTCGTAATCAGGAATATAGGTCAAAAAAGAGTTATCCTCAACTTTAGTTTTGATTCTTTCTACAATTAGATCTTATATCACCAAAGAAAAGGCCTTTATTATCTTATTTACTTTTTATCTTATTTACTTTGATTCCGATAAACTAACTACTTTTTTGCTACAAACACAAATAAAATAAAATAATTGAACTTAGTGCTCTACTTGATTTTGCTTGACTCTTGATTCAAAGGAAAAAAGGCGTGGAGCTTAAATAACTCACTCAGAACGCTTTTTAAAAGATTACGTGGTACAATTAGGTCGAATAAACCCTTCTGGAATAAGTATTCAGCTGCTTGTGAACCTTCGGGTACTGTTTTATTCAATGTTTGTTCAATTACTCTTTTACCTGCAAATGCAATGTAGGCATTGGGCTCGGCAATAATGATATCCCCCAACATACCAAAACTAGCTGTCACTCCACCAGTTGTCGGAGATGTAAGGATTGATACATAAAATAATTTTTTATTTAATTGATAATCATATAAAGCAGACGATATTTTAGCCATTTGCATCAAGCTCAAACTTCCTTCCTGCATGCGCGCCCCCCCAGAAGCACACACTATAATAAGAGGTAAATTTTGATTGGCAGCGTGTTCAATCAAACGGGTGATTTTCTCTCCGACTACGGATCCCATACTACCCCCCATAAACTGAAAATCCATAACCCCAATTGCTACGGGCATGCCGTTTAGTTGGCCTATGCCTGTTTGAACAGCCTCGGTTAATCCTGTCTTTCTTTGATAAGAATCAATACGATCTTTATAAGGCTCCTCCTCCGAATGAAATTCAATGGGATCCAGAGAGACCATGTCTTCATCCATAGGATCCCAAGTACCCGGATCGATCAAAAGCTCAATTCTATCCGAACTACTCATTTTCAAATGATATCCACATTGTTCACAAATATTCATTTTTGATTTAAAAAATTTCTTATAATTTAATCCATAACAATTTTCGCATTGAACCCACAAATGCCTGTATTTTTGAGTTACCTCGGGATCATTAGAACTTTCTCTTTCGAGATCATTAGAACTTTCTCTTTCGAGATCATTAGAACTTTCTCTTTCGAGATCATTAGAACTTTCTCTTATAGTTAAATCACTGTCCTTTGTGCGAGTTTGTCTACTGGAACCCTCGTTTTCACTACTATTTTGACTTTCACCACCACAAACGGCCCTATAAATGTAACTGTCACTGTAATTCTCACTACCACTTATAATGGAAGTATCTATACAGATTTGAGACTGAAGATAATTATCAATGCAACTATTAATGTGATTATTCCAACTATATTGAGTATCATACATGTAAGAATTATAGTAGGGATCTTCGCCCCTAAATCCATTATTCAGATAACTCGAGTTTTGATAACTATAAAAAGAACTTTCTAGTTCACTCAGAAAAGAATGATCGTTGTCAATCTCAAAAATCTGATTTTCAATATCAAAATAGATGGAATAACTGTCTCCATTCCTATCACTAACTAAAAAAGTGTCATCAGAGATGAAATTCCGAATGTCTTTAACGCCGAATAAATAATCAACATTACTGCAACTATGAATGTTTTTCACTTTTCGATTTGGATCTTCACTGGTATTTTCAATAGGACCAAGACTGCCCATTGATTTATTTAGCCCACACCTGCGTTCGAACTCCTTCTTAAACAACATCGAATTAAACCACCATCTTTCCATAGAGTTTTCTTGCCCCCTATTTGCATGAAAATACAATAGATGAATAGTCATTCGCTATAAAATTATTTATTTGAATATCTTATTTCCTATCAGACTAAGCATAGAAATCCAATCACTAGGATTATTAGTGAGTATTGAAAAAAAGTTCTGAATCTGGGGGAACACTTCACTATATATTAATATGTCGGAACCCCCCTTTTATTATTAAAACTAATATAATTTTTGATAAAGGGCGGCTTCTCCTATGTCGTGTCAAATTCGCATCGAAAAAAAGAGATTTGTCCTCTCCTATAATCCTATAATATAAAGAAATCAAAAAAAAAAATTCGTAAAATCTCGTCTAATACTAATATCTAATCACTAACTAATCTAATATCTAATAAAATAAAATAAAAAATAATAAGTAATAAATTAAGGTTCTATTTCAACACGGAACGGAACAAAGGGGACAATATACAGGATGGGTAGAAAGAGTTGTGCTACTTGGCTTGATTCAGGGAAACTACAAACTACAGGATAGAAAAAAATATACCAATCCTAAGGATCCGTAGGATTAATTGTGGATCCAAGACAACAATAGAAAGATTTGAGTCTTAGATTTTGATTTAGTTTTCTAGATTTTAGTTTTCTAGATTTTGTATTTCAAATCTTGTATATCTAGGTAAGTATATACTTAGTCAAAATATATGCAATAGACTCTTTGTTGTATTCGGCTCAATCCTTTTAGTAAAAGATTGGGCCGAGTTTAATTGCAATTCAATTAAGAGAACGAAGGATAATTACTTGAGTTCTTTCTCCTTATCCTTCGTTATTTCCTGCTAATTTATCTGCTAATGTCTACTGTTTTTACTTATCCAAAACGTCCACTGCTGCAAAATTAAATACGATCTCTTTCCATACCTCACAAGCAGCAGCTAGTTCCGGGCTCCATTTGGCAGCCTCGCGAATAATCTCATTACCTTCCCGAGCAAGATCACGTCCTTCATTACGAGCTTTTACACATGCTTCTAGAGCTACTCGATTAGCTACGGCACCTGGCGCATTACCCCAAGGATGTCCCAAAGTTCCTCCACCGAACTGTAGTACGGAATCATCCCCAAAGATCTCGGTCAGAGCAGGCATATGCCAAACGTGAATACCTCCTGAAGCCACAGGTAGAACACCTGGTAAAGAGACCCAATCTTGAGTGAAATAAATACCGCGACTTCGGTCTTGTTCAATAAAATCATCACGCAATAAATCAACAAAGCCCAAAGTTATGTCTCTTTCACCTTCAAGTTTACCTACTACGGTACCAGCGTGAACATGATCTCCACCAGACATACGTAACGCTTTTGCTAATACCCGGAAGTGCATACCATGATTCTTCTGTCTATCAATAACCGCATGCATTGCACGGTGGATGTGAAGAAGTAGACCATTATCTCGGCAATAATGAGCCAAGGTAGTATTTGCGGTGAATCCCCCCGTTAAGTAGTCATGCATTACGATCGGAACGCCCAATTCTCTAGCAAATACAGCTCTTTTCATCATTTCTTCGCATGTACCTGCAGTAGCATTCAAGTAATGCCCTTTGATTTCACCTGTTTCAGTCTCTGCTTTATAAAGTGCTTCGGCACAAAAGCAGAAACGATCTCTCCAACGCATAAATGGTTGTGAGTTCACGTTCTCATCATCTTTGGTAAAATCAAGTCCGCCGCGAAGACATTCATAAACAGCTCTACCGTAGTTTTTAGCAGATAACCCCAATTTAGGTTTAATAGTACATCCCAACAGGGGACGACCATACTTGTTCAATTTATCTCTTTCAACTTGGATCCCATGAGGCGGACCTTGGAAAGTTTTAACATAAGCAGTAGGGATTCGCAGATCTTCCAGACGTAGAGCGCGCAGGGCTTTGAACCCAAATACATTACCTACAATGGAAGTAAACATGTTGGTAACGGAACCTTCTTCAAAAAGGTCTAAAGGGTAAGCTACATAAGCAATATATTGATCTTTTTCTCCAACAACACGCTCGACGCGGTAGCATCGCCCTTTGTAACGATCAAGACTGGTAAGTCCATCGGTCCATACAGTTGTCCATGTACCAGTAGAAGATTCGGCAGCTACCGCGGCCCCTGCTTCTTCAGGTGGAACTCCAGGTTGAGGAGTTACTCGGAATGCTGCCAATATATCAGTATCCTTGGTTTGGTACTCAGGAGTATAATAAGTCAATTTGTACTCTTTAACACCAGCTTTGAATCCAACACTTGCT
>Ga0157363_1002930_pt1:12500-15224 | contig 15224 bp, 13 predicted proteins | sample AttsexASBM1_FD_111477 | JGI IMG/M metagenome (GOLD analysis project Ga0157363, IMG submission 111477) | Fungus gardens microbial communities from leaf cutter ant in Ribeirão Preto, State of São Paulo, Brazil - Atta sexdens ASBM1 | ecosystem: Host-associated > Fungi > Mycelium >...
ATGGTTAACGATGGCTCTGATGGGTGGTTTTGCTAGAATAGGCAATAATGAGATCACTGTTTTAGTAAATGATGCGGAGAAGGGTAGTGACATTGATCCACAAGAAGCTCAGCAAACTCTTGAAATAGCGGAAGCTAATGTGAAAAAGGCTGAAGGAAAGAGACAAAAAATTGAGGCAAATCTAGCTCTCCGACGAGCTAGAACACGGGTGGAGGCTATCAATCCGATTTCATAACTAGTTAGTATGTTCGAATAATAAAAAGAAGTTCTCTTTCTAATCCTATTTAGATTCTGTCGGGTGAATACAATCAAATACAACCAAACGGAATCCAATTCTGATGCAAAAATTAAAATTCAAAAATGAAATAGAAAAGATACAAAATCAAAAAATAAATATCATTAAAGGTGGGTCGTAAACCTTATTAGATACCAGAGTCAATGGTATCTAATAAGGTTTACCTACTATTGGATTTGAACCAATGACTCCCGCCGTATGAAAGCAGTACTCTAACCACTGAGTTAAGTAGGTCATTTATCATCCCAAAGAGAACCAAATGAAACCCATCCTGTCGATGGATTATAAATATCATATTACTTATAAGCAATACTAATCTAAGGAATACCACTCAAAGAGATCAAAGATTGTTGATGTTGGATCACGGAATATTTATCTTGACAAGAATTTATCTACATGATAAAATATGTATCACAAGCACTAAGGGCTATAGCTCAGTTGGTAGAGCAACTCGTTTACACGCGCGCCAATGTTTTTCAAGGGAGTTCATCATACAATCAGAAAAATTGATCTTGTTGAGAAATCGATGTCTTACTCCATAACTTTGAGGGAACCATCGCCTGACAAAGGGTTCGGTCCAATTTGGACGTCCATTTAGGAGGTGCCAAACAGACCCCATCATTGATTTGAGATCTTGATAAGGTGAATACCCAGTCTATTCAATGCTAGGCATAATGAGTATAAGGACCTCAAAAAAATCTCTTTTCGTCATATGAACTTTAAGGTGTATGAAGTTTCATATTTGATTTTTTAAGCAGAACGATAGAGACTTCATTTAACTTAGGTTGATTTAGGCCAGAGACAGACCTACGTCAAGATAATCCCACCTTTGAAACACTTTGGTAATGCTCCCAAATAATAAATCAGAGCACATGGAGCCATTTCCTTATCTTTTTTTCTGTCAAGAAAAAAAATGGCAGACTAACTGATATTTATATCAGTTAATGAAAGAGCCCAATGCAAAAAAAATGCATGTTGGGTCTTTGAAACAGTTCAGATCATTTTAATAATAATAAGTTTGATCTGTTTTACCGAGAAGGTCTACGGTTCGAGTCCGTATAGCCCTATAAAATAAAAATGAAAAAAAAAAATTGTATAATTTTCATTTCTTCATTATTATTTCTTGCTTGTAACTAAGTGAAATCCAATTATTCCTATAAGTTTACTCACGGCAATCGTTTAAGCAGATGAAAGAAAAAACGCATATCAATGGATCCAATCGATATTGATTTTTCAATTGCAGATAAACAAACCAACCTTTCGTCATTAATCTTCGGAGGCGAATTACATATTCATATCCACAATAAAAGAATTAGTGAGACTCCCCTTCTTTTGATATCCCCAATCTTATTGAATTTTGGAAGTCAAATCATTTCACGGGCCTGGTGAAATGAAAAACTACGAAGGGGAATTCACATGGATTTAGGAAGGGCCTGCTGTATTTGTGTACAAGCTAAAGTTTTTTGAAAAACGAATATCTTTGGTCACTTTCATTGTCAAATAGGCTTTTCCTTCGTATACCTTACTTACCTCGACCTAGCGAAGCACAACACAAAAAAGGTAGTCTTCTTTTTCTGTATTCAACCAAGAAAAACCCCTCCACCTGGATTCGAATCCTAATACTATTATTAAATAATAATAATAATAAAATAATAAAAAGAATATACCAACACAAGATCTTCTAAATCTTCTAAATCTTGAGATGGAAATTCCTATACCTTCTGTTCTATTTGATTACTTGTTCTATTCTAAATCACTAAGAAAAAAATGAAAATAAAGACCTCCTGATTCCATTTATAGAAAAAATTATAGAAAAAAAATAGAAATCTTTAAAGAATTTCTAATTAAAGAAGAAATAAGATAAGTAATTAATTTAGAATTCCCCGTCTTTAGAGAAAAAAACAAGAGAAACAGGAAAATTTGTATAAGAGTAATATATAGTTAGAAGGTTCTACTAACTAAATAAAATGGAAATAAGTATAATGGAAATAAAATCGGATTCCAGTCGATGAATCTTGCAATGAGATATGCCCTACAATAAACCAATAAACAAAGCAAACTAGGCGGTTCGACCAAAATGCATTCTTGTTTTGACTAAATAGTTATGGATGACTTGACAATTCCAATTCGAATCGACCAATCGAATCCGGTATATTTTCCACGTTCATAGGAGTGCGTTTATGTTTCTGCTTTACGAATATGATTTTTTTTGGGCATTTCTAATAATATCCATCCTTGTTCCTATTTTGGCATTTTTCATTTCCGGAGTGGTAGCCCCGATTAGCAAAGGGCCGGAGAAACTTTCTACTTATGAGTCGGGTATAGAACCAATGGGCGATGCTTGGTTACAATTTCGAATCCGTTATTATATGTTTGCTCTAGTTTTTGTTGTTTTTGATGTTGAAACGGTTTTTCTTTATCCATGGGCA
>Ga0157363_1002931_pt1 | contig 15224 bp, 11 predicted proteins | sample AttsexASBM1_FD_111477 | JGI IMG/M metagenome (GOLD analysis project Ga0157363, IMG submission 111477) | Fungus gardens microbial communities from leaf cutter ant in Ribeirão Preto, State of São Paulo, Brazil - Atta sexdens ASBM1 | ecosystem: Host-associated > Fungi > Mycelium > Unclassified ...
CCGTTACTTATGGGGATGAAGTATGATTCGGTGTGCAGAAAAATACGAAAGGGAAATGTGCTTGAGAATACTCCCGTGTATGAAAAGCGGATTGTTTCAAGATTATTTATTCTTTCAATTTTATTTATTTGTATGACGTTACATCATGAATAATTTAATATATTTTATATTTTCTGAGAAAAAAGTTTATCATTAAATACGATATATTTCAATTTATCTTGGTATCGACCCTTGGATAATCGTTTATGATTAAAATTCATTTCAGATTTAACAACGTATCGATTTCACAGGGGCAGTTTTAATGGCAGGTTGATACCATATTTCGCTATTGAATCTCGAGATACACATCCAGAAAGATCAATTTTATTATTCTGAGAATTTTGGCCAGTCGTGAGATTCGATTCGATCGCACGCACTCGACAAAACGAACTGTGGGGTTAATACCAAAGTTTCATGCTGTGGATGTAACCTATCTCGCGAGCACCATCTCTACTCTGGGATCGGGCCAAGGGTAGAGAGTGTCGAAGTTTTATCGGGAGGAGGTGCGAGAGAATTGTGCGAGGAACGAGAGAAACGGGTCGATTGATTTATAGTGCGAAATGGATTTCGCGGGGAGGAGGCAACGACAGGCAGCGTTGGGCTCGATTAATCTTGAATTTATAGCCGCAATTATCTGTCTACGAAATATCCAACAGACATCGAGAGAGAGAGAGAGAGAGAGAGAGAGAGAGAGAGAGAGAGAAATGAGAGAAGAAATGCAGTCAAGAGAAGACTTACGGAAATGATATCGTAATTACAATTATCGTTTTTAAAACTTATGTTTGTTCTTAAATAATTCGAACCTATCGAGCATTGCATTCGCAAAAAAACTGAAGCTGTCTTGAGTTTCGAAGAAAAAGATGAGACGAAAAATATTGATTAAATATGTTTGATGTTTAAACGACCGTGTGAGATTGCATGCAAAAACGCAATCCTTCCTTCTTGTCTTTCATGATTAAAGTCAGAAGCGAAGCTTCTTAATGTGCACAAGATAACGTTTTTGCATGTAACGCTGTCAGATTGTCATCCTGTTGCATTCATTATGTCACAGAATTGAAATTTTGATATCATTAAATGATTAAATTATGATGCTGTATTCTTCAGCACATTCACAAACCATATAATATTTTATATAATTTGAGAGTTTAATTAAAGTCAAACATTTTATTATCAACAAAAAATTTATATAACAAAATAAGATTTTTTTTGATAATGTGTTGGTAATAAAAAGCAAAAAACATACAATTAATATCGAAAATATATATTTTAGTTGAAGTGTGCAATTAGTAAAATTTGTTTCACTAATATTATTACAAAATATAAGAGTAGTCAATAATTCACATTATAGAATTGTTACATAAATTCAAATGGCTTTTCGTGTCAACTTATCATCAGGCAATTCCTTCTACTTGAAAGATTTAAGTAATCCGTGCTTTTCTCTAGTAATTCTATGTTTACATTGGCAATAACGTCGTCTGACACGAGGGTGCATGTGCAATAACATTCAGGTGCATAATTTAATACACCTAATTCCTCCTTCAGCGACGACTAATTATAGACTAATTCTACCAAGAATATACTCCAGCTTAATCCCGAACTACCCAGCTATGCGCTCCTAACGCAATGAAGCTGGCTCGAAGATTCCCAAGAAGCTAAGTCACGTCGGGCTTGTTTCGTTATATTAACCTGCGATCCGTTACGCAGCAATTTCATTTTAATATGAGAATAAAACAATTAGAATTTGACGGGTGGATATATGATCTTCGACTTGCACTATGTTGTTTAATATTGAAGTACATTTCTCTTTATCTTATCTTGACAAATTATCTTCTTTAGAATTTTAATGACGCTAAATGTTCATATATATGCATGTAAGTAATCGGATTAATTTCTTGCAACTATGTATGATGAATGAACCATCATTCTTTATTTCAGTATATAACTGATATCAGTTTTCCAAGTATATTATTAAAAAATAATACTGAATAAAATATAAATGTATAAGAAAAGAATAATAATAATTTGAATTAAAAATCTGATGACCAATGTTTTAATTACAATATATTGTTGAAGAACAGATAATTTTTTTTTACGAAATCCCAGGTGCAACTCGCAAATCTCGTTTACGAACGTAACCAATCTCCCAACATTTGAGGGGACTTTCGAATGATTCGAACTATTGATCGCGAAGTAATGAGTGTGAGAAGAACTATGGATGAGCAGATAAGCGGAGAAGAAGAACAAAAGCGGCATCTAGGGAGATAGGAGCGCGATAGACGTAATGCCATTGTTCGATGCTGACAATGACGCTTAACGTTCGCCACGGTGACAGTATGAAATTCGTTGGCGTCCGACAGTATCTCACTCGCGTAGAAACGCCGGGCGCGCAGCAACTAGGTTGCGGTGTAATCGTAAAATTAGCATAACTCCTTCTTCTCGGTGGTGAATCCGTGGCCATCATTGAGAACGTTACCGATCCGGTCTTCAGAGAAGACAATACTTTATGACCTCCCGCGCGATATGATCGTCTAGAGAATAGAAGCTGACTCCATCCTAACGGCGCACATGACATCTTAGATGTCCGAATACGTTCTATTAGAAATGTTTTATAGTCTTGATTTATAGTCTTGTTTTATAGTCTTTGATGGGCTGAGATAAATTTCTATTCAATATGAATACGGTCATCAAATTATTAAAATAATTTGTTTTAAAAAATAATATAGTGGGTAATATAATATATCATATTGTATATTGGGTTAGGGAAAAAGTCCCTTTACAAGTTGGTAAAAAAACCTTTCCTCATCAAATATTTTTCAAAAATGATCAAAATTTAAATTTAAAAAAAGAATTTAAAGCTTGAAATCTTCTACTTTGGAATGATTTTATTGTTTTTTTTTTGAATTTATATGAGTTTTGTTACTTATATGAGTTTTGTTGTAATTTTTATACACAGAAAACTACGAGCTGAGAAAATGAAAAATTTTCTTTTCTTTGGAGATCTGTAGTATGCTCTAAAAAATTTTGAGCAAATTTTTGTTATTTGTTGTGAAAGCTTGTAGCGTTCCCTATAAAATCGTTTTTTTTAAATGTTGCTATGATTTTTTGTTCCTGAATTATTCGCGGATTAAATAAAAAGGAATATTCTGACTTTATTGTTTCGTAACTTCATTAAAAATTATCGTATTGCAATTAAAAATAGATTTTTAAAGCTGAAACGTTGCTCTATCAAGTGGTGTAATTGCCAAGTTTTTAAAAATAGAATATATGGGTTGCTAAAAAATCTTTTTACCAATTTGTAAAAGAACTTTTTCCTTAATCCAATATATATATATATATATATATATATATATATATATATATATACACATATATAAAATATATTATATCCTAAAGTAGAAATATATTTTAAAAGTAAAAACATGTTTTTAGATTATTTCATGAATTTTGTATCCTTTATGGTTTATTAATTTAAAAACATTACGCTTTATTAACAATCATTGTGAATCAAGAAATCTGTAATAATAAGCTATATTGTTTGTCGTCAGAGAGTTACAAAGGTTTATAATCTCATAAAATCACTTAACGGAAACATTAACGTTATAAAATTACACGACTAGCTCGGATATTAGCGAATGGGTTACTATGTGAATTACGCGGAGGTCTGTTAAACGTTACTATATACCGTTTTAGAGCTAATACTTTACGTCAGTTTAGCACGAGTGTCAGCAAAACGACAACAGCAGACTTCGTTGCAACCATTACCGCTTAGTCATATAATGTAGTAGATTTATAATGTGTGCTGTATAGAGGCATGAAACTTTTGCACGTTCTTTATTACAGGAATAATAGCAAACTTTTTAAGTTATTCAACAAAATATTAGCGACATAAAATCGTCATTATTAGTAATTCAATCACCGTTCGCCAATAATCAAAGAAATCAGAGATTGTCGTAGTAATTTGAGAAGCTACGCGCGCGATCGCGGTGAAAGAGAATGGAATTCAATTTCATCGTGAATTCGCATAGAATTTTGCCGTTGTCATGCGACTCGGATGCAGAAGCCAGCTTAGCTAACACAAACAACAATTTACAACGGCAGTCATGTACAGCTAATGCCGATAACGAGGATAGACCCAACTAATGCGCCATTGCGGTAATCTTCAAATACCAAACAAAAACGGGATCCTGCTCTCGCGAAATTATTGATCACCGGTGTGTTCTCACTCACTTAGCTCATCATTCGTCTTGTTACTTAAGCTCCTTGTTTTGTCTTGTCCGTAGAACGCATAGCGCAGGTGGGCTTCTCCGATTTGTTCGCCTCTCGGTTCCGCCTCGACCGACGGCAACACGATCGATCATAGCCACGGAGTTGTAGATTGGGAATTCAATATGACCTGCGTTATTCCGCTTTAACCGGCATTACCGCCATAAATCGCAGCACGTTCGTTGGATTCATTCACACTCGCACTGTGCCGGTCCTGCTCATACGCCACGCGAACGTTAAAGGCGAATTAAGCCGCGGTGCCGTGGTAAATTTTATTAGCGACGTGTTGTGACACCGTAACTAGAACCCTGCTTACCTCGACTGTGATCCTCAAAGGACCTCTTTCAAGCAAAGAGCCCTTTATCCCGCGTCGCGATATCCCGTAAATAATGAAATTTTACGACGCGGAAACGTATCTGAAACAACGCGCCGCTGTGCAACGAAAGGGTAGATGTAAGTTATAAGGCGAGCATGGGCAACAGGCTGAGCAACGGGTGCGAGACGTTTATCGAGTCGCCAAAGGTTTATGTCGATTCCCATACATACACGTGAGCTAAAATCCCGAGCGAAACGAGTTTCACTTTGTTGCAATTCTGTTGCACGCGCCGATGTCGTCGTGGCATCGAACGATTGATGTCGACACGATATTCTGTATGTTCCTGTTACCGGCGTTATCTCCATTTTAATCGAAAGTCGATTCGCGGTTTCGAATGCCGAATGTCCAAGTCGACACGAGAAATTGCCGTATTTCCGTATCGATCCCGTAACAATCCCGCGGTACACGACTTCGTATGGAAATGATACTTTTAAAACTTTTTGCTACGCTGGCTTAATTGAGGGAACATACCTCCATATTTTTGTATACGCCCGAAATGAAAAAAAAAAAAAACATAAATAAACTTGGAAAGTATATTTTTTTGACACACTTGAGAAATATCCCTCTCAGAAAAAATTTAACTTTCCATGACATTTAAAATTTAAATTAAAGTTTAATCAAATTAAAGCCAATCTTTTAATTTAACAACCATTCTTCAGAAATCTTCTCGTTTTCAATGCTAAGTAACTTTGATTCAAATTTTCGACACTAAAAATATTCGATTCCAGTTTTATTGCAAATTACATTCTTAAAATATGTAATTTTTTTGCGAATAATACCTAGTTATATCAAGATTTTTAATTAAATTCCGAATCCGATATTATCGCGAGCTTGAAGTTCTTTCAAAAAATCCGAAGCCACTTTGAAGGGCTGATAGTTCACTGAAATAATAGTTTACTGAAATAATATTGAACGTATCGATGTCAATGAAATACTTCACGTTCCCATCGAGATACTTTACGTGAACTTTAGAAAGTTCTGTATATTATTGCGAGACGGACGGATCCTTTGGGCGAGACTTTTAAATGGAAATAACGCTACCTCGCGCACCGCTTTAATCCGAGAGTAGCGGCTCGGTGTTTTCACCGCGCGTCGCGCGATGAACACTATTATAATCCGAACCTGTATTTCTGACTGACTTCCAGAGAGACGGACCCCCTTGCAGAATTGAGTCGAGGATATGAATAATTCATACGTGAACGGGTGGAAAGGGGCGGCAGGGAAGGAGGAAAGGGGGGATTACAAGAAGGGCTCCGTTTAATGCGATACGCTGGTTAAGGCGCGGCAGTTTACTGAATAAAATCCCTGATTGACCGGTGGCAGGGTGGTGACGGTGGTAGTCGACGAGCTGGCAAGAAAGCGTCGAGCCACATATACGCGGTGTGCTCGAGTATTCCCTATCACGCCGAACGTTGCGTCGATGTATCGCAAACGTAACGACAAGAGAAATCCGAGATCGTTTCTCGACAAATGATTTATCGAATGATTCTCGTAACGCATAATGACAGCAGGAATTAATGCGTCGAGAATTCACAAAGAGACGCGGCGCGGATGCTTCTGTGGGTATGATGTGACAAAACAGTAATTGCATCCCTTTCATCATTGAGAGTGCTATTAATTAACGTCAGTTGGCATGGGATGATAGCAATTTTGCAATAAAAAGGAAGCCGTCGAGTCGGTCATCGCACATTATGTAAAGGTGGGTCATTAATTACAAAGAGTAGTACGGGTCTGCCAGCCGCAAAGCACTTTACAATCAGCTGTTACAAAACCGCGGTGACAGCGGAGACCAACAAGAAGTATTGCGGGACGTCCTGGAAGGAACCGCTGTCCTTCCACGTTTTCCTTCCTCCCTTCGCAGTACCGGTATGAATGATCAGTGGTTATGATGACTGACAGTTAGAATTGAATTCAAAGAAAAAAGTGTCGGCGCGAATAGACCTGAACGAATATTCTCTTCGTACGAGCACTGCGAAATCAATCGCGAAATCTTCCTTTTATGTCGTTACTCCAATTATAAACCCGTTTTCATGCTGGCAGCGAACATTCCTACAAAAAGTGGAAAGTACACATACGTCACGAATAATTCCGTGCTGAATGTTCGACAACGTCGAGTCATTTACGAGATTCTGTATCATCCATGGTCGTTACCTCGAAGACAGGCCTGAAAGAATATGTAGAAAGGAGCTGTCTCGATGTGAAGCAGGCTTTCACACGTGAAAATGCACACTTCTGTGCGCATCGAGCTAGGAAAGACGCACAGCAGGACTATGCGAGAACGTATTCTGTGGGAACATATGGTAACCGAATATACATACAAGAACCCCGACGCGGCGAAGCGAAGCCGCTCTTTTCTCTCTGGACAACGGAGAAGTCGAGGTGATGGCTTGTGTCAGTTCACCTTATCTCACCAGGACTATCTACCATTACTTCTTTTCACGTTGTCTTGAAACGTCAAGAGGCACTCGTACGATCTCGCCATCGCATCGGCCTCGATCTGTAACGGTCACGATCGATTGGCCAGCCTCATCGCGTTTTGATCTTTGAGGTACCGTCGGAACTCTTCGTTCGCTTTCACGGATTTTCGGCATGGACAGGCATCCGCATATAGTCGGAAACAATAACCAACTTTCATAAATTGCTCAAGAAATTGATCGTTATCGTCTCGTATAAGAATTCGGAGATCGTAAATAGACTGGTTTGTATAACAGCTGAATTTGGAATCTGATGATGAGATCTCTTATATATTAAGTTGAACAACTTTTTTATGTAGAATATTCTACCACATACATCGTATTACTATCTATCATGGCGACATAGTTTTGTCATTTTAAAATATCTTTGTTGATTTTAGCAAAAAATATCTTGTGAGTAAAGATTTAATTTATTAATATATATTTTAGCGGTATATATCAATACGTAACTTTTTTGGCTATTAAAAATATTGTATTTTCAGTGTTCTGCAATGTTACATACATTTTTATCTTCAATATTTACGTATAGCTCCGCACAGATTTCTGAATTTATTCCGAATTTATCCTGAATTTAATTTTAAAGTAAATGTAAATTCGTCTTTAAAAAGTTAAAGAGAAAAAAAATTAAGTATAATGAATTATAACTACGGCTAAGTGAGAGTAAATGCGTAGTAATTAATACGTTATAATAAAATAATATAATGTATATTTAAAAATTAAATATACCAAATTTTCATGATGACTGATTTTTTATTACTATTGAAATATACATATATATTTTTAAATATATATTTTTTTATTAATATTGAAATTATATTGTATAATTAATATAAAATGTAGATTTGGACAAAAAAATCATTTTAATCGACATATAAAAATGAATAGCAAAGATAAACACGAAGTCTGTAAATTTCTCTGCGCTATTTTCACCGATTTAATGAGCAGATTATCGATCCTCTGCAGTTCTAGATCAAACTCAAAATTAATGGCGTAATCTACATGCAATATCTGCGGGTACTGATCAATTAATTTATCAATCGTTGCTCGCGGAGTGGGGTCAAAGTATTGTCGGATCATAAAATGGACACGACTTTAATCTTGCGTAGTCTCGACACACGAAGCCAGAAGCATGACTGGCAAAACGAGGGAGGGAGTCATTATCAGATGACACCCATTATTTCATTCGTCCGTCCGTTCGATTTAATTACATATTCAATTTGGTTCAACCTTATCGCAATCGCTCACAGGTTTGTCGAACACAACACGCTTAATGACTTCTAACTCTCTGAAATGTTCTTGACTGCCGTTGACGGGAGAACCGTCGCGCGCCGCCAGTAGAAGACAATACCTTGCGCAATTATAATTCCGTAACGGATTTTAATTACTGATGGATCAACGGGAAAAGCATTTTCATCACTTGTAAGATTATATAACTCTCTTGAAGGCTCACGAGCGTCTTTAGCGTTCAAAGAAGTACAGAACTGGTTTGCCATTAAAAGACAATGATCTAGCATGCTGACACGTTGTTCCCTAACGGGTATTAATTGGCGGCGGATCAAACAAATAGAATACTTCACGTCGTTTTAATCTAAAGCTTTCAATTCATGCATACATTGTTGCGCTTCAAAAGTACGTATTTCTTAACCTTGACAGGAATATCGGAAACAGATATGCGGGCAATCGCTACTTGAAAATGACTGTCTCATATTTTATAACGGACATTAATTACTAATATACCGAGTTCATAATCTCAAATTGTCTCAACTCATCAAATTAGTTCGAGATTATCGGTTGTTCTTGACTAGATATTAAAAAGAGAATTAACTTCTACTTGAAAGATTATTCTTTTAATAGCCATCAATCATTGACAAATAAAGTCTTTTGATTGTTTCTATATTAAAATACATAAATAATAATACAATTTGCTTGTTTCATCTCGCTTTCTATTTCTATGTATTAACTGATCATCGATATTGTTTTTATTTTATTCTTCACAAGTTTTTGTTTGTAAATCACACTTTACTATTATGTCATAGTATCTTTTATTTATGATACAATATCAGACGAAACTTTATTCTCGCGTATTTATTACGTCCGCCCTCAAGAAACGGCAATATTAAACGCTTCTCTTTCGGTCTGTCTTCCTTCTTTCATCTTTCCTCTCTTGAATACATTATGTCGTGGTCAAAGAAAGAAATACCACAGCCCTCGACAAAGGAGGCGAAGCCGCGAGGTAAACCGTAACCACGGTCGCGGAAGCGTGAAGAATGAAATCCTCGCAATCAAGCGGTATTGCTCGAGCTCCTCCCGCACGTTCATTAATTATGTTTTTACAGGTGAGAAAGAGGGCGAAGAGATGGGCAGGGGCAGGCTGAAAAATCGGCAAGAAACGCCGCGCAATTATCCCGCAGTTACTCGAAATTAGCGTATCGATTAACCTCATTTCGCCTCGGCTACGTCGTCGACGTTTTGCGTTGCCGCGACCAGGCTGGTTCTTTTCCGGTACAACGTTCCCGTGTACGCCGTACTGACGCACGTATGGTATGATGTTCGTAACGCGCGCATATACGAGATCTGCGAGAGCTTTGAATTTTTTGATCGATCGATGATTAATTGATTGCGATGGTTAATACAAGTTGACTGACTCGATATGAATTGATCGGATGCGGTTTTTATTGCGATAAATGATGTAAACTGTAAACGTGATGTCAGTTTTCACGATTGGCATCTGCCAATTAGCGTAATAATTGTGACATGCTAAAATGTCATGTCGCAAAATCTGATTTAATATCTTCTTTACAATCGATTAGTTGTGCTTTGAAACGAGACATATGATATTTTCGCATTTATAGCAGCAAGTTATAATAAATTATAACATCCAATCGATCACCAGTATACTTATATATGGAATATATAAGGTGATTTCTAAAGTTGTTAAATATAAACCGCCCTGCTATACGTTTTTCGATGGAGATATGTTCTGATAATTTATCATTGTTTTATCAGATTTAATCGGCAGTTAATTCAACTGTTGCTACTGTTTATTAAATTCTCAATTCGGTCATGCGTGATGTTAAATAAATAATGTGAATTAATATTTGATGACGATTAAAAATACTTCAATTCTACTGCCTATAATAATCTTCATAAATGTAAATGATAATTCGAACGGTAAAATGGAATTACTTCGACAACTAATCTTTGAATGAACAATCGATGAGGCATATTATGTATTATAACAAGCGAAACTAGTAATGCAATTTGCGTATATTCCACTCCAGGGATATCGAAGTTTCAAAGTTCATACTATTCCGCGATATTGTTACGCAATACATATCAATTATTACCGAATCTATTACAAACTAGCATCTGTTCAAGTAGCTGTAGTGGTTATTCAATTATTTTATTTCGAAACATTACAACACGACTAAAGATACACGACTAGAGATAACACGGTATTTAACGATATGATTCTATTGCATAAAATTCTTATACCTGCATATTCATAAATCACTCGTACGGAAGATACATACAATTTATTCTCTCTCCGTACGCGGTTCGAGGAAAGTATTTTTAGAGGTAACGATAGATAAAACATTGGATAATCCAAATTCACTCCGCGCGGAAGTAAGATATGAAGAACTTAAATTATCGATGGTTTCGAGAGAAGAGGAGATTAATTAAAAATGCTGTCAAAGGCATTCAGGAAGAGCTTTCTCACTTATACGAAGCTCTCTTTAGCCTAGAAAAACGATGGCGAACCCGAGAACCCGAGAAGGCGTGGCTCGTGCCTCGTTCTCTTGGGTACTCTATCTTCGTCTTCCTCTTTCTTTCCATCAGCCTGTCGTTCTTCCTTGTACGTGAAACTTACGTGTAGTAGCACGTATCTTCTCGCGTCCGAGCATACCGTCCGACCTCGTTCGACCGGCTCTGACTTTCGGCCTTATACATAAATATCTCATAAATAACCATCCGGATAATCAACGTCGATTATAATTACCCACCGCTTGTATCACTAATCCTATTCACGATCCTTTTTCAAACAGATGCAACAGACGACGAGGAACAAAACACGTGTCCCAGATCCCTTTTGTTGCTACATCTCCATTTTTGGATACGAAACCTTCTCACGGTTTTAAAATAAGATCATTTTTATAGACGCGCACGTGTGTACGTTAGCACGTTTAAAAAAAAAACGTTAAAGAAAATTGTATAATAAAAAAATATGTGAATGTATCGTTTCGGTTAATTAAATTCAAAGACACCGATGTTTGTAGAAATGTGAGACGTAACTGCTAACAATAGGGTTAAGGAATATGATAGATATAATAGATGAATGTTAAGCCAAGCGTTACCATGTATAAATCGAACGATAAAAGTCAACTTGAAGAATGTCACATTACATGATAAATCTTCTGTTGATGAATTGACTTTCTAATTATTAAATTTAATGTCACATAAAAATGAATCTGGAATTTTACATATGTCTGGCGATTACTTACACAAATTTGAGCTGTCATCTGGTCTTTCTTTTTTGTTCATCGATCAATAGAACACTAATGACTTTTCAATATTTATCGTATTTCATAGTTCGTTTTTTTAGCGTCGACTAAAGCTACATTTTTCGCGACGGAAAGCAATGAATTGTCGATATCTCGTATACGTAAAGAAATAAGATCGTCCATATCCTAATTAAGGCTGCGCTTTTGATGTACGATTACTCATCAACGTGCTCTTATCGATCATGCTGCCTCACCGAGTGCTCTAACTAATCATGTCTTAATTAATTTTCCATGCAGTGAGAAATTATTCAGAGAATCGGGAACGACATTATTTTCGCATGTTATTTAACAAAATATAAAATATAGAAGATAAGCAATTCTCATCAAACTGCATTACAATACATTATTTTTATCTTTACGTATCTTTAATATTTTCAAATCAAATATTGAATTCTTAAGAGATTCTTAAAGATATATGCATATTTAAAATATTGCTTTTATTCCTAAAAAAAAACTGTTACTTTGTATTAAACTATATTTTTCGCGAATTCTTGCCTTTCATATGTTTACAATTGTTTTATCATGTCTATATTAATTATCTTACAACTAAAATAAAATATCATTAATAAACTGTATCATAATAAAATACACAAATATGAATAATATAAAAATAGGGAGTGGTATCACCTAGGGAGACTTTAACACTAGAATTGCAGTCATTTTCGATCCATTCAAAGGTTTTCTTTTATAGTTAATTTGGATTTGCATGATAGAATTTTAGATTTTTGTGACTTTTCATAAATAATCACAATTAATTACAAGTATTTTTATGGTGATCCTCTTTTGTAAAAAGCCAGATTTATTTTGAACCGTGACTAATTTAAATCGACAGTTCTAGTGTTAAACTACAATTATGTCCATCTCATTTCATGTATTGTAATTACGTTACGTCGTTGCAGGAGAGTACAATCGTCAACAATGAAATTTAGCTTCTCATTTCGCGCGGGATAACTTCACGTAAACTAAATCGTATTATTACGTGAGTTCCTTCTACATACGCAATATCGTGAGCGACTGCTGTTTATGCAATAGCTATTACTCGGGACCTATTTCCAGCAGTTTAGTCCGCAAGCTTTCCTTAATCAACAATTCTAGCGAGTCTATTAATGTTCCAATTTCTTCTCAAATAATCCACATTTTTTTCTAAAAGCGCAAACGAACATTAAAATCATGACGAAAATTAAAACTATAAAATCGAATCAAGATATAAAGGATTTCTTGAATCTCGAAAGAGAATTTTCGTAAAGAGAGAGAGAAGCAAGTTTCAAGATACGGCATCGCTGATTGACACTATGATCTCTATAGTCGAGTTTATCATCAGGTTAAGTCGCGGTTTTCCTACGCCGCGAATAAGCGTCGTAGGCGGTTTTCGATTGAGATTCGTTTCCGCGGGCCGCGGCTTCGATTATTATTGTTGCCGCCTCAGGGACGTAATCCTGCGCGGCGATCTCGGATGGACGGGGTTGAAATCGCGCAGTCATGCGATCGATTCAGCTTACATCGAGATGAAATCGCTCGCGGTCCGCCGGTCCAATCGATCGTTTGCATTGGAGTTTGTCGAGAGCAACATCATCGGGCACGCTGCTCGATCGTGATTCCGGATCGATGAGGGCCCTATCGCCGCCCTATCTAACTCCGATCCTCGCTATGAGTTTTATCAACCGCTGCGCGCGGTATCTCGCTCTCGTCGATTACGGTCGAGATTTCGTATCGTACCGTACATGAAACGCCGGATTATAACCGCGAAATTATTGATTTTGAATCGATGTCCGAAAGCACAATCAGATCACTAGTATCTGTAATAGAAAGTGTGTACAATGCATACCAGAAATATTCTTCCTCAATAGGTAAATATAAAGGTATCAACAAACAGAGAAAACGGCAAGTTAATAATAATGCGTGACGACAAAAATATATATAAAGATATATATTTATATAAAATTAACATTTCCACAGTATATATAAATATTAGGAGTTTATTATATATTCAAATTTATTATAATGTTAGTATAGCGATTTTATATTTGTAAGTTCTGATCATACGTGAAAGCCGAAGAAAAGCAAAATTAAATAGTGGCAATAGAATTTACAAAGTACGAAGAAGTTCTTTGCTACTGACGTAACACGCATTCGCGACTAGCTCCAAAGACGCGTATAAGCTGCTACATTCGTTTCGTGAAACTGGCAACCGTCAACGCTCGCAAAAGGCAAAAGGCATGAGAACCGTGTAATTGGACGTGTCAAGTGCTATAAGCGGGCACGTTGCCGTTCGGTCTTGACTCCCTATGAAGAGTATGAAGAACGTGCCGCATCGTTGTGACTCCGTCGACGATCCCTCTCTTCAGCGTGACTATGTACCTATGACTTTGTGCACCATCTGCAATCTCGTTGGCAACCGCTTTCATCTCGGAATAGATACAATAAATGTTTCTGAATTAGATCCACCTATCACGGAAGATACGATCGGCGTCCGCGAATTAGCTTCGACCGCATCGTTAAAGAAGCCGCTAACTTAATGCTGTTACGCTATCGTCGAGACATCGAGATTATCCGCGGGATGTACGTTTCGTGAGCCGGCGCGGCGATTCGTGTCCGTCGCTTTATCTTCCGCCTTTCATTAATCATTACGGGCGATTTCCCGTCGCGACCGCCGCGCCGCCGCGACGTCATTATGTATACTCGCGTAACACTGGTCGTCTCACTCGAGCACCATAGAAAGAAACAAGTAGTACAAATACTATCGAGGCCTGTCCTTCGACAGACGGCACAGGTTCTCTCGCTTGTAACACGCTTATAACGTCGCCGGTATAGTCCTTCGGAATACCGCGGAAGGCATTCTCTCTGTCGGAGGTAATGCTCGCTGGTGCTCGCGCGACTGAATTCAAGCGTGCACGCTCGTGAGTAGCATGAAGCGCGCGCGCTTAAAGAGAAGCGCGGCATCATCAAACATCTTGCCGCTAGACGAAGGCGATGATGGATAACCTTTGATGAAATCATTCATACATCAGCGTTCACCATCTCGCACCTCCTCTCGCCGCGAAACCAACCAGCGCGCGCGCTCATTTGCCGTGTACCGTTAATCTTTAATTACTCATTGATTTATTATTGACCACGCGGCGCGGCGTGTCGGCTACGTTACCTTTCGCACCGTAGCCGATCGCTTTGGCAGCCGTAGATATTTTTACCAGTGGAATTATTCCGATGTATTCTCTATGCAACGTCAATCGTTTCATTGACACGTCGATCCTTTTGAACTTCATAAAGAATAACAATGTTAGTGATCAAAGCTTGGAGATGATACTGCCTGCCGTTATAAAACATTGAGCAGAACGAATAGAAGTTAAATGAGATTTTTTAATTTGCGCATTTATAGATTTGACTTCATACAGCAGTTTAACTCATAAATTTTTATTGTGAGATTAAGAGACTCCCAGTCGTTTTAGTCATCTGACTTTATAATATCTTGAACCAATGACTTTTTTAAATATCATGCATATTTCTTTCATCTGC
>Ga0157363_1002932_pt1 | contig 15224 bp, 5 predicted proteins | sample AttsexASBM1_FD_111477 | JGI IMG/M metagenome (GOLD analysis project Ga0157363, IMG submission 111477) | Fungus gardens microbial communities from leaf cutter ant in Ribeirão Preto, State of São Paulo, Brazil - Atta sexdens ASBM1 | ecosystem: Host-associated > Fungi > Mycelium > Unclassified ...
ACCCTTACTTATTTCATTCTTTACTTCTTTATTTCAATGAGTCTTTAGTTACAGAGAGACGCGGGGACGACTTTAGGCGGCCCATCCACGGTCCTTTAATAAAAAGGGTCAGGGGGTCCTTTATAGAGGAGGAGGTAAATCTATTTTCATTAGATATAGTAAAGTTATCTTTAAACTAGAGAGATGTGTAGCTTCTTCTTTTCATTTAATGAATATTTTATCAAGTAGTTGTATTCTCTGCTCTCCTTTATTAATTAAACTTATCATTTTTTTAATTTTAATGATAGCTTCATTAGTAAGTTCTCCATACCATTTTCATACATAACAATAATCAATTAATGATAACTTAAGTAATTAACTCTGTTTCTCATTCTACTCTCATTCTTTAACTTATTTTAATTTTCATTTCATTCATTGCTTCAATCACTAGTTATTTACTATGACTCTTATTTCTTCACATTATTATTATTATTCTAATTGATAGCATGATTAGTCAGTTATCAGCTAATTCACTTCTTATTCTCCACTTATGGTTGGAATAATTAAAATATAGCTTGAACAATTAGTAGTCTAGTCTGTACTTTTCTTCTCATATTAATTTCTTATTATTAATTAAATTAGAACATAGCTTGAGTTGTTATTTACTATCTTTCTTTTATGGAAAATTATAATTTTATATTCTTAAGTAGATTAGTATCTATTCTAAGCGTAGAGTTGAAACTTAATTAATACAAGATTTGATAGCTTCAAAAAATAATAAGCACATTTTCTACTGATGTGATCACAGGAACTAATATTAAAAAAATAACTAAAATATAAACAAGTTGGTAATTGAGCTAAATTAATAAAGGAAACTTAAAGCTGCAATACATCAATGTGAGCGAGTAAGATGAAATTGCAAGCAAATAATAAAAAAATAGCAGTTTTGATCTGGCTTTTATGGAGATAGCCGAATTATACAACTATCTTTCACAAGAAGTGATAATAAAACTAAAATTGCACCAGACATTGCTATTACACCACCAAGTTTATCCTTGATTGATCTTAATATTGCATAAAATGGTAATAAATATCATTCTTGTACTAATGTTGCGGGAGTTAGTAAAGGATTAGCTTCAATATAATTATAAGAATGACCTAATACATTATTTTTAAAGAAAAAACGAAATAGCAAAAGGCAATTAAATAGACACAAAAAGTGAGCAGCACCTTGCACCTTGAATATGAAGTAAGGATGCATTCCTATTCTATCATTATTATCCATTAAAGCAATATGGTTAGATGAACCATGATAAAGAAGTGCCATTAAGTGCATAATGGTAAGGGCGGCTATAACAAAAGGTAATAAGTATTGAATAGCAAATAAGCGTTGAATAGTAGGATAACCAACACTTAAGCCAGCTCAAATGAAGTCAACTAATTCCTTATCAATTAACGGTATTGCTTAAAAAAAAAGGTTCGTTATTACAATTGAAGCTCAATTACTCATTTTACCATAAGGAAGAGTATAAGCCATTAAGGGTGTGGCCATTAGTGCTAAGAAGATCATTACACCGATTAGTCATAATTGAACTCGAGGTGAACGATAAGAACCAAAATAAAGAGCTTTCGCTATATGCAAGTAAACACAAATGAAAAAGAAAGATGCATCATTAGGTAGGGGTCAGCGTATCTCAGGAATCAACCAAAGTTAACATCTCTCATGATATGTTCAACACTATTAAATGCTAAATCAATATGAGATGAATAGTGCATTGCTAATCATATTCCAGTTAAGATTTTAATAACTAGGGTTAAGCCTAATAATTAACCAAAATTGTATCAATAATTAAGTGAGGATGGTTGAGGACTATCCATGATGTAGCGTAGCTATTAAATAGATAGAAAAGTATGTTTTGTTTTCTTTGAGCCATATCAGATTACCTTATCTTTTTCTTTTCTTTCTTATTTTTTTCTTCATTAAAGAGAGATAGCAATTTAATATTTTAATAGTTTTAGTAGTGTTATAAAGTGAAATTGATCACGATCGATGGTAGGAATGATAAGATCATCATTAGTTACTTAATCACGATATTAAATAGTAGTTCAGGCATGTTGAGTTGAGAGTTATCACTCTAATAGTATAATAAGAATGAGAGCTTGAATAGAAAGTAATCAAGTAAGTAACAACTAAGATTAAGAAGTAATGATATTTTTATCGGCAATCAATCTAGTCTAATGAAATTCAAGAAATGAATAGATAGCATAAGTAGTAAGAAATCAAGTTAACTCACCTTTTGTTCTTAATTATTTTAATGATAAGATGATAGCTTCAATCATAACTTGTCACCTCTAGTTATTCATAGAAAATTAAAATATTATTATCATAATCATAATTAAATATTAAATATTAAATTTCAAATTAAATTGATAGCTTAAGTAGTAAGTATTCTAGTCTATAATTAAAAATAATAGAAGATGATAGCTTAAGTAATGATTAATCAAGTAAGAATTAATAATAAAATTAGTTTCAATAATAATTGATAGCTTAAGTAGTAACTTATCTCCTCCAAAGGCTTGATTTATATCACTCTAGTAGTTAATTAGAATAATAATAATTGAAATGATAGCTTCAGTAGTAATTAATAAAGTAATAATAAGTTAAAACGAAAAGAATGAATGCTTGAGTAGAAATTAATCTTGTCTTAATACTAATAGTTCTTAGTTTCTCATTTTAATTAATTATTGTAACTATCGCTTCAGTAGTAATTAACAAAGTGTTATTATTATCGTTCTAATTTAAGTTAAGTGAATGAAAGCTTCAGTAGTAATTAATCAAGTTAATAATAATAAGTAATGATAGTTTGAGAATTAAATAATACTAGTAGTAATAATGACTATCAAGTATTATTATCAAAATGAAGGCTTAAGTAATAATTAATCGAGTTTCTTATTTTATTCATAAGGTAAAGATAGGCTTAATAGTTAGTGATCAATTGATAAAATTAAAATAAAAATGATAGCTTAAGTAGTAATGAATCTAGTCTTAATATCATTCTCTCATGATTTACTTTAATTAATTAGATTAGTATTATTCATTTCAATTACTTTAATCAAGGCTTCAGTTAGTATTAATCTTGTCTGTTCTTCTTAATCATTAATATATTAGTTAATCATAGCTTCAGTTGGTATTAATCATGTCAGATATTTAATTAAAAAAAAAAATTAAAATAATCAAGGCTTAACTAGTTAGTTATCTTGTTAGTAATAATAGTAAATAATAAAGAAATGAAATGATAGCTTAAGTAGTAATTAATCTTATCTTAATTTACATAATAATAATATTCAATGATAGTTTCAGTAGTAACTTATCAAATCTAATTAAATTAACTAATAGTAATAGTAATCTATCAAATTGAACTTCCATTTCAAATTTAAGATGAAGGCTTCAGTAGTAATAATTAAAGTTAAAATTAAAATTAAAATGATTAAAGTAAATGATAGCTAGAGTAGTAACCTATCAAGTCTAACTTTTATTTTTTAAAAAATGACAAGGAACCATAGCTTAAGTAGTAATTGATCATCTACTTATTATTCCTTTTTTTTCATTTGAATTAATAGAGAAGGATTAAGGCTTGAGTAGAAATTAATCTGATCTTAAAGTAATTATTATTAATAATATTAAATAATGAAGGCTTCAGTAGTAAGAATTCAATAATAACTTAATTATTAAAAGTGAATCATTGCTACAATAGTAACCTATCTAATCTAACTGGAATTCATAATAATAAGTAATGAGTGCATGAGTAATTATTAATCTAGTCATAATGATATGATAACCTTAAATATTAAGATCGGAGGCATGAGTAGTAATTAATCTCGTAATATTATCAAATAACAAGATGATAGAGATTTTAACTCCCAAGAATTGAACTGAAGTCAACGATTTTTCCTATTAAATTATCATCTTTTTCTTCTTTTTATGATTATCTATTATTAATATTAGATAAAAAAATTGAAAAATGAGATGAGAATATTGAATAACATAGTACATAAGCCCACTGCAGCTTCCCCTACAGTAACTGTATTTCGACTTAACACAAATCAATAACTATCTGTCTCTCAATGAGGTATTTCTTACTCAAATTCATTCATTTCCCTGAGCGAAGTCACATAGTGATTCAGCATAATTATTTTTAAGCGTGCGATGAGTGATTAGTGCGAAATAGGGGTTTAATTCACCGCGAGGTCCTCAATCGCGATTACTAACAATTCCGATTACATATTAACGAGTTTCAGTTAATAATTCATAGAAGTTATATAAAATACTGATTAATACTTATATCTTACAATGTTTTTGTCAATTTTGCTTTATATTTAAATTATGATATTGCATGACATTAGTATTGCATTTGTGCCACGTCTTTAGCCCAGGCCATTAGGGTCATAATGATTTGTCTTAGCTTCCATTATTCTTTAAGCCCTAATTAAAGTCAAACTAACTTTAAGATTAGTCAAGGCGTTAATGAGACTAAACCTTACGTCTTACGACACGAACTGGAAACAACGATGTAACACCTGTAATTCTAACTAAATGAAGAGTATACAAGGCCTGGTAAGTTGAATTGCGTATTATCAAATTAAACAACATGGTTCACTGTTATTACCTATAACCGTCTAATGTTTTTAGTTTCATTCTTGTGAACGTACTATTCGGGCGGAATGCTTTTCGCTTTTGCTTATCTCACTTCTTAATGGGAAGGAATTAGCAATCATCGTTTACAGCTATAACTAATTAGGAAGCGAATCCAATTTGCTACTATAGCTCTCATCCATTAATGTTAATTGAAAATTTGATTAATACCTTAGTCTTTAACGTTCCCTCAGAGATAAGACATATCATCGTTACTTTATGAAGTTCCCTAATCATAATCGTTCAATTCCAACAGAAAGAAAGATATTAATATCAAACTGTAATCCTGCGGATGCTTTAAGCCCATGATGACAAATACTAGCTCCCTTTTTCTTACCGCAACAGCTGGTTCACAAATTGGTTATAACTGATATATCCAAAATCTCCTTAGTGAAAAAAGATCAAAAGGTTTTAATTTAGATATCAATTTCACTTGACTAATTCAAAATAACTATTAATTTAATAATTTTTCATCTTGATTTTAATATAAAAATATTTAAAGTGTTCAATTATCACCTTTTCTGTTAACTGCTTCAATCTTTCGTTCATTGTGCAAAATTCCCCACTGCTGCATATTACTATGTTTACTGTTCTCTCATAATCATCGTGGCTATTCTGACTACTCATCATTAGCTACATATCTTCGGCTTGGTCTTACTTTTACTAGGCCAACTACCATTAAACTGAAAAAAGCGTGATCAAAAGCGATAATGATTATCTCTTAGTATTAAACTAATGGCAGTATCTAACTGAACTTTTCATTCTTATTTCTTTTTTATCCTCACTTATTCACCACTAACAAATTGATTAATTCTTTTAGTCATAATCACTAATGAGTACTATTAATTTCAAGTTTGTTGTATGATTAGCATGTGTCATGTTACAGAATAGTATTGTGTCAGAGCCAACATCATGCTCAAGTTATTATTATTATTTTAGTAGTTACTTAATAATTTAATAAAAGAGGAGATCACTACCAACTCATTCCTTTAGTTTTTCAATAATTATGTATGCATTGTTAAGAGTGAACTTATTACTAAAGCAGTGAATAGCATGAGAAATTTAATTAAGAATAAAAGAAAAATAGGATAGCTTGAGAGGAAAGAAACCCAGTAACAATCAATTTTAACAAATAATAAATAGTAATGAAGGCTTGAATAAGTAGTACTCAATTAAAAAGAATGAATTAATTAATAGTAATATCAAATCAAATCAAATCAAATGATAGCTTCAGTAGTAATTAGTAAGCTAAAGAATTAAATGAAGTTATCTCAAGTTAAATTTTAATTTTAATATTAATTAATAAAGAATAAGGCTTAAATAGGTAGTTTTAAATTAAAGAATTAGACTGATAGCTTGAGTAGTAATTAGTAAAGTTAAAGTTAAAGTAATATTAATAGTTAAAGTGATTTAAATGAAGAATAATCATGGCTTGAATAAGAAGTTAGTAGCTGAAGTTAATAAAACATTAAGAATGAAATGATAGCTTAAGTAGAAAAGAATAAAGTAAGTAATGAATAATAAAAAAAATGATAGGTTAAGTAACAAGTGAACAAGTGAACAAGTGATCAAGTAAGAATAATATTAAATAAATCAAGAATAATAGTTAATTAAGAGAGAAGGAATGAAATGATAGCTTGAATAAGAAGTATTCAATGAAAAGTTCAATTAAACATTCATTCATTATCATAAGTAACAATGATAGCTTCAGTAGTAATTAATAAAGTTAAATTTAATTAATAAATCATCACAACTAACTGCTAATTAATAACAGAAATCATCACAACTAACTGCTCATTAACAGAAATATCAATGATCGCTTAAGTAGAATAGGCTTGTTCTTTTTCTAATTTAATATTCTAATAATGATAGGCTCAGTAGTTAGTTCTCACCTAATTCTTTTTCTTATTTTATTAGTAGATATGATAGGCTCAGTAGTTAGTTATCACAATAAGATTAGTTTAATTTAATACTCCACCTAAGGAGTAGAAGAGAGAGATCTTAGCTTTAATCATAAGTAACAAACTCTAACTCTAACTCAAACTAAAGTTAAATATTAATTAATACTTAATTATTACTATCAATTGTTAAGAGTTCTATTTTAATAATGATAGGCTCAAAGCCTAGTTATCTAGTTACTATTCTTATTATAATTAAAAAAGGAATGAAATCATAGCTTAAGTAAGAAGTAATAACTTAGTTCCATTTTATTCTTATTAATAATAATTAAGATCACAGCTTCAGTCACTATTACTTCCCCAAAGGGAAAATATTAAATTATGAGATGATAGGTTAAATAGTAATTAATCACTTAGTCATTCAGCTCTTATTTCAATATTCAATTAGAATTAAAATTTAAATTAGAATTAGAATTAGAATTAAAGATGATAGCTTCAATAAGAATTAATCTCTCTGCATTTACTAATATAATTATAGTATTATTAATTAATAGTAATATAGTTCATAGCTTCAGTACTAATTACTCTAGTGAGTATTTTAATCATTTAGTATTTAACTTTAAAAAATTATTAACTAAGGGTTGAGTTACAAGTAGTAATATCTGTTCCATTTCATTTTAATTTATAATGAGAAGATGATAGCTTGAATAAGAATTAATCACTCTGTGTTTACTAATTGTAGTAGTATTATTATTAATAATAAGAGAAAAGATTGATAGCTTAAGTAGTAATTAATCACTCAGTTCGAATTGTAATTATAGTTGTAGAGAATAATATTAAACATTAAGATAATTATTAACTAAGGGTTGAGTTGCAAGTACTCTTATCTGATTATAATATTAATTATTATTAAACGATAGTTTGAGTACTAACTTATCACTCTAAGTATGATATTAATTGTTAATCTTAAATCTTAATTCTTTAATTCATCTATTATTCAGAGATGAAGGCCTTAATCGTAATTGACCTTCTGTGATCATTTCTATTTTAATAATATTAAAGAGATCATAGCTTGAATAGTAAGTTATTAACTATAATATTAATCTTAATTAAAGAGAAAATTAAATATCTAATGATGGTTTGAGTAACTAGTTCACCACTTTGTGTTATTTTATCAATCAATCTATCTATAATGAATCATAAGTAACTAATGATAGTTTGAGTATCTTAATTCATTAATAATTATCTAACGATAGTTTGAATTGAAACTTATCACTAATTAATTAAGTTATTATCACAATGAAGGCTTTAATAGTAATTGATCTTCTGTACTATTTGATTAATAATTAAAAGCTGATTGCTTCAGACCAATACTACTTACTCTCATTCTTTTCTTTAATGACTGTTTAAATTACTAGTTAACCACTCTTTGTTATTTTCTTATTATAGTTCTAATGAGGGCTTTAATTGTTATTAATCTAGTCTTAATCTATAACTTAAGTATATTTTTATTATTAAGTAAGATGATAGCTTGAGTAGTAATTGATCACTTCATATTCACATTTACATTCACTTATGATAATCATAATTCATTAATTAATAATTGTAACTATAGCTTCAGTTGATATTAATAACCACTCTCTTTCTTCATAATACTATTACTTATTTTTAATAATTCATCATTGTTTCAATAGTAAATTCTCACTCTCTTATTCATCTCTTTCTAATTTTACTTAATATTTAATCATAACGATAGCTTTAATTGTTATTTATCACTCTGTGTTCATTAAATAAAAAAAAGATCCTAACGATAGCTTTAATACTAATTTACCTTTCTGTGTTACTTTATTTAACTTTTAAATAATAATAATGATAGGTTCAGTACTAACTTATCACTCTTCATTGGATTAACTGTTATCTTTTAATAGGAGTTACTATCTAAGCTTATTAGGAGTTACAATGAAGGCTTTAATAGTAATTCTCTTCTTTCATTTTAATTTTAATTTTATCAATTGATCATCGCTTCAGTCCAATATTACTGACTCTATTCTATTGGAATTAATAATCATAGCTTCAACTACTAGTTATCTTCTCTTTCTTTCATTTAACCATTGCTTGAGTTAATAGTAATCCTTTCTCTCTCTACTTTTTTTAATTAAAACATTATGTTAAACAAGAGAGTAATTAGCTGTAGTGGTTGAGGTTCCCACTTGTGTTCAATTAATAGTAAGCCTTTAATTATGATTGCTTAGTAATGTTAGTCGTATCATATTAGCTTTCAATGAGGATTTCTTTCATTTTGATTGATACGGCAGCTTGAATAGATAATAATCCAGTGTGACCCCTTCTGATTAAGTAACAATAATGATTTGAATTTGATAGAAAAGAACAATACGATAATTCCGTATCTCAGATAAGCTAATGATTAGTATAGGAAAACAAAGAGTAACTTTAGTAATAAGAATCTGATATTAATTAATAAGGGAAGAAAATGAACTAATAGTACTTAACTCCAATCTGAAAACAGATCTAATTAAACTTGAGGAATTGAATCATCTTAGTACTCATAGGAATAAAAGTCAACAGAGATCTAGTTAGTAGCGGTGAGCGAAAGTTAGTAAGGCCTTAATTAAGTAAATTGCTTCTGTGATTGAACATAGGGATCACTATCTCTAAGGCTAAATATGAGCATTAAGTAATAATAGTACCGTGAGGAAACTGGGGGTTAGCGTAATTAACATAAGCACTACAAGCAAATAATTGTAAGTAGGTACCTTTTGTATAAAGGGTCGGTAAATTACTCTCTTTTGCAACTTAATTAATTAATTAATTAGTGAAAGCAATTGTCCTTGCAGCAATAGTTAAAGTAAGAGGGAGTAGACACGAAAGTGAATGATCTTACCTTGGTAAAGCGCGTACTATTTTTTAATTATTTTTTAATTATGTTCCTTTGTAGTACTGATCGGCTGAACAGGTTGGTGTTGCAAAACTATCTGAGTAACTGAGGTAAGCAAGTGAAAGACAAATCTGATTAACAGATAGCTGGTTATCTGCGAGATATATTTAAGTATAACCCAATTAAACTATTTTGTTATGGTACAACACTGAATTCTGATTAAAATATAAATTTTTAATAGTTTTGACAGTCCACCCTATCATCCTAATTTAATTTCATAATATAACTAAAATTAAAATAATTGGAGTCAGACATTGTGTGATAAGGTACTTTGTCTAATTGGAAAAACAGCCCCTATTAATTGTTAAGGTTCCTAATTAATATTAAGTAAAAAATTGATCGTGATATCCACATGCAATCAGTAGGTGGGATTTTACAATAATTATCCTTTAATTAACATGTAACAATGCACTGATTAACTTTGGACTCACTTTCTTAAAATATAACGGATCTAATTATTATTACTGAAACATTAAATTCACATTACTTTGGTTTTGTGTTTGGTAGCAGAGCTTTTAGTGATCTTTCATTTTTAATTTTATTCATTAAAGATGAGATAGTAAGATATTAATTAACTAAAAAGAGAATGCCGACATGAGTAACGAAAATAAGGTCAATCCTTATCACCCTATGCATATGGTTTTAATATTAAAGTACATAAGCAAGAAAAAAAAGACAATCATCTAAAAACAATTCTCGTATAGTGGTTTCTTAACAATTTTTTTTAACTAAAGTTAGTTACTAAGTAAAAAGTATATAAAGATTGGTGTTATAGTTTAACACTTTTCAATTTAAGCAGTTAAAGATGCTTTTTTAAAGTAAAGGTATTATGAAAAAGATTTGAAAAAATCAGCTATAAGTTAGCTATGAATAAGATATGTTGATTTTATGATCAAGTTTACAATTTCATCTTTCTTAAAAATTAGCTCTACTTCCGAAGTAAAGATTCATAATCAAAGAAAACAAAAATGTAACATTATAGTAAAAGAAAATTAAAAAACTCTGAATAAATCAAGTTTCTTTTGAAAAAGCTTTGAAAGTAAGGAGGTGGTTTTAAGCTTATATCTAATGATAGAAATATCTAACTAACATAATAATTATATAAAAATAGGAAGTTAAGCTTAACTAAGCTAGTAAAGGAATCAAGTAATTAACATAAATTATTTAATTTTGGGCTGTTAAATGTAATGAATAAGTCTTAAGAAGAAAAAAAAATAAAAACTGAATATAAAACACAACTAATAAAGAAATCAAAGTCTGCTTAAAACCAATACTTATTTAAAATTCTAAATTACCTAAAATAGATTTATCTATTAATAAGATTATATTATTTTAAATATATTTAGTAAAAAGATTACTTAATCTTGGATTTTTTCTAAAAAGAAAGTATGTGTACATAAGTAGTTTTACTCTAACTATAAAAACTAAATTAAGAAGTAATCATAATAAAAAATTTTTTTACTTTACATAAATTAAGTAAGGTTTATGCTATAAACTTGATAACTACTCTGCCTATTAAATACCACATAAAACTAAATTAAAACAAACTAAGATATAAGATTATTATTATATACTTAACCCAGATTAGATAGAATACTATCAAAGTTAACTATAACTTATAGTTATTAACATGTAACTTATACTTTATCTTAAACTTATTCAATTAATAATACTAAACTACTACTAAAATAGTACCCTAATTTTACTTTTATTTAGATAAAATCCTTATTTTTAATAACCTTTCTTAGACATCTTTGACTAACTTTAGTTCTTACTTTTTTTCATTTCTTCTTCTAACTTCGCATTTTACCTGATTAAATCCTTTTTTTAAATTAAAATTTAATTCTTATATTTAAATAGCACACATACTTAAATAAGTAGCATAAGTTTTTTTCATTAAAATGATAATTAATTTAAATATAAATAGAAATCTTTAGACCTTTTTTTTTTCCTTTTGTTGTAGTTGAGTTAATTTAACTTTTAGTTTTCAAAATATATGTATTTCTTTTTAGCTATTCAATTATGATTAAAAATCTTAAGTGTCACCGCCATTCTTCCTATTGTTATATCCTTTTGGTTAAATCATTTGGATCTTTACCTAATTTAGGTCTTTCTTAACTTAATAAGTTTTTACACCGCTGCCTCTAATTTAACAGCCAAAGATTGAATAAAAAAATCTAATTGTTGAAATTTAGAATAAAATGTTATCTTTTGATATTACTTACTAATGAAAGGTATACATAATATACTATTTTTATAATACATTAGATGTATAATTTATACATAGAGTATAAGAAATAATAATTATTATTGTAATTTATCTTAGTATAATTAATTTATTGATTTTAATCTGAATTTTAAGATTGAGATAGATAGTTATATGTTTATACATATTAAAAAAGTTACATTTAACTAGATTTACCACCTGGCAATACTTACTAAACTATTTTAGTATTTTTGTATATTAAGCATTAAGTTATTAAGACTGTAGATAGTGCCTTTTAATATGGACTAAACTGAATAAAAATTTAAAATAATTAAGAGGTAAAAAAAGTCTATATTTAAACTATACTTACTATTTCTAGTTACTTTGATATATCTCTATTATATTAATTATATTTTAATATTTTATAGTTTTATATAAACTAAAGATTAGTATGCTGATATATCTGTTAATAACTTTATTTTTAATTATTAGATAGATATAAATATCTACAAGTATGTATACTAAAGTACTTATAAACTACTAAAATTAAATCATTTTAATGAAATTTGATTAATGCTAATTCATAATTTGTCTTATGGTTTAACCTACTAATTTTAGTTATACTGTTTCTATTGCTACTTATTAATAATAACTTTAATTAAGCTTAATACTGAAGTTATTACCGGAGGATAAAGATCCTTATTAAGGACATAAACTAACCTTAACTTAGAAATTTATACATTATCCGTACTCCTACCTTTATTTTAATATTAAATTTTATTATTGATTGTTGACTATATCTGTATTAAATCCCAATTTAGAACTTGACTTATTTTACCTTACTAATTATAACTTTATAATCCAATTGTTAAGGATTTATGTCTTACTTTGTATAAACTTTAACTTTAAAAGTCAAATTAAATTGACACTTGATTATGGTTAACTAACCCTAAAAATATTAGGTTAATAAAACTAATTCTACTAAAATTTAAACTAATGTGTTTCTATGCAAAAGAGCATTACTCCTACTTACTTGGTAATATCCTAACATAATTTATGTTACTTAGCTAGCTATTTCTCGAAGTAGAATTATTATTAATATAATTATTATATTGAATACTTAATCAGACAATTATCTTAAATTAAGTTTACTACTTGGCTTACTATGAAAGATAACAATATTTTACTCCTTTAAACTTTTTATTCATAATTGAATTATTATTTTTAAACATAGCTTACTGCCTTAGATTTTACCTTTACTAAATTTGAGTATGAAACTATTTTAGACCTTAAAACTCTATCCCAAACCTAGAAAATTTAAGCTATTTTAGCTTTAGATGTTTTTTTTATCTTACTTAGATGATACTATTTTAGTACTCTGTTTAATTGAAGTATATACTTAAGATTTATAACCTAAATTAGGTTGACCCTATTGTGATAGCAAAAGATGCTATTTACTTTGATATTTAAGTGGGTGTTTTAAACTATTTTTACTTTCTAATCATCCTATGAATTTAATTTTCATATCATTTACTTCGCTTAACACTAAACTTTCCCTTATTACTTTAAGTAGTCTTCATATTTGCTAGTATATAAAACTTATGTTAAATTTAACAGATTTTATTTTCCGCAGTATATTTACTTTAATTAGGATCAATACTATTTGTACTTTTTAATAAAATTAAGGTATACCTGCTTAGACTTTTTAATTTTATCTTTTTTTGTAGTAAAACTACTACTATCAAATAACTACGTATGATATGTAACCTTTTTATTATCAAACCTTATTTAGAATTTAAATCCTTTTTGGATGGTAAGTAGACCCTACTATAAGTAAGTTACTTATTATAACCTTATATAGTTAAGTATAGTCATATATGACGTAACAGGAATAAAGATATTACATATGAATTGTAACGAGGTATTTTTACAATTATTAGGTATGAATAACAATCTTACATACATATGTAGCTATATACCGAGAGAGAGTATAACAGTTTTTAGATTATTAATAATAGACATTTTTGTAAAACTTAATTACAATCCATTAAATTGTATTTTACATATAATTATATTATATCATTAACAAGGTATAATTACCTTATAAACATAGCAAGATATGATAGAACATTTTCTAGAAAAACAATTACCATACATTCAGATATATTACTTGCTAATTCATATTAATAATAGCATTACTATGTTATCTTAATATTTTTAACATATACTGATATCTTCTATTGAAACTCATATTATTAATTAATGTATATATTATACATATTTGGTATACTTGTATAAGACTTAAATACATAACATATCATCATATGTAATTTACAACTAATTAAACATATTTCATTACTATACATCTATATAAATATATATTAATTATTAAGTAAAATTACTAGTAAAACCATTAATATTTCAATACCTCATCCATTAGCTATTAACATATATACATATATAACATACATATAGCCTAAATATCATCATCAATACTTTAAATAAAACTATTAGTTTTTCATAGATAACACTTTATATATCTATCTTAGTTATAATTAATAACTTAATTCTGACATTAACATCAATTATACGAAACATACAACCTATTACAATTATAATTAACCAAATATATACATCATTCATCTATGCAACAGATACAAACATATCAATATATACATAAAATTCATCATTAACTGAATAATTGATCAATATCCTTTTCAATATCACATTCTATTTAATTATCATTAGAAATATTCTTACTAATTAAGTAGTATTCTAAACACATCCTATGAATATCATATTCAGTATCATTAACTGAAATTATAAATTAATTAATTAATCCTAGCATCTTATCACTTTTTGTTTTTTACTATACTAATTCATCTTATACAACTTAATCTTATCTATCTTAAATCTTATTAACATCTTTATGAGAATCATTACAGTTAGTTAAAATTTAACACATGTATTTAATACATATCATTTCATCATTGATTATTTCTATCCTTTCCAACAGTATAATTTATACAATATATTAATATATTCATTAAAACATAATCTTCTACTCATTAAAGCTCAATAAATGCTGTAATAGCAACATCAAATTAATAGTTAATTAATCAATCCTCAAAGTTAATCATTATAATAAACAAAAAAATGTTAAACACCCGATCTAAATACCTTCATCTCTCCTTCTTAATTAAATTAAGCTCAACCATATCACCTTTGTTTTCATTCTTCTCTGTAACATTGTTCTTGTTCTCTTCTAATCGCCTCTCTTCCTCTTATCTCTCTGTCTCTCTGTCTCTCATTTCTGTTACCCTCCAAAAAAAGCTCATCCTCTCTATAAAATAAACCAACAAACCAAAAATCCTTCATTACCTTTCATAAAGCCAATAGGCCTAACTCCTTGCTCTTATCCCCATGCCTCAGTGCACCTAAAGTCTCTCATTTTAGAACCAATCTCTCTATTAAAGTCACTTAGCAAAAAAA
>Ga0157363_1002933_pt1 | contig 15223 bp, 10 predicted proteins | sample AttsexASBM1_FD_111477 | JGI IMG/M metagenome (GOLD analysis project Ga0157363, IMG submission 111477) | Fungus gardens microbial communities from leaf cutter ant in Ribeirão Preto, State of São Paulo, Brazil - Atta sexdens ASBM1 | ecosystem: Host-associated > Fungi > Mycelium > Unclassified ...
AGACATGAGGTTGTAGCACGGACCAGATGTATTTAGTATATAAGACTCTAATTAAGAAGAGACTCCTTGTCGAGTTCTCTTGTGAACTTCCCACTTGATATCTGCCTAAGAGATTTATTGCTTGTGTGATCATTGGACTTTGTGTCTAGTGGTTGCCACAACAGAGAGAGATGGCATAGTGGAAGAGACCCCCATCTATGTGTATTATGCCTACCTCAAATCTACTTGAGGTTATAGGTTCAATTCCTTAGTAGTCCTTTGTGTTGGGTAACTGCATAAAAAGGTTAGGGTATTGATACTCTATACATAATTCCTTCTGTAGGCACGGACCGCTATCACGCCCTGTGTAATAAATTGTTGACTTAAAAAAAAAAAATAATTCTACTTTTTTTAAATTTTGGACTTAGGCAAAGAGTGTAATGTGACAGTCACACAAGTCACAGCACATGACACCTATCATATATAGTCAAATATATTATAGTCACAAGTCACACAATCATATGATACAAAAAAGAACATAGAAGGTTCTGGAACAGATGATATTATGCATAATAATAGCATATTGGTCTTATGGAGTGCATATGGACTTTAGGGTAGGTTATTTAGAATGTGTATACAAACCACAGTCTATAGTATTTAAGATAGATTAGTTTGTACTTGAAATTCTATTGAGTTCTCTTATGTTACTCAATATAAGAGTATGTTTTTGTCTTAAACTATGAGACTTAAGTCATAACACAACCAAGTATCTACCAAATATCTACTAACACTTTCTCTTACTTCTCCATTATCTGAAATTATGACTATATAATAAATAGTAGACACAATATATAAGTTGAGGCTAAGGCTGTTATCTGAGGTCATATCATGAATCTATGAATAAACATCTGTTTTCTAGATAAGATTCTATACTTGATTCAACTCTCTTTCTATACAACTGATTGTGGATATCTGCTTGAAGTAAGTTCTGCACATTCTGACACACTTCTTGACAGCATTCTTGACAGCAAAAGAAGCCTAGTTGTTTATATTGCATTAAAGCCTACTAGTGTCTTGTAAATATATAAATATTTGTGAATGTGTTAGATAGTTATTTTTTGAGTAGTAGCTCTATACTGTTAGTCTACTTGTGATCAGTCTATGCAGAAGAATGACAAGTGTTATTAAAATCTTATTTAGAGTAGAACAACCTTCTTAAATCAAAATTATATATATTTTTATTAGGGTAGTAGTTGGTTAATTAATCAGTAAACAATATGAGGTGGGACAAGAAGAAAGCTTACTAGCACTTATAGAGACTTAGTTCAGTTCAGAATACAACTATGAAAGCAAGGCCAGCACTAGCTCTTCTCTATTACTATTATATATATTACAACTTAAGACAAAGAGTCAGACAAAAGAGAAACCTTGTATAGAAGAAACCTTGTAACGAGTTTACACAAGAGAACTTAATGGAGTTTCAAGTACAAAGTATTTATCTTATAAATACTGGGCTAATAGTCCATACTATACTAAACCTAGCCTATTCTAAAGAGTGTGTGTTATTCATAAGGTTAACATGTAATAAACATACTATATAATATTATTGTCTAGAACTTTCTATATCCTTTTGTATTATATATGATTTTGTGATTGTAACTATGATATATAATGGATATATGATACAATATCATGTTTTGTGATAGTTTGTGACAGTTTGTAACATTATACTAACTTTTAACTCTAAGTCCAAAATATATCTCTTTATTCTCTATACTATTACTACCACTATTATCACCCTTACCAATCACCTTACTTCTTATTACAATATAAGCTAACATAGCTCAATAAATTAATTGTTACTACAAATGAGACAACAGATGGAGCAGATAGCAGCATTATGTTGTAGCAACTAACACTAGTAATAGCAAAGGTATACAAACCTATATAAGACTAGTATATCTCTGTCACTCTTATATTGGAGTTTACAAGAAGAACTTGATAGAAAATCTCTTACTATACTATATAATATATATACTAATACATGCTAGTCCATAGTCTACAATATATAACCTATCCTAATATCTATATGTTGTATATGAGTCCACTATGTCTTAACTACAAGACAAACATGTTATAGCTATACCCATGAAATTATTATACTAGACCTTTCTACTATCTTTTAGATCTATGATGCCACCTCATGTATTGTAGTCACATGATTCTCTTTTGCTAAATAAAAGAAAACTAAAAAGAACTAAAACTAAAAGAAAATAATAACAAAAGAAATAAAATTTGTAGAAAGAAAATAAAACCATATTAATAGAAATTGAGTCCTGATGCATATCACATTGCAAGCATTAGTGATGGCACAGGCCAGAGAAATAGCAGGAGAAGAGGGAGGAGTTGAGGTAGACTCAAGACCTAGAATTAGGCATTAAGTAAATGTGTCCAAATCATCTTTGCTTGATGGAGAAGCAAGTAAGATGGAAGGTTTTGTAATGGCATGTAAACTTTATATTAGGATAAGGATGAGGGAGGTAAACAACAGATATAGTGGGTTTTGACATATGTATAGGAAAATTGGCAGACATTTAAAAGAAAATATGTTAGAAGAATTAGAATTAGGAGAGTTGGAGTTTTTATCAGTAGAAGATTTCCTAGGGGAACTGGAGAGAGAATTTGAAGGAGGAGATAATGAATTAGCCAAAGGGATCAAGAACAATAAAGGAGTTTGTACAGGAGTTTATAAGAGTAGCTAGAGAGAGAGTAGATATAAAGAACAAACATTAGTTGAGGAATTTAAAAGAAGGATGAATGAAGTAATTAGAAGGAAGCCTATAGAGGCAGAAAGATCTTCAAGGAGTATTAAGCATTGGTATGAACATACTACTAGTTTAGATAGATATTGGAGAAAGAGTAGAAGGAAGAAAGGGCAAGAAGGAAAGTAGAGATTAGAAATATAAACAAATAGAGATAGTAAACAACCAAGAGATGTTCAGGCCATAATTACCCCTACTCTAGATCTAGTCATAAAGATAGAAAGAACAGCATGCACTAGCAGGGCCTGTTTTAATGGAGGGGATAGAAAAAACAAATACAGTAGTGGTTAGAAACTGTTAGAGTAACTAGTGGAGTCTGCAGAGTTTTGTAAACTTTAACAACCTCTACAAAGTCCTAAGTATATTAGTATAACAAATAAGTACAAGCAGTGTGCACCTTCATAAAGTTCTAAGAAAATAGTGAGAACTCTTGATAATATCAACTATTATGATCCTAAGCTTGGCTCAGATTGTAACTTAGACAAAGACTTGAGTAAGAGTAGAGGAGATAATCAAAATTGGTAAAGCATAAGAATACAGGACTGTATCTACAACTATATATACCTGATTACTATGAAGAAATTAGGCATCCTTGAGAAAACAAATGAGAAAAACATGATGAAGCCTTCACTACTATATAAGGTGCTAACTGATAAAATATGGGGATAATACAAAGCATAGTTAAATATGATTCAAAAATAAAACAAACCCTGATTGATATCTAGTAAATAAATAGCATAGTTGATTCTGTATCCAATAGCAAAGAGTTCTACTTTAGTAGAATTAATATTAGTTATTCAACATAGGGCAAATACCTGTAGAACATGAGTGTAAGCCTGCTGCTTAGTTGAGTTCCCATAATTAGCATAAATACTGCCAGTTAGCTGAAAAATATAAACTTTCAGTTAAATTGCCTTTTGGCATAGTTGGTTTAGTGCTAGCAGTCTAGCCATATTACAATGAGATATAGATTATAGTGATCATAATAATACTCCCATTTTTATGTTTATGTTCTCATGAATCCATCAGGGTTAAATTTCCAACTATATATGTTGCTACTATTTTCTTGGTAGGTCTTATGATAAGCTGTTCTTGTATGAAATCAGCTATGAAGAATACTTCATGTGGTAGTCCTCTTGTATAGATTTTGATGGGTATTTCTCAATGACAGGTATTTACATTATGTTTCTTCTGTAAGAATTGATATACAATGTTATTCTAATATGTCTTATTCTTTTCTCCATTAACTTGGATAGTTTTATAATGACTTAGAGGAGTGAATGAGATTGTTTTGACAGATGATTGCAGTATTTTCAATGCTTTCTCCAGATTATTAATCTTATTGTGTAACATCTGGATATCTAGAGGTAGTATCTCTCTTGAACTGGACATTGATATATCATTAACAACACTTCTTTGTCTTGAATGATGTCTTCTTTTTGTTTTTCTTTGTTAATGAGTATAGGTTGTAGTATATCTTGATATGTATCTGGGTATGTATTTTGTCATGTTTGGATATGTTGATCTATTGCTTTTCCACCTTTTCCTTTATAATGATCCAATTTATCAGTTAGTAACACTTGAATGTGATGTGCTTGACATTCCATTTCTTCATGTATAACATTCTGTAATTCTTCAGATATACTGTAGATATCTCTACTGATTTATGCTCTGTGTGTTTCTCCTGTTTGTAAAAATGTGTTTTTGATGTCTGCCAGTTAATTGTTTGTTGTGTCTGCCAACTTCATGATATTCTGAAGTTGGAGTTAAACATCTGCTATGGTTTCTAGTTCTTGAATTATTCTGTAGTACTTTTTTGTCCAGTTCTTTTTTTTATTCAAAGTCATGATAAGATCTATGTTATTGACAGTGCAAGTTACATATAGGTTAAGGGAGGTAGGAGCAGTTATGAATTGATAAGACATTATTCTAATTTCACAGTTGCTTGTGTTGCTTTGAGATGTCAATTTGAAGTTTTACCTCTCTCTTTTATAGGTTTTGTCCTGAAAGCCTTGCTTAATAGTCTTGAATTGTTTCCTTGGCATGTGGTAATCTTATATCCCATAATTCTGTACTTTCTTTACTTTGTATTCTTCTTCCTCATTGATAATGTCTGGTGGTGGTGCTATTTCCATATGTTGTTCCTTAAATTAGAGTTCTCTGGTTTATATCAGCAGGTTTTCATTGAATATATTGTATATTACCTATTCTTCTAGTAACTTTAGCTAAAATGCTCCTTGGATAATATTCTTTGTGATTTCAAAAGATCCATATATTTTTTGGTCTAGCTTCTTCAAATGTTGTTCTAATTGAATATTTTTGGCCTCTAACTGTAAGAGGACAACAAACCTCAAACTCTGGATCTTTGATAACAGAGTTTATAAAGTCCAATGTCCAATACAAGACTGTAGAGTTTGTCATACCCCCTCCAGCACTACTACTGTCAAACTCCAACACCTACCAGCACTCTTCTGAACATTATCCCATGTTATCAATTGCTGTCAGATGAGTACTTACTATTTACAGACATTATTCTAGATGTTTTTATCAGAGTACCTGACTATCTAGATACTATTCCTGGTTTGGTCAGCACTGTTTTACTTGATTGGAATGTACTCTAGAAGTATTTAGTAAAACTATCTCCTCTAAGGGACCTTATTCTGTTCTCTTAGGTTTTCTGGAGATAAGTCTTATCTTTAGCATAGTTGTCAATATTAGCTTAGATTTCCTAGAGAGCAAACTCCATGAACTCCACAGACTTTTGTCAGCAGCCCTAACAGCAGAAAATAATCTCCTCCAGGGACCTCAAGATACTTTGCAGTCTGACAGTTAAGGATTGCCCATTTCTATGTCCTAACCTCCCTCTTCTTTTCTTACTTTCCAAACAATGTCTGCTCTAAGTAACCACCTATAAATCCTATCAATATTGGTAAGACACTGGGTCTCCTCCAGTGTTTTCTGTAAGAAGTAGCTGAGTGTTAGCATATCTTAGAAGTCTCTACTAACAACATTTTAGCAAGTTTTATAACTTAACTCTGAGACTTACAAACCTTAATATCTAACCCTACCCTTGCACATGCAGGTATTTCATCTCCCTAACTCTTATCAAGATCTTACTCCTCAGCAGAGGCTCCTGCAACTATGACCCCTTCATGCTACTTCAGACCAAACATACCTCCATCTATGGATTTTGCTAAAGACTACCAACTGGATTGCACTTTTCTAAGTGCTTACTGTCTCTACATACAGCTCTCTGTGGATTAGTTCTTATGTGACCAGAACAAGATACTTTGGTGCTATTATTCTTCAGAAGCAGTAGAGCTGCCAAGTGGTCTAAAGGCCTGTTCAGAAAAGAGTCAAACTTAGACTTCTTTTCCATTATATTGTGGTTTGAGCAAGCATTCAAGGACCAATTCTTCTACATCAATGCTGTCCACAAACTTTGTCCCTTACCAACCAAAGAATGCTACTGCTATAGGGATTTAAACCATGTCATTTGGAATTATCCAGTAAGGTTGGATGTCTGGCAATTAACAGCTAAGCAATAGGAGAAATTCATAGAGGAATTGAACATAATAAAGGACATGGAAGCACAGTAGAGTTTGATATTAGATAGTAAGGATAATTCAAATGAAAGTCAGGATTTTGCATATAATGACTAGTAAATTATGTATTTTAGCCACTAGTAAATAAGTTTACTATACTAACTATAGAAGAGTGTGAAGACAGTTACAGTAGCCTCTCTGATGCACTTATATGTCTAACTTGTGACCATTGTAGTTCATCTCTCTATTATTCTAGATGAGAGAAAAAGCTTTCTCTATATCCTACCATCAATACTCTTAATATTCACAGAATCTTTCTATATCTCTTTATCTTCCTTGAAACTATAAACATCTCCAGATCTTTCTTGATGCATGCCCCGGTTGGCTCTAAAGCTACTAGAGTTCTTATCAACTAGAGTTTCATAGAGAAGTATGGTCTTAATACTTGCAAGCTCTCTAGGTCTGTACTTATATACAATATTAACAACATCCCAAATAAAGCAGGATAGATATCTGAAGTAGTAGACATGGTACTCTGGTATGAGGCCCAATTAGAGTAGATCTTGCTTATAATATTCAGTCTAAATAAACAGAACTTGATTCTTGGCTAAAGACCCATAAGATTGATTAGCAGTAAGAAGAAGTTGTTATGATACATTATCCTATCTACTGCTCTGGCTGTTAAGAAATCAAAAAAATGGGCAAATGTCAGACTTCCAGCCTTGGCTAATGACTTTAATAAAGTCCACTTCCCTTTCTATACATTGAATGTGTATAAAGATAAGATATACAATGAGATACCTCCAGTCAAACTACTTTCTCACACTTGTGGAGTTAGACCCCTATATCACCACCACTCCCTCTCAGCAGCTTTCTGAAGTATTTCAGCATAGTCAAATGCTGAACAGAGACACTTCTATACTTCCTCCTCATGTTTGAGATTTTGAATTAGTTTTTGCCAAGAAAGAATTTGATACTCTACCAGACCACTGTCAGTGGGATCACACAATTGATCTTATATCTAAAGTTGAGCCCAAGTTTCTAAGGTATATCCTCTATCTCCTGCAGAACAATCTGAACTCAATGCATTTCTTACTGAGATCATCTACACTAGTTGAATATATACCTCCAAGCCCCTTATAGCCACACCAGTATGTTTTACAAAAAAAAGGACAGTTTTCTCCACCTAGTGTAAGATTACAGGAGCTTCAATGTAATAATAGTCAAGAACAAGTATTCACTCTCTTATCTTAGAGCTCATCTTGCAACTTTAAGAAGCAAAATACTTTACAAAATTAGATGTCTGTTGGAATTTCAACAATATCCAAATTAAGTCTGGAGATGATTGGAAAGCTACATTCTGTACCAACCACAATTTTTTTGAGCCTCTGGTAATGTTTTTTAGTATGACCAATAGTCTATCTATTTTCCAGACTATGATGAATAACATTTTCTGAGATCTTATAGCTGAGTACATTATGATAATATATCTGGATGACATTCTAATCTTCACTCAGATATTAGAAGAGCATCACAAAGCAGTGTGGAGAGTTTTAGAGGTCCTAACTAAGCATAAACTGTCTGTCTGCCCCAAGAAGTGTAAATTTGACAAGCAGAAGATAGAATATCTAAAATTGGTTATCTCTTAGGATCAAGTTGAGATAGATCCTATAAAGATGGCTAGAGTTTGTGAATGGCTGGTCTCTCATATCTGCATTGACCTATAAATATTCCTAAACTTCACCAACTTCTATTAATGATTCATCTACAGCTTTTTGGATATTGCCTACCTACTTTTTGACCTCACTAATACCAATAGCAGATAGATGTAGATAACTCTGCAGCAGGATGTATCCAACTCTCTTAAGATGGATATTACTTCTGCATCTATTCTTATCTCTCCCAACATATCTACTCTATTTTGGATAGAAGCAGATAGTTCAAACTTTGTAATAGAGATTATTCTCTCTTAGGAGTTCAAGACAGATAGTAAGTGGCATCCAGTAGTGTTCTTTAGCAAATCCCCTTCTCTGGTGGAGAAAAACTACAAGATTCATGATAAGGAAATATTAACAATTATTTAGGCTTTGGAAGAATGATAACATTTCCTTAAAGGTAGACCTCACTCTATGGAGATCTGAACTGACCATTACAACCTGGAATATTTTATGACCACTAAGAAGCTTAATCATAGGAAAGCCTGATAATCTATTTGCTTGGTAAGATTCAACTTCTTGTTCCACTACTATCCAGACAAGTCTATAGAAAAACCTAATACACTTTCTTAATAACTGAACAACAAGAATAGATCTCAGGACAGCACAGACATAGCCCTGCTCAAATTGGAACTATTGGCAGTTTATACATTGGAAGAAATAACCTTTGAAGGTAAAGAACAAACTCTGCTAACAGATATTCAACAGAGTAACAAACTTAATCATTACAAGAAACCTGTAGCCAGAGCTGTAAGAGACCTCTGCCAGTTGTTCATCAAGTTAGTGAGATCTTCAGAGTGGTCAGAAGAGAATGGTCTTCTTATATTTTGAGACAAGATTTATATCTCAGACATCTATGACCTCTGCTGGTATATTATATCTCTTTACTATGATACTAAGGTGGTAGGGTATGCTAAAGGTTGGAAGACACTGGAGCTAGTGTCTCAGAGTTATTGGTAGTCCCAGATATTATGATGTGCTTGAACACTAACATTTTTCTTTTCTTTTTATTTATTTTTCTTGATTTAATATTTCTTTTCTTTTGATTTTGATTTTCTTTTTCCTTTTAGATGATAAAGAGGCATGTAACTGCAGTCACATGATGTGTCACATGATATGATGTCATAGGTCTGGAATGTAGTAGAAGAGACTAGAACAATAATATTAGAAAATATATTCACCTTGTGGAAATGATGTAGTAGACTTATAGACAACATATATATATTAGGATAGGCATATTTATCATTAGCACAGACCATGTATCTATTGTATAAATAGGGTAGCAATAAATTAGAGACTTCTTGTTAAGTTCTCTTGTGATCTTTATAAGATACTTCATCTATAAGTTTACTTAGTGCACTATTGGTCATCTTTAGACTAGTAATTGCTATAATATCAGATGTTTAGGTATGTCAACCAATATGTTGGCACCTGTGATCTGTATTTGCAGACTAAGCTGATCTGGCACTCACCACTCAGAGAGTTGACCCTACTAACTATGCCAAATGCAAGGTGGGATACTATTAGTATGGATTTCATGGTCAAACTTCTAAAGTCATTGGAGTACAATGCAGTAATGACTATAGTCAGCCCAGTCTCCAAGAGAGTACATTTCATTCCTATTCATACTATTATTATGGTAGAGGATATGGCAAGGTTGTTTTTACATAATGTATGGAAAATTCATAGTCTCTCTAACTATGTGGTATCAGACAGAGGCCTGCAGTTTGTTGCACTCTTCACTATTGTTGTAGCAACCACTCACCGGAATGGCACTTGTGATATGCTGACTTTAGCAAAGCTCTCAGTAGGCTATCTAGTAGCGGGAATTACAAGAGAACTCAACAAGGAGCCCTTGCTGCATTGCTACCCTATTTATATAAGTTACAAGTGGTTCATGCTACAACAGTGTGTCTACCTCATGTCTACTCCACAGTAACTGTGTAAGACTGTGCATCCTGCCCTAATGTCTATGTGTCCTACATGTAGTAGCAATGTGGTGTATATACTCCCTAACATCATCGTCTAGGCTCTTCTAGCCTCGTAGACTCTTCTAGACCTATAGATCCTTCTAGACCACTCTAGGCCTATGACATCATCTCACATGACTTCCAGGTCATGTGCCCTTTTCCCATTGTAGACTAATAATAATATTACTGTCCTATTTCTGTTCCAACCCTAACCCTACCTGAAGTCTGTCTACACACTCGTCTTATAACAACTATGAAACTTTACTAACTATTTGGGGTCAAGATCACCTCTTTTATAGCATAGCATCCATAGTCAGATGGACAAACAGAACAAGTGAGTCAGAAGCTGGACCAGTATCTCTAGATCTTTGTGAATAAAAGGCAAAGTGATTAGCATGATCTTTTTCCTCTTATGGTAGAGTTCCAGCATAACAACCATGTATATTTCTTAATATAGCAGCTGCCTTTTTTTTCTTGACACTGGATAACTCCTATATATAGGCTTTGAGCCATATTAATAAAGGTTCAAAATGGAAAGCATCTCTAAATTTGTGGAAAGAATGAAATCTGTACTTGAGGAAACCAAGTCTACTATTTAGAAAGCCTATAATAACATGGCCAGATACTATAATTGATATTATACACACACTCTGGTGTTCAAACCTAATAATAAGGTGTTTCTGGACTTCCCAGATACTCATACTATGTATCTCTCTGCTAAATTGTTACATCACCAACTCAAACCATATATGGGAGAGAAACAAGTAGAACCTATATTATACTGCTTGAAGTTTCTCTCTATACTGCATAAGTTATATCCAGTGTTTCACATCATCAAGCTCACTGCTGTATCTAAAGATCTCATACCTAGAAAATGTTCAAAGCCCTTCCAGACCTTATTGGCATCAATAGACAAGAAGAGTGAGAGATAGAGAAGATCTTAGACAACCATTGGTATTGTAAAATATATTAGTACTTAATCAAATGAAAGGGATTTGGCTTAATAGAAAACACTTGGAAGAATGCTTCAGAGGTGTTTGTACCAGATAGAATGACAGAGTTCCATTGCCTCAACTCCTAAGCCTCATAATGTTATGATCTCAAGACCTTAGATGTCAAGTTCACAAACGGTGGACTTAGTTTTTCTCTATTCTATTTTTCATTTTTCATTTTTCATTTTTTTCTATTTTTAGAACAGCTAGGGCTAGGGTTATAAGTGATCGGTCACACTGTCACATCAGTCACAATCTGATGGTGTGGTCACAACATTGGTCACAAGACTTGGGAGAATAAAGTAGAAGGTTCTAGAATGAATAATGTCATACAATATGAACACCACATGTTGACCTCATGTTCTACACATGGTCATTTAGGGTAGGGTGCACAGTAGTGAGCACAGACCATTGGTAGTAGTATAAAAGGTAGACTAGTTTGTAAAGGGATCTCTATTGAGTTCTCTTGTGTTACTCAAATACAAGAGTTGTTCTATTGTCCAACCCTAAGGACCTTAGTTCATAACATTAGAGTAAGTCAAGAAAAGGAACCTTGTATAGGGTTTACACAAAAAAACTCAATAGAGAACTTAGTACAGGATTATCCATATTATATACTAAAAGCCCATAGTCTGTGCCCTACTATTTTAGCCTACCCTAAATGACCATGTGTTTTTCTTAAGGCCAACATGTGTTAAACATGTTGTATGATGTCATCCTTCCAGAACCTTCTATGTTCTTCCATTGTGACATGTGATTGTGTGACTGTGACTAATGCATAACCACATGGCTGTAGCATTATACATAACTCTAACCCTAAGTTCCAAAATAGAAAATAGTAGAAAAAGGAAATAGAAGAAAATAAAAATAAGAGAGAAAATAAAAATAAGTAAAGTCCATTGCTTTTAGCTCTAACACATGATTTGTTTGAGTAATAGACTTCCAAAGCATTAAGTTTTGACCTGTACCACTTGTTTGAGTTACAACAATCTTAAGAGGGGATAATATAAGGAAATAACAAATCCCAAACTCTGGATTTTTGATAACAGAGTTTATAAAGCCCAATGTCCAATATAAGACTGTAGAGTTTGTCATACCCTCTCCAGCACTACTACTGTCAAACTCCAACATCTACCAGTATTCTTCTAAACATTATCTTATATCATCAATTGCTGTTTCATTGTGGAATAACATATTGATTTAGGGATTTACTATATATAGAGGTTTGTTATACTGTGTCTACTCCAAACCTCTGATAAAACTTTTTTCTTTGTCACTATTTTCTTCATCTGATTCTTTCTGTATGCTTCTATTCTTTATCTTCTGTTCTGACCTGTAGTTCTTTGCAAGATGTCCCACTTTGTGTTGTAACAACCACTAACCAAAGATAGTTATTAGTATCACTAAGTAGTCTTATAAGTGAGAGTTTCATAGAGATTACAAGAGAACTTAACAAGGAGTTCCTAATATATTGCTATTCTATTTGTACAAATGGTTCATAGTCTGTGCTAATGATAAATAGCCCTACCCTAAAGTCTATACATTATCTATGAGTATACTATAAGATTGACATACTATAGATATATGTCTTGATGTTATTATTTTTAGTCCTTTCTATAATTTTCTAGGTTTATGATATAATGTCATATAACATGTCATGTGACCATGGTCATATATCTCTTTATTGTTCAAGAAATAAAACAAAGAAAAAAAGAAAAAAAATCAAATCAAGGAAAATAGATTAAAATAAAATAAAATCAAAATAAGATATTAGAGTCCAAGCATACCATGGAACTTTGTCACACTTGCAGTACTTTCTAGTTTCTTTTTCTTTCTTTGGCTTTTGGCAATTTTTTACTATATATCTGTAGACATTATAGTTGAAGTATTTAGGCTTCCTATCCTTGTCATAGTTATCTTTGGATTTCCAATATCTATGGGTGCTTCTCTTCCTCTGTAGGTAATTTCTGATCCTGTCCCATAGTATTATCTGCCTTTTATGAATTCATATTCTTTTCTGACTGAGGTAATTGCCATCTTCTACTTCTTGAGTGACTTTGGTGCTGCTATAAACAAATATTCCAATATTGTCTTGATTATATCACTCCTGACATTCTTTTTTAGTAAGAATATTGTGTGTATATTATCAGTTTCAGCCTTTATAGCTAATACTTTAAACTCTATTATGAAGTCTACTATATACTTCTTTCCCTGCTTGAATGTTTTGATTTTCCATTCAACATCTGCTGCCTTGCTCTTATCACTGAATACTGTCTTGACTTCTTTCATAAAATTATCTTCTATCTGGTCAATTATATAAATTCTTGTGATGCCTTCTCTAAGTCAGGCTAATACTGTGATAATTTTGTTATTTGTTGTTATTACTCTGTTGCTTTTGAGAAATAATCAGATCCCTCTCCACTAGTCTTCAAATTTCATCTGATTACTATCAAACTATCTTAGGTCTGAGACTATACTCTTTGGTATAACTGCCTGTGATGTTTCATCATATACTGCTAGTGTATATGCTATTGACATCTCTTCTGATGATACTGGTTCTGTAGTTCTGTTTCCATCTGAGGTATATTCTTTAGTAATTTTTAATAATCCCAATATTTCTTATCATACCTCAATGTCTATCATTCCTTGGTTGTATCTGTCCATCTTGTCTGTTTGTGATCTCTACTACAATAATTAGTGTCTAGTCTTGTCTGTCTTGTCTGTGGTTTCTCTTGCCACAAAATTGTCTGTATCACTGTTCCTTTAATAGTTTAACCATTCATCCATGATTCTACCACAAAGTTGTTTTGATAGTTCTTCAATAGCCTAACTATTATGATGTTCCAGTGACCTAACACTATGCACTCTCCTTTTGCAAGATGAGCCTGATGATGATTTACCAAATATTACAATCCTAAGCTTGGCTCAGGTTGCAACTTAGACAAAAACTTGAGTAAGAGTAGAGAATACAATCAATTGGTAAAACTTAAAGATACAGGACTGTATCTACAACTATATATATCTAATTACTATAATGAATAGGTTAGGCATTCTTGAGGAAACAATAAGAGAAAAATGAGAAAAATATGATGAAGCCTTTACTACTACATGAGACACTGACTGATAAAACATAAGAATAATACAAGATACAGTTAAACATGATTTACAAATAAAATAAACCCCAATACATATCTAACATAAGGTAAACATCTGTAGAACATGAAGTATATATTGTAGTGATCATGATAGCAACTATTCTAGATAGAAATATTTAAAACTCTACTGGAAGAGGAAAGAAGGGAATTTACAGTGGGTACACCTAAGGAGTTTAAGGATAGGGGTTAACAATAAGCTTGTGGTATTTAGCAGTGTTTGATAGACTCACTCAAGAAAGATTGGGGTCTTGTTACAACCTTAGGCTAAGCTCAGGTTACAACTTAGGCAAAGACTTGAGAAAGGAGTAAGGGTTGTTTATAATTGGTAAAGCATAAATATACAGTAGTATATCTACGCTATATATACAATGTGTCTATGAGGAGATTGTTCACAATATATAAGAGAAGTGAGTCATATAACATGAGGAAAGAGCAATGCATCAATATCTACTACATAAGGCACTGACTGAGATAACTTTGGTGCAGCTGATCATACCATCATTGCCCTTGACCCTAGTTCATGCTGTATTCATGAGACATTGATCATAACAGGTCTGGCAGAAGTAGAGTACTGGCTAATAGAGGCAGAAATACCATGGAGTTTAGTATTGTAGCAATCACTAGTCAAGATGACCAATAGACCACTTTAAGCAAACTCAGAAGCAAAGTATCTCATAGGAATCACAAGAGAACTCAACAAAGAGTCTCCAATGCATTTCTATACTATTTATACAAAGAGTTATGGTCCACACTGTCATAAACTTTATTTAGCTTGTATTTCCACAACAAGTGGACCAATTTTCACAAACTAAGTCATTCTAGAAAGCTTTAAATGAGGGCTATCCACATATATGTGGGATGTATAAAAGTAACAACAAACAACCAAGATATCAGGTCATCATTAACTGTAAAAGCTTTGTTTGCTAATATCTTATAAACAGCTGGACAGATTCACATGATTGGACTTGTGTTGGAAAGTACTCATCAAACCATTTCCAATAATATATGGTATATCTCATAGCAATAAGTATTGATAGAGATACAA
>Ga0157363_1002934_pt1 | contig 15221 bp, 5 predicted proteins | sample AttsexASBM1_FD_111477 | JGI IMG/M metagenome (GOLD analysis project Ga0157363, IMG submission 111477) | Fungus gardens microbial communities from leaf cutter ant in Ribeirão Preto, State of São Paulo, Brazil - Atta sexdens ASBM1 | ecosystem: Host-associated > Fungi > Mycelium > Unclassified ...
CAATTCATGCTTTAAAGCTTGAAAAAATTATTTATTTACTTTACAAATGGTTTCCAAAATATAGTTGATTTACATTTGTTAAAATATGACATATGTTAAAATATGATGTTTGTAAATATCTAGTCTGTGTAAGATTTTGATAAGATAATTCTTTTGATGTCTGCGATTACAGTAAAAAGGGGTATTTAAAAAAAAACATAAAGTGATATCTCACCTTCTATATAATGATGCTTGTTGATTTAATTTTTCTCTTTTTATAATAAATTAAATTAAAATATAATATCGCAGTGATGCATATAACATACTGTTAGAAATGAAATAAAATAACAAGAGAAAGAAAGATAATAAATAAATCGATTGTTTTCTTTGTTTTCCGTAAAAATGTTCCCCGTAAGGAATAATACGTGTACTCAAGCAATAAACAATGTATTTTATTTAATACAAACTATAGTACAAAATTTATACAGAACAACGTACGGTTTTATCATCATTTCTCATATGACAGCAAGTTCTCGTATCGAGCGAACGCACACACTTAAGCAAGACTTAAGAGACGAGGGGCGGATTGGAGCGGTCGAAGGAACAGGGTATGAAGAGTCAGGGGACAATTACTAAAACTGAGCACATCAATTTGTGATAATACAAACTTACTTGACACGAGCAAATCCATCGGTTGACAAGCGACATGGTGTAGAAAAAAGATTGCTCGCGCACAAACACGGTGAGAGAGCAGAAAGCGCATCGCGTTTTTTTTTCCTCTTTTTCTTTTCTCGGTACTCGCGCCGTAGACGACACGTCCTGTTTCGTAATACTTTTGCGGCGATTAACGTGATCGGATATCCGACCCACATTGGATTCCATACGGGAATCATTGGATATCTTGTGCATTCAAGTATACTCCAAACTCGTCGACTACGCTGGGCAACATTCGAGACTTTAAAACTATGCTTCTCGCAACACTCGCACTTAAAAAGAGGGGACGAGTCACCTCCGGCTGCGAGATATCGCAGAGAAAAAAAACAGATCCTCTTCCTTCTCCTCCTAAATCGCATCAGATTGTACTTAATCGTATAAGTAGACAATATTTAATCTCTAGGTGCGATCCAACAAACTATTCGGGATACTACTATGTTCCAGGACATCTTTCGCCCGTATCTACAATCTAAACGATCAACGAGCCTAATTTGGTTGAGAAATGTGTTTGTAATAAAATATATTTATATACGATAATCGCGACGCGCTCGCGAAGCGCCTCTTAGCAGCGGTCGCATTCGTCAGAGTACATCAGAGTATAAAATTGGTCGTCAATTTGCGCGATAAATCGGGTTTCCTTCGTTTTTTGTCTAACTAAATCCCGCGACGCGGTGAAAACGCGCGTGATTTACAAAATTAACGATGAGTCGATGATATGTATTTAAAAAAATATTGACACTTAGATACAATGTGCTCCAGGGTCGATCGATGAAGAAGTACAATACGCGCATGCACCCATGAGGATCAACATATCCCCGCTATTTCATCATATCTTCTCTACTTACAGGAGTCAATAGCGGGAGTTTCTGATGAATTATTATCGCTGCATCGTCAGCCGTTGAAAAGCGTTACACGATCAACCGATTTGAATTAATCGAGATAAAGACAATCTATAGTAGTAGGAGTACAAAGAGCAAGTTAATAACAATTAATGAGTAAGAGAGGTACCTACATTCGCGAGAACAACGATCGTTTCAGCCTAAAAGGCTCTTTTGTATATAAATAGCAGAGATGCAATCCATATATATCCTAAACGTGAGGCAGCAGATCTCAAGTTCGATGATATCTAACAAGATCTGATTCATTAAAATTGAAATTGCCTAAGACACATTCCTCAATAAGAGACGATATACGTACAATACTAAATTATTATCTTACAATTTAAGAAAAATCTAATCCACTTGTTACGACATTATTATATCTTCAACTAACTAATTTTGTATTAACTCTCACGCTCATGTAAAATATGGCCGTTGACACAGAAGATTAGGAGGAATCATTTTCGGGGTTCGGAAACGATTAGAAGCTCGTGAATTTCGGTACCCCCTTCCGTATGCACTCATGCTTCTGAAAACAGTCGCTCAACAGAAAACACACTTCGCTACATCGTGTTCTCGCATACTGTACATCACTCTACATCACATTATCACCTATAAATTACTAATAGTGTGGCTTAATATTACATTATCTCGAGGTCTCGTCATATAATAACTTTTCCCGTTACGACAAAATCGACAAAGTCGCTTCGAAGATCAGAGATTTATCGTCTCGCGCGATAATGTCATAATCGACGAAAAAAAAAACAAAAAGATCAAGAAAGCGAAGCAGAAGAAAGGTCAGCGTATGCCCGAGGCTCAGACCTTACATTCACAGCCTGACTGAGCACTCGGTTCTTTTTCTTTTATCCTTCTTTTCTTGCGAACTAAAACTTTCATGCTGTCCTTCGTTAAGTCACCCGCACAATACTCGCGATTACTTTTCATATTTAACGCGAATCCGAGTCCACTAACTTACGACAAAGTGACGTAGAATAATCCCGCCGCAATTATCCCTTCCTGAATTTACGTTGACCCTCTTCTCGACGCGCAGCCTCGTGATTGTTGCATTTCCAGCTTAAAATAATTGAACTAACGTCAAGCCAAGAAACACGTTGACGAGAAGGAACATAAAGCGCCTGTCGTTAATTCGCAGTAAAAAAATCCGAACACTTGTACGAGATTATCGTCTTATAAATAATAAGATACATTATCGAAATGACAAATCATTTTTCTTGGTGAACAGGACGACGCTTGTACGAGATATTGTAGCGATAATGACGAAGAAAAGAGTACAACGAAAAAAAGATCTACTCTTAGAACAACAGGCGCAACCGTCTTGGCTCCGAAAACCAATCTTCATCGCCAACATAAAGAGATCACACGATTTCATCGTCACGGCGATGTACTCACGTGATCGCATGAGTACTCTCGTCCGGATTAGATGCGCTGCGCTCGTGTTGCGCTTAAGAATCCGCGAGCGAAAACAAAAGAGCGTCGCCTCTTGTATTACATGGTGTTGTAAACGGGACTGCTGTGCCTAGGCCTGACCTGTAACCTAGCGAGGGGATGGGTTCTACCATGTTGCTGCTGCTTTTTACTAGCTGCTTTAGCCACTACGCTGGCCATGACTACGCTAGGCGAAGGTACTGCCGGCGGCCTACCGGGGGCTTCCGGCGTCTCGTTGAACAGAGGTGTAGAGTGATTGTTAATCATAATCGGCGCTGACCTTCTCGAGAATTCGGACGCGATCTTCGATTTTGCTGGCGGATGCACCTCCATGGCGTCCCAATCCTTATCTTTGTGCGCGCGCAACTGAACGTCCGAGCTCTTCCTGGATTCTGGCCTGGCAACTTCATACTTTCCCACCAATACTCTAACAGAGAGATCTTCCACATTATCCTGCGATGACGGTGGCGTTGTCTCGCTTCTCCTGCCATGCTTGTTGTCTTTGGTTTCGCCAACGCTGGACGACGATTGGATTTTGGACTCGTTGTGCGGGATCACTGGCGATGAAGGCAAACTCCTGATTTTTACATCCCTTTTGGGTCGTGCTGTCACCGATGCGTTTTCGCCCTCGCATGCATTTTCGGGACTTCTCTCCAACTTGGTCGACTTCGCCTCAAATTCTTTCTTCAGATTTTTAACTATACCAGACGTGCTACGTGGACACTCTGCTTCCGGAGAATCATCCACGGAGAGACAGCGCTTATTGAACACAGATTTGTTGCAGAGATTTTCCAAAACCATTTTGTGGTGTTTTACAGAAGGGCACTGGGTAGTGTTAACGACGCATGGACTGGACGTCTCGCTTTCTGATCTGCAAGATCTCAGAGATAGAGGCAGATCGGACTCGGAGGGCAGGGAGGACGGCGCGGGAGCGCTTGTAGATAGTCTTCCAATCTGACGCATGGACGTAAGGGAAATATCGATGCTACCTACCGGGCTTGGCGAATTTCTATTTGTTTCTACTTTAAGATTATGTTCCTGAGGCGACGAGTCCCTTCTTCGCGGTGTCGGCGATGGCATGTGATGCAACAGCATTGGATTATACGTCTCGACAACAGAGTCTATTTCAGTAGTTAGTCTATCGCTCTTTTCGTCCGCGATCGTTGAGCTCTGCGTGCACACGCGCTTCACCTCGCCTGCGATCGTACTCTCCTCCAATTTCTGCTTAGTGCGTTTTACCGTCCCCGGATGCCAAGGGATTTCCTCTTTGTCATACGGGAACAGACCACTGGATCCGAGTAGATCGGATGGTCGCATGTCATAAGAGCCCCAGGAACTGTTTCTCGACGGCAAGGTAGCCCATGAGCTGTGCACCGAATTGTTGTCAAGAACCACTGCGCTGTCGTAACTACTCCAGGAACTTTGCCGACTCGGAGATTCCCTTGTGACAGGTTCACCCCGTCTTTCCTCACGATCGAATACTCGATCGAGTTGGGCGCTGAATGGATCGCCATCCTTTTTTATTTTCTTTCCTAAACCATCATGACACGTCGATAACGCCATCGTCGTCGTCGTCGTAGTCATCGTCGTAGTCGTCGTTGTGATCGACGTTGCAATCGTCGTATCCGCCACTACACTCACGTTACACTCACTTTCTACATTCACGCCTTTGTCAATTTTATTGTCATCACACAAATCAGCACATGTTGCATCCGCGGATGCAGTCCAGACTAGACATTCACTGTTATCGTTGATCTCAGTGGACTCCTGACTCATCTCTTTTCTCTTTTCCCTTTGTTCTTCACCGGGATCCCAAGTTTCTTTCTCGGAAAGACCACTCGAAACGGAAGCTGTAATACCTTGTATTTCCTGCGACTGCTCGTAATGCGAATGACCGTTCTCAATTGGTTTTGCGTTATCCTCCGCAATCGAACTTTGAGGCAGAGATTTCGCGTCCGTATCGGATCCTGGCGATGATGGTTTACTGCTAGCCGCTTCAAATTGATTAGTTAAATTGAGTACTAGACCCTTCCTTTTCTGTCCCTGAGTTTCTAATTTACTAATCCTATTCTTTACGCTAGGTGTGCCAGGGGTTGGAGCGGGTAGGTGCATTATTTTATTCTGTGACACGCTGTAAGATTGTCCATTGTCGCAGGGCATTAGAACGTTACGAGCTTCCTGTTCTATTGCTGGTTTTTGATTCGAGCCACGAAGAAGATCTTCCCGAGTAACTTCCGTATTTCCTGCTTTATCAATACTTTCCAATGACTGCGACAAGGGAACTGAAACATTATAAAACATAACATTATAAAACATAATAAAAATTTCTACATCTACAAAAATAAAATATATCTTGTAATTTTAATTGCCACATTTCTTATTTTAATTATGTATTAATATAAATTATTTGTAAAAATTTCTAATTTTCCAATATACTGATCAGAAATAAATTTTATTAAAACTTATTTAAATCTAAATAAAAAAATAAGGTTTTATTTGTTTATGTTTTCGATCAACAATATCATGTTTAAGTTATAATACATAAACGTTCGAACTATAATACATAAACAGACCATAATAGTTTCAACAAAAAAATTAACTTTAAGTTTCTTAAAAACTTTGTTTAAGAAAGCACAATTAATTAGAAACGTCAGGATAGTAAAGCTACATACCGGAAGGTAACATATTTTCAGCAACTTTGACATTCGGCGACCAACTCTTTGGTCTTTGGCTAGTTTTCTTCAACTCCGAGCCTGAAACCTCCCGCATATTGTTCTCTATATTATCTGATTTCTCTTCTTTTTTTGATTGATCTTTTGTGGAAGTGGGAGATTTCAGATTCGTGTCAGATTTGGATCTCTGGAGCTTCTCCTTATTTTTCATCGCATCTAGAATACCCTGATACGTTTCCAATTGCAGGAGGAAGCTGTTGTTAGGTTTGATGCAGTTACGCTTTTCCTTGACGTGTTTCCACGCCTGGGAAAAATCCCAGTTGTAAGCCTTCATCGCATAAGCTATCACCACAGAGGCAGAACGGGACACTCCCATCTTGCAATGCACCAACACCTTAGAGCCTTCCATTTTGGCCTTAGTAATATACTTGAATGTATTATCCCAGTGCTTCAGCAAATCCGTCTTCTCATCGTCATATACACGTACGTTCAAATATGTGAACATACCCGGAAAAAAGTTGTCAATTTCCCGAGTGACATTCAGGATGTGCCTTACACTGAAAATGTATAAAAAAGATTAGAATTACTAACTACATTTAAATATATTAAGATCAAATGTGCGTTTTCTATACTGTAGATAAAATTTTCAACATTATAATATGTAGAGTTTAAAGTTTTTTTTCTCATTACGAAAGATATAAAAATTGTTTCTATAAAAATTTATTAAAAATTTCTAAAAAATTTTATATTTAATAATAAAAAGAATAATTAAATTATAAATGATTAAAATATTAGAAATAGATCACGTTGTGACACAATTAGAAATGACGAGCAATAAAATCGATATAATGACATGTGACAATACATAAAAAATATTCGTAATGAGATATGTAACGTACCCATTTTTCTGAAGTTCTTCTAGATTGCTAGCGTTCCATTCACTCCCGAGATAAACGTGATCGAATATCTCGGTTGGTGCATCCATTTGCCCTAGTATGGTAAGCATTTCTTGATCGATGAACGGTTTGAATTCCCCGAGGTCCATGTCAAGATCCTCTTCAAGTCGACCTCTAATATATTTGGAAGTAACTTCATCAAGATCCACTGACATCATGATCTCCTTTAGTGTCGATCGAATCACGCGTTCGGTCTCTTCTCTCTCCCTGGGCCTATATTACATAAACATCCATGTTTATATCTCATGACAGATCAGAGACAGGCAAAAATCAGTTAAATACATCCATAAATGATTGTCAATCACTAAACGATCATTATATTATATTTCTGTTCATATCATTCATATCATTCAAATATATAACATAGATACATATTTTTTAATTGTAGACATTATTCCATCAATTTAATAATTATCGTATTTATAGATGTAATAAGAATTTTCATCTTTACAGAGCAAAAATACTAAAAGTGGCCTCGTAAACGTAAACAAAGAGATCAAATTAGAATGTTGTGAAATTTTCGGATATATCAGTTTTCCACGTGTACGCCAGAATTTTGCAATACTGGAATCCAACGATCGAAATGATCTAATACCTCAAAATGTTTAGCTTAGTTTGAAAGGGAAGACATACGTAGAAATACAGACTGGAAATAATTGAAAGACGGCTATGAAGTTATGCTCCACTTGGGCGCGCGATTCAATGCGGCACAGACAACCAAGGAAGGCGCATCAACAAACCACCCTGGCACGATACCAAACTAAATTCGCAGTGGCCAGCTGTTTCTTAGATCGTCTTATATGTTGCGCGAATCGATTTATATGCCTCGAGAGGCGTGTAATATGTTTTGGAGGTATTAAAAATTGAATGTCTAAAAAATCACCCAACAAGAGAGCAACTTCCTGGAAAAGCTGGTTTCTAAAAGCAATCGAAATTATGGTACTATGCCAATTTCATCAGAAAAGTGCTATCGGATTGTATCCGAATAACCGTCTTATTTCTTAGGCCGCTTTTAAGAGGATCGTCATAAAAAATGATCGGACTCACTTGGTGCGTACGCTGTCCGGTGACGGTGGTCTCTTGGACTCCAAATTGTCCATGGCATGCCACTCGTTGAGGCACGAGCGATCGCTCTCAATCCGTTGCTCATAGTAACTGACCCAGTCATGCGACAGTCCACCTAGAAAATAGTTTTGCTCGCGTGCCTTACCGGATACCTTGTGCAATGTCTGCAAGGCCGACCTAGAAAAGAAAAAATATAAAAGATATTAGAAGATGTTATAAGAAGGATAATCGGAAGCACTGATTGTAAGAAAAGAAGTAATATCATGTCGACTTGGCTAAATGCGCCATAAAAGAAATAATTTCGTACACATTTTAATTCTAAAGAAATAGTTGGGAAAACTTTCATTGTAACTAATACTCGCGACATTCTTGTTGTTTATTATATATTGTGACCTAGTTTTCTCTCAGAAAAATTATGTTTTTCTCTTTTTTATGTATGTTACGCTAGTTAAGTCACTACTACTGCAATTTCACAGTTACTTTGTGATACTTTGCAAGCATATAAAAAAGTAAATCGATCAGCGCCGATCAGCATCTTCGGAAATTGACGAAAGTTACGATCTTCTGAAGGAACAAAGAAAGTAAGTATACTTTCTAAACATCGGTGGTTTACAAGAAATATCTTTGTGTCCGGATTATGTCGAACAACGAGAGTCAATCTCTTGTTTCGCAGGTAAACCCTTCGGAATTACTATAGCTAGTAAACTTTCCTGTTCGCCCTGAAACTCATTCAACAATCAACGATGGTTCCCACGGCATAATGCTTGCTGCGTAAGGCATCGAGTAAACAAATATTAGCCAACGTTTAAGAATAGGGCAATGAATTTCGCTTTAAATTTCTTAAAACTATGAGAAGCATATCGTGAAAAACAAATGAACATCAATTAAATCTTAATATAATTTTCAATAAGATTGTTTTTTATTTGAAAAAAATAACATAAACCTACTTCGGAAATTTTCTTAAAATATACACTGAAACCTCGTAATAAATAACGCGAAAAATCCCTTCCGCGCTATTTCTAGGATAGCATGAGTGAGGAATAGATAGTAGCCACTAAAATCTTGTATTTCATTGTTTTAGAATGAAGTAGGAGTAATCTCGTTGTAACATTCAGACCCCCGAACCGCGCTATTACAAAACGGAGAGAATTTTCTTTTAAAATTTACCCTGAAAATATGGTAGTTATAATACAATACAATATTTTAAAGATACAATATTTTTACCATGCACTTCAGTAAAATCAAACTTATTTTATACTTTATTAGAGTTTTATTAATGAAAAAAGAGATTTACATTAAAATTCTTCAATATTATCCCACGACTATCATATTTTCAGGGTAAATTAAAAAAAAAAATTCTTTCCGTGAAGATTTCAGTATATGCAATTTTTAATTTATCACTTGAATTTATTGCAGATTTTAATTACAACTTTTATTAAATGAACAGTTCGCTCTGTCCCAATTACTACTGCTTTTTTCAATAGTATTAGTATAAAAGTATGAGATCGTTATATATTAAAAATATTATTAATGTTAAATTACGACTGTGATATAAATATAAGCAATTGTATAAGATATTCGATGTTCTATATTTGTAGAATAATTAAAGAAATTAGGAATATCATTGAAAATGTAAACTTCATATTCTTCTAATTAGAAGTGAAAGAAGGAGAACTCCATGATTTAAAAGTGTAAACTAACGTATTTCATTACTTATTTCAATAAAATAAGCATAAAAAAGTGATGGGTTATTTTTTTAATTTAATTTATGAAATAGCAGCATCAAAGGGACAATCATTTAAGCCTGCAATTACTGTCGGCAGTAAATGAGTCCTGTGTGTGAATATATGTACCATTGTGCTAATTACTACTAACTTTGACATCTGTGACTAAAAAAGTGGTAGATAGATATTCTTAGTGTAGAACGATATGGTAAATATTATTATCAAGCATTAAATAATATTTTAAAGATATTTTTTTTCTCTCTTATTTATACAATGATTAATATATATATTTTGTTTAGGACGCTGAAAAAGATCAATTCGGACAAATTAATCTAATACAATGTACACGGTACACAGTAAATACGGAGGTAATAGATATTAGATGCAGCAGTAATTAAGGGGCTAATATGAATAAAGACTGGCAGTAATATGTTCAATACCTTATATGTGATTGTATTTAAATAATTAATTTTCGAGCTTGTTGCTTTTACTTTGCGTATATTAAAGTTTTTACTTGAATATAATAAAAAAAATGATGTCTCTTATATATCTTAAAAATTTTTAAATAAGCATATCAATCACAATTATGTGCTTAAAGCGGCAGTAATTCGAAGTTACCATATATTATTTTACAATATTCACAACGATAAAGTACTAAGAGATTTAAAAAAAAAACATAAAAGTGAATTTCGCAATTAACTCCTATTATTTTACGAAATAGATATAAATTAAATTTAAAATACAAAAGAAAATAATTAATAAACTAGTAGTATAATTAATAAATCAAATATACTTTCGGATAAAATATTTCTAAATATAATGTTCAAAAGTAAGCATTTCATTTTCTGTCCTTAATCTAGCTGTATTTATCTAGCTGTATCTATCCAGTTTCCACTTCAAATTGATAAATAGTAGATGCATAAATAGTCGATCGTTTTTTTATTCAAATAAGGAAAAGGATTTCTCTAGATTAACATATGTTTATCTGATATCTCTTATGATGAAGATCCATTTATAAATATATTACATAAATCCAGAAACGCAATATTATAACTCATGTATCGTACAATTTAAATTATCAATGGATTTTTGAATCAATGGATTCCCTAATCTTTTATTCATATTTTCTCAAATGTAATAAACCATGTAATAAACCAAATTTCTAAAAACTTTCTCGCATGCTTTTTAAATTACAATAGTCCTATTTTAAAAAAAGAGAGAGAAAAAATAGAAATTTTGATTCATGATATCTCTTCCATGTTTTGCCTACACACCTACAATAATAATGTTACCAAAAAGAATATAATCACCCAGATGGACTTCTACAGATCTTATATCAGATTGCAAAACTCATTCTTGAAGCATCAAAAGAAGATTTATTCGCCTACAAAATCATTCGTCCGAATCGCACATGAATAGTGCATTTAAAGTGCAATAACTTGTTTCTAAAGAGATATATCGCCCAGAATTCTAAATACTCTAATAAATTTTCAAAAGTAACCAAAACTTTACATGATTATTTTTCAAACAATATGCAAGTTTGGAAAAAATAATAAAAAATAGATCTTGAAAAATTACTGATTTTGATAGTGAGTGACCTCACGATATTTAAATATATTTGGAATAACAAAATTATAAAGTGATCGCAAGAATTGTGATAGTCTTATTTCCCCGTTTCCTTTTTGTTTGTTTGTATGTATATATATATATATATGCAAAGTTTCAGACAGTGTACAACCTGTTCTTCTATAATTTCAAACCGGTTTTCATGCAACGTGTACGTTTCACATATACAGTGGAGACTCAGTTTCACGTTTTTCCGAAGATTAATCAACACAAACAACGAAATCGCAAAGATCCGTTGACCTATCTAGTGTCAGTGTATGAATAGTATAAATGTGTACGTACATTAGTTATTGCACAAAAACTTTAATTACTCAAACAGCTGCATCCATATTGCTTAATTCTATATCTCAAAAGCAGAAAAAATGCCAATCTAAATTGATGTCATGTTGACGTCAATTTAGATTGGCATTTTTTCTGCTTTTTAACGTAATACTTAAAATATTTTCTTACATGTGCCTTTTAACTTGTATTATTTATTACGGAAAAAAAATGATACAAACGCGCAATTTAATATATATAATACTCAATAACAATAATATAATATAAATAATACAAATTTAATAAAAATAATATAAACAATATATTTAATAAAAGTATTAGTTATCACGAGCGATATTATTTCATTATAAATTTCCATTTTGAGTTTAAACTCTATTATTGTGTAATAAAGATTTTTTCGTATTGCTATTTCTGCAAATGGAATAGGATTTTAATTTAAACAATTCTTTTTGTTTTATTTTTTTTATAGGTACCATTCGAAAAAAAATTGTGAGAATTAAAGTATTATTAAGATAAAGTATTACTCGTATGATCAAACCGATTCCACTTTTCAATATCGTCAACAATTCTTCATTCTTCTTCTGCTTTTTTCCTACTTATAGAATTCTTTTCATAAGATCACAAAAGCCATGGAATTTTCCTCTTTTCTTTTACACGAGAAACCCGACAAATGTTTCTGACCATCCGTTTCAACAAACCAAGAAACTTACGAGTTTTTGGAATTTTAATTTTACATTTATATATATATTTTTTAATGTAATTTAATTTAGTTAAAGAAAATTAAAAAGTATTATTAATATAAATCCATTATCTTTCGTCAAATTCTTCTGTATTTAATACAATTTTTTATTCTTATTTTGCCGATTATTGCTCATTCATTTCATAGAAATCTTTTCGGGATCAAAGTTAATAAAATTTTTTTTTCCTCCGGTTAGTTATAACGCGCAAAAAAGTCACCTGATAAATGTTTCTGACTACCCGCAATCATTTCGAAAAGTCAAAAAACTTGCCAAAAATTTTGAATACTTATAAGAAAAAAATGCTAAAGTATTGCCGAGATGAAATCTATCCTACCTTTCAATATCATCAATAATTTTTCATTTTTATTCTGCTAATTATTGTTCACTCATTTCATAGGAATGTTTTCGACATCAAAGTTGATAGAATTTTTCTCTTTTTTTTTTCCGTCTTGCTATAACGCGAGAAACCATCTGACAAATGCTCCTGACGACGCGCGACTGTCTTGAGAAACGAAGAAACCTCGAGCATCGTTACCATCGGCACTCAACCATGACAGCGCCGTCACATAAGAAGAAAGCGTGATCGAAGATATACCCCTCTTCCCTGCAAAGAACTTGACGGTGTTCTCGGCAGAATCATCGGAACGTAAGCTTACGGGATGTCGATTAGCTTGGCTTTACGCACTCGGAGGTGATCCTCGCGGCGTCTTCGATCTACTCCAGCAATTGCAGTGCCCGTCTTTTATTACTTTCAAAGAACGAGCTGCGATAACAATCTCAATCGTACATACATTAGATGCGGTAGGTAACGAATACAGCATCTTGTTCTTTATAAAGATATAAAACAAATTGAGTTATAAATAACTTTCAATGCAGGAGCAACTTAAAATACTTGTTTAACATCCGGATTGGCCTGATCTTATTTTAACTCCAAACCAATATTTCATTAATTTTAATAAAGTTCTTTATTGAAGAACTCTCTGACTTGATACACTTGGTTCAATAACTTGAAGAAATATGATTTGTTTTATTTCAATTTATTGCAAATGTATACCAATTCATCGAAAAAAAAAAACAGGTTCATTATGTTAACGACGGAAACTATTTGTGACAGAAAGATGACAAGAAGAAAACTTTCACTTTTTTAATAAATGAAACAATAAGACATAAAACATTAGTCTTTATCTTTTAACTCTTGGCACTGTTCGTTACGATATAACTTTTACAAAGAAAATTCTTATAATTATAATAGATACCTGAACTTTAAGATACTCCTCGAGTCAGTCTTAATCTAAAAAAAACTATAGATATTTTTCTATTGTAATTCTCTTCCTGATACTTTAAACGAATCAACGAAATAAAACTTCAATTAAAAAAGATACACGAGTAAGTTATGGCGAGAATTTATATTTCTAGCGATTCTCTATGCGAGTTTCCTTCCGCGAATACGCAGAATACGTTAAAAACTGCCATAGAAATCAAAGCTATAAAGTTCCAAGGAGATTCCAACGTCTAGGAAATCGGCTCCTGGTAAGCTTCATGGGTTGCTACCAAGAAAACTGATATAACTCGATGATAGAAAACAGTTAAGGACGTATAATAAAAGCTAACTCTCGATTCTTGATAATAAGAAATGATTCTTGATAATAATGAAATTCACCAACAAGATATATATGTGATAACGATAAATGTTCTATTTAACAGTCGGATTGATGAACATTACCATCTTTTCTACATGCTTCATTTATTACTCTTCGAGAAGAGAGAATTCTTGTTGGAATAGCATGCGAAACATTATGCATCAAATGTGATAATGCAGCGAAACAAACGTGATAACTTAGCAACAGTAAATTGACTGTAAGAAAATAAATCTATATATTCTGAAAAAAGACAAAAAAGATAAAATAATTCTGTTAGATCCTGTTAAAAGTAAAGAGATTTTACCGGATTTTATCTGTAAAAAAAACTCTTATTTTTTTGTAATATATCTTTGATCAATAGAATATAAAGGATAAAATGCAAAGATAAAAATCTATACATATTTCAGGCTATTATTCTCCCGATTGAGAGAATTAAATAATCAAATAGAAAGTCATGGATAAATTAGAAGAATCTGTGATAGGTAAACTAATTAATATTTTAAATATTAATAAATTATTTACATAAATAATCTTATAATAATTGCAAATCAATATGATATATTATTTAAAAAATCATAGAACATTGATTTTTAACATTGTATTCCTTAAGATTTCGATAAAATTTAAATAAAAATATAAACAGAGATTCCAAATATTTGTTAATTTTTTAAAAATAAATTCCAGTTTTTATTCTTTTTTATTCTTTTGCTATAAAATTATTAAATATAAATATTAATTTTAAATGTGAATATAATACATAAATAATTGATTATTTAAAAAAATGTTTAATCGATGTAGGAAATGAAACAGGATATGAAGTTGCAACAGAAAATATAACGGCATATTGAGCTAAAATGATGACATTCTCTAAATGCATTGGAAATGCCAGTCATGGAGGAAGAAGCAATCAAGGAATAAAAATGCGACCTTTCATACACGCAAAATAACGCAATAAGAAGAGTTTCAGTGACTATATTATACAAAATATATTCCATTTTACGAATCAAAATTCTTTTTATAGACTAGGTTATATATGTATGAATAATCAATGTAGGTCGAAGGTAAGCTTCTTTTTACAACGAACATCCGTGTCTTTCTGATTTCCATGTGATTTCGCGTACATTATGACGTACGAGACGTCATGCATCAACAAGGAAAATCAAAAACGTGTACACGATGTTCCAAGCATTGCATACATTCTGCGACTATTCAATCGTCTCTTAGTAAAAATTTAATGTAAAATTATTTTTTATACATTTTGTAATTTTTTATACATTTGTAATTTTTAGCAATTTTAAGCAAATATTAGCTAAAAGAACTTATTTAAAAATAAAAAATATAATTCTTCAGTGTTATTTAATTTTTTTTTAAATAAGACGAAATTTATAGTTAAAATCTATTGACGTCTGGACATTTGTTGAATTCTTAAATTTTATAAATCAGACAAAACATGATATTCTTGGATATCTTATATCATATATGTTTCGTTTCCGTTCAAGCAA
>Ga0157363_1002935_pt1 | contig 15221 bp, 17 predicted proteins | sample AttsexASBM1_FD_111477 | JGI IMG/M metagenome (GOLD analysis project Ga0157363, IMG submission 111477) | Fungus gardens microbial communities from leaf cutter ant in Ribeirão Preto, State of São Paulo, Brazil - Atta sexdens ASBM1 | ecosystem: Host-associated > Fungi > Mycelium > Unclassified ...
GTGTGTGTGTGTGTGTGTGTGTGTGTGTGTGTGTGTGTGTGTGTGTGTGTGTGTGTGTGTGTGTGTGTGTGTGTGTGTAAAAGGGTCCGAGGGTGGGGGAAGTACGTTGCTAGACGAGGCGTTCGAGGGAGGAGTCTGACATCAGTAGACAAGGGGACCGAGGAAGAGTGGGTCGACATCACTGGGCGAAGGGACCGTGGGAGGGAAACAGATCCCACCATGTGTCTCTCTTCCACTCATTATAAGGTGCAGTTCTCTCCCTTCAACTCGTTGTAGCCCTATACTTACTCATGCTCTCTCGCTTCCTCTCGTTGCAGTCTCATACTTATCATGTTATTCGCGCGCTCTCTTTCTCTCATTGCTGTCCTATACCTACCTATCGTCTTACTCATGCTCTTTCGCTTCCTCTCGTTGTAGTCTTACCATATTATTCGCGCTTTCTCTTCTTTTCCCATTATATTCTTCCGCTCATTATCTTTTTTCTCGATTAAGATGGGTATTCATTTAATGATTTTTATAATAAATAATATGACTTAGCGTCTAAATGTAATAATTTTTTAGTTGTAATGAGCGCCTTATCAATTAATATACGGAGTATGACGAAGGAATGGTGAAAAGATAAGGGCAAAGGAATAAATAATTTTAAACATAAAGTAATATTTATTAATATTTATTTTTTAATATTCACATTTTTTTTCATTCGTGTAATGGAATACAATTCACATTCTATAACAGAACTTTTATCACAAATATTGTGTAACATATTTACAGCATCGTGTTTATTAGTAACACATTCTTAAAAAAGTAATGTTCCTAAAAAGAATTGATGCAGTCGTCACTGTTTTTCGTTTTTTTTTCTGTCGGATAAAAAGCATTATATTAATATTTAAATATAATATTTAAATATAATATTTTAAAATATAATATTTTAAATACAATATTTTAAATATAATAATGAAATTACCATTAAGCCCACATTTCCTTAGACTCGTCGACTTCGTATGGACAAAATCCAAATAAGAAGTGGAGATCAAAGATGTCGAAAGGCACCTAATTTAAATCGTCTTTTGAATACTTCTCCCAAAGTTCATCGAGTGTTTGCCTGTCATTTTAACAATTGAACGTTGCGCCGGTGATCTATGTTATGAATCCCAGTATCTTTATATTCTGACGCTGAGCGTCCTGATAAAAATAAATAAATAAATATATCATTAATTAAAAAAAAATACATTTATATAAAAAAAATAATGTACATAAAAGCGCAGTTTTACTTATCAGAGACACTATTTGTATCCCCAATTCGTTTTTTAGATGTAGCCGTTTGACAGACTTATTATCGACCATTAGCACCTAAAATTAAAAAGAATTATTAAAAAATTATACTAAAAGAAAAAAATCACACACATGTATCTAGGACTCACCCTTCGAACTGGGTATTCATAAGTAATTTGTAGTGTTTCTTGCAAATTTGCCATTTTTCTTTCACAATTATAGAAATACACAATATTACACAAATTCGACACTACAGAAGTGTTGCAGCGATAGAATTTGCTGGCATACTGACGCACGACTGCTAAGGGTTGCATGAGAAAAATTTAGGTATAGCAAAAAATACGTGATCTACGTGACTTAGATACATTGGAAAACCTGTTTTATAGCATTGCCAAGATTTGCTTATCCATATTCAAAGGATTTTTAGTTGATTCAAATGAAATGGTTTATCCCTGGATATTAGATATTTTTCGAAAAGAATCCTTAACATTGCCTCTCGGTCAAAAGTATATGAAAAGTACCATATCCGAAAGATAAAAACGAAAAAAAAAACGTAAACATTTTTTGCAAGATATGATTTACAGAAAAAAATAATTCCATGTTAAAATTATATATATCAGTCAAAAAAACTTATTTTTTAATAATATAAGACAAGTGACAAAGCGTGACACGCACTTTCTTATTCATTAACTTGAATATTTATTAAATCGTACTACTGAATAGCTATTATATTATTAATTGATTCTTAATTACTGGGAAAGGGAAAGAAATTAAAACGTATTTAAAACACATATTTAAAAAAATCTCACACTTTATTTTTTCCAAAATTGATACAATTCTTTTTGACGTTGCGACCACCAGTTGTATATTTTAAATACATTCTGTAACGCACAATTCTTAGTTTCCCACATCGCATAGTATTAATAATACCTAGATTATTCAAAGATTCTATATCTTCGTTATCAACATCCAAGGTTTCAATAGTCATGTCGTCACATCGAGTATATCAGCCAACTATTCACGTTTTTGACGTCCTTTAATGTATACGAAAGTCTTATTGTCGTCATTCTCTTTTGCATCGATTATAACCATTATAATCAGACGTTTCGCCATGTTGTCATTCCGTCTTTCCATTGCAATTCATGGTGATAAGCACTCAATCAAAAAGCACAAGACTTTTCCGATCTTGTCAAGATATTCCATGGACATGTAAAAATATAATGAAAAAGAATGGCTCCTTTTCTCAGTACCGCTACTTCCTTCACAACAAACTTCTTCTTCCAACGACAAATCCTTGCAGATCCACAAACGTTGATGGCCATAGCGAACGACTTTTTGAGACTATGCTCGGTCAGGAAAAAATCTTGACTTTTATCTCTTATATCGAAAAGAGAGAGAAGAGTATTACTCTTTCGCGAAAATGATAATTTACATAATCCTGCGTAATCCTACGTTGGACATTGCTGTATTCGATCACGCGGTTGTGTATGATGAGGCAATAGGCGGTTGTATTCGCGGATACATTCTCTTTGAATTTTAATCGCACATCCACAGTGCCACTCTTGATGGACTCATTTTGTCGCGAGCAGTCAATGGTTACTAGAGTAAAACCTTTCAAAAAGGAGTTAATTGGAATGCCGGTTCATTTCTTTCACGAGGGATTTGATAGTAAGACGTACGGAAACGTAAATACATATCATACAAAATAGCTCTGCGTTTATAATGTCTAAATTTAGATCATCGTATGGATAAAATTCAGAGTTTAGATGAAGTTTCACATTGATTAATTTATATGTGTCGAAGTAAGTTTTACATGCTGTCATGATATTTTTTTTATCTAGACCAAAGACGTATCGTGTTTTTTTCAGCTGGGTCGCAGTCTTGATGGCTCAGGAATGCTTCGTTGTATTCGGCAATAGGGGATACTCGTACCCCCAAGTTCCCAAGAACGGAAACTCATACTTAAATGTCGTTCCAAGGCTCGTAGCATGGATAGTTTATTTACTTCATTCAACGCAACGTGAGGTATTCACTACTGTACTTTGAATAATTCAAGTGTCGGCTCTGTCGCTGAATCTCCCACTATGTAATTGTTACATTGCGCGCTCGTATCAAAATCAATTTATGAGGAGCATTAATTACTACACGTTTGTAATCTTCGCAAAAGCCCAACAACATACTGAGCGGCACACAAAAATTAAAGTATCTATCATCTGTCATTAGATTTTTCGCGGTATTACTAGAGTCGAGAAATCCCGCATTATGCAAGCTATATGCAATAATTTCATTAGAAAACGTTGCATAAGATTAGTCATTTCAATGTTGCTACGGTCGATCTTCATATCCATTCAGTTCATATCAAATTTTATCCAACATGAACGCCACGCAATTACATCCAAGTTCGATTTTGTACATTTTCTTCCTTTGAAGTCAATCTACCTTCAACATAAAGAATGCTTTCACATGGTAATGTAAATCCTGCTGTTGTATAGATATACTTATCTCGTCACTATGTCCAAACATCGTGTTGCCGTACGGATTGTATATGTGAAATTCGAACTTGACAATGCGATCATCAAAGATCGGTTCATTTCTAATATTCAAGATATCATCTCAGATATTTCGTACGACAAAGTCCAATGATTGTAAAAATTTAACGTTCGACGCAGTGAATTTTTTTCTACTGAACGATCGAATGTTTTTGATCGCTGTCGTCTCTCTGGCCAAAAATATGTCTCTAGTCTGTTTCGCTTGTTCGTTCAAAAGAAGCATCTCATCAACTATCGTTGTCATATCATTTTATCGATGTCGCTTCCGTATATGCAATTTAACGGTGATCTCTTCGCGAAAATCGGTCATCTTGATCCACAATGCGAAGCGTCACATCCGTAATGCTACGATGATCGGAAGGTAAATGATCTGCATAGGTCTTTCCGATATCTTATGCCTGGCGGCACACTCGGCGAAAATCGTGTATCGCACACACTTGTCGTTGCTGTATGCACCTACGGTCACGTTGCATTCAATGCGAATGATGTTTACGTTTGATGATTTATCGATTCATCCGATTCATGCCACTGTCGTGGTTCCAACACCCGATTTGATGAAAATCCTAACAGCGATCCCATGTTGTGAGGTTTGGTGAAATTTACTCGATAAGCGCTTTTGATCTCGCTCTTCATTGCATTGTTATTAGCACGGTCAATGGATACTCTTCATTCGCTTCCTCTTTGCGAAGCGTTTTCTCTCTCGCAGTATTATTGGAACGAGATTGTAAAATTACATGTCTTAGGTACTCATTTATGTACGTATTTCGTACGATTCTTCCGGAATGACAATTATCTTGTCATCTTTGTCAAAGTAAAATTTATTATTTAATGAATTTACATATATAATTTAGATATCATATGGTAAGTTTCAAAGTTTGTCAGACTGAGCTCGTAATCGCCATCGTTCAAATCTAAATATAAGCGGTCGGAAAATAGCAGGCCGCTGCTGATAAGCGTAAATGTTAGTGACAGTGTTTGAATGAATACTGAGTTGAAAAAGTGCAATGTCAATTCTTAAATTGATCAGCCGATCTGTAAAAACTGCAGACACAGTTATCCGCAGTTACTTTGATCGTAACGTTGATAAGGCGTGTGATTATACTCGATTTGCGTTACGTCCAAATATACCAATTTCTTCGGTGATCGAAGATTGCCGAAACTATCAAAGTAAACAGCATGATCTCCGCTTCGCGTACGCCACCCAATGAGTACTTGGTCCCTCGGCATTATCTAAATTTACAATTACTTCTTTCGTTTCGGTACACTCCTCCCGTTGGTAAGGTAGTGCGCATAAAAATACCTCTAAAATATGGAATGCGCATAAGTTTTGTCAGTTGTTGTAGTTCTGCGTTGGTAATTGTACCCATTTTTATCATTTTTTTGATTTTTTTTTTATTTTTCTTAGTTTTCTTTGTTCCCTCGTCCACGCTTGTACGAAGCGAAGTAAACTCACAATGTTTCAAGCACCGACGATGTTGCTGAACTTCTGAATCAGCTTTAATATGCTCAGATAATTTGTCCCACAATTGATCTATATAATTTTTAAACTTTTGTAACAAAATAATTTTCGGTATATATTCCAACTCTTTGGCGATTAAACTATGTACATCACAGTAAGAAACTGTCCGACACAATAAGAAACATTTTCAATAACAGTTACAACTTAACACTTCCGCGCTTTCTACGCGCTTCTATAAATAGGGTTGTTCTCGGTGCAATTTTTTCAGTTTATATCAGTATCATGGAGGGGATGAAGATATGAGGTTCATGCTACAATCACAAACAATCGAAGTAATTAATGTCGACAACAAAGTATAGACTGAAAAAGAAATGCGCAAGCATGGAAACATGTTGCCGATTTCTATACGTGGTTATCTGTGGTCCATCAAACTACGGCAAAATAAACGTGCTGATAAGTTTACTGGAAAGTTCACATGGCATACGCTTCGAGAACGTGTACGTGTACTCGAAATCGTTGCAACAGCCAAAATATTGATTCTTGAAGAATTTATTAGCTCCGGTTGAAGAAATTAGTTATTTTATATTCTCCAATAATAGCGATGTCATTTCACTGAACGAGGCGCTTCTAAATTCCATTTTTATCTTTGACGACGTAGCATGCGATAAGACGCGATCAGAGAGTACTTTGCAATGGGTCGACACGCGAACTGTTTCTATCTATGTCAGACGTATGCAAAGATATTGAAGCATCTTATACGCATCTGATAATGCAAATCTGTTGATCCTGTTCAAACAGGATGATACAGGATGATAATCTGAAACATGTACCATATATAATGATCATGTAAATACCGGTATGTCTTACGAGGATTTCTGCGAACTATCACTGCTGTTGGCAGCAAAAGTATTTGTAGGATTTGTAGTGATAGACAAAGACAATGCACTTACAAATGGACGATACAGAAAAGGATTTAATGAATATGCGATACTGTAACGTGTAACTTAATCGTTGTCGATACGTCAACTACGCAATGTTCCCTCTCGAGCACAACATGGATAGCAACAAGGAGCTGAAAGAACATGAGAGGATAGCGAAGTAGATTGCAAAAACCAGTGATGCAATTCGTAGAAAGTATCGCGCTTTGAAAACCGATAAAATAAATGAAGACATAGCAGACACTTTCAGCCTTCGTCGAATCTCTGAAACAGATTGTCGAAAACGTTGGCAAGGAATCTCAGCCGATTAAAAAAGAAGTAAATATTGTAAAGGATAAAATTATTAAGAAACGGAAACCTAAAGATAACGAAGATAACGAAGATGATGATGATGATGATGATGATGATGATGATGATGATGATGATGATGATGATGATGATGATGGTTTCTGGATGGATAAAGCATGGGTTCAATTAGCATCATCGTCTAAGAAGCAACGAACAAAAGAATCGATTGTCACATCGGATTAAAACTTAATTCTACATCGATCACATCACGCAAATTATCGTACGAACATTTACATTCTCCCTTAGTCGAAGATGTTTATGAAACGCCCAATGAACCGCTTGAAACATTAGTTAAACAGTCTTGCAAACGTAACGTGTTCATAACAAGTTCGTGAAGAGTTGCATGATCAACTGGGACCGCTTGGACAAAATACATAAACATGTTTTTTGGTGGCGACAGAGAAAAGGAGATCGATCACGTTTATGGCGTATACCTCAACGAGAATGGTGCTCGGTGATAAACAGTTCGATTTAGACACGAGTGATTTCGTGATCGTAGATGGAGTAAAATACAAAGGTACACCTGGATTGCATGAATTAATTTTCAAAAGAATTCCCGACGACACTACACAGAGAATGATAAACTAGCATATAAAATATATTGTTGACAATGAATGCTTATAAGCGCAGTCATAAGCGGATAATCCAATAGTGGGTAGCAAAGAGTACAAATATAAGAATATAATAGCATCAGATAAAATACAAGTTGGAACGGGCATACCAGTTGGAACGCGCCAGGAAACTAAACAAGTTAGGTAAAAAAGTCGAAAAAATAATACCGCGTGCTATAACCCTAAATGAAAATAAAATCAATTATGTTCATTGGGACAATACTAATGAACTTGTGGATCGTCTTCGATTGCTTGAGGCTTCGCGTCAGACAGATCATAATGCCCACGATAATGAAATCTTATCTATTATCGAGGAGTTTTGTGAACCTGGCCTTATTATAAATTAAAACGGGGAATACGCAGTAATTTTAGTCAATGTCGAAATATTGATCAACAACGTTTGCGTAAGATCTTTATAACATTTTTTTTGTATATCACAACAAAAAAATGTGAGAAGAAAATCTGAGAAGAAAAGTCTTGAAAAGTGGCGACTGGTAGAAGAACTGCACGCTCCAGCGAGAAAAAAATTTTCCGCAGACGTGTTATAGTTCACGGATATGACGATCTGTGGCAGGCTGATGTGATCGAAATGCGCCCTTATATATGATTCAACAAAGGTTACCACTATATTCTTATCGTTATCGATACATTGAATAAGCATGCATAAGCCTTATCACTCAAAACAAAGAATGGAAACGAGATGGCTACAGCGATAGCAAAGATAATTCGAGATAATAGAAGATGCCCGAAAAATTTGCAAAAAGAATTTTATGAGAAAGAATTTTACATAAACGTGCAAAAACTCTTGAAGAAACACAACATAAATTATTATTCAACATATTCCGTAATGAAGGCGTCAGTCGTCGAATGGTTCAATCGTACATTGAAAAATGATATGTGGAAACAATTTACGCACAATGGAAATTATAAATGGATCGACTTGCTGCCGCATCTCGTATCAGAGTATAACGTACGAAAACATCGAACTATCGGTATGCGACTTATCGATGTGACTTCCATAATCGCCAACAAATTTGTAAACACGATGTATAGTAGCGTAAAGACCATCACACTCCCGCGATACAAAGTGGATGACTCAGAATGATCTTTGAGAAAGGTTACACGCCAAATTGGACCACGGAGGTATTTAGAAATCGATTTAGAATCGTCAAAGTACAGAAAACTAATCCCGTGACTTATCTTTTGGAAGATTATCGCGAAAAACCGGTCGCTGGAGGATTCTAGTTGCATCGCATCGCTAATTCCGATGTATATCTAGTTGAAAAAATGTTGCGCAAAAAGGGGAATGACGTTTACATGAAATGGCTGGGATTTGATAATTTGCACAATTCAGAATACATAAGAACAATGTGTTATAAATAAATATATTTCTACAAATCATATATCATATTTATTACAATATGCAAACATTGTAATTGAGATTTTTTTTTTAATTAAAAAATACATACAAAAATAAGTTTTTATTACAAATACATAAGTATACAAAAAATAAAATTCATTTTACTTATTTCTCTTTTCTTTTATAGTTATATAGTTATATTTTATAATGTCCCCATAGTAGTGTGTCTGTAGAATCTGACACAATCGCTTGTCATCGTACAGACTTAGAGCAATTTTCGTTTCCTATATCGTATATACTTCGTGCAATTTCTTATGCACGATTGCCTGCGCTTCATTTCGATTTCGTTATTTGGACATTGCATGTAATCATCAAATGTTATCGATCTCGCTATAATGTTACTTTGACTCCTTTTGCCTTCTTCGTGTCTTTCTTCCCCTCGATGCGCAAAGCATACATTTTTGCTCTAAGTCCGAATTCGGTCATGATCATGCCATTGTTTTCATCTTTCATTAAGCCCGGAACTTTTTTATTAACTAGCGGAATACAATACGCATTGTTGACCAATAGCTAATGTCGAATCGGTTAATATCACGTTTCATAATATTGTAGACGTTGTCGCACTCGATGTAGTAAATGAGACTATCCGTATCAATGTATATAACTTTACAATTTTCGCGAAACAGCGGTGCCATGTACTCGTGGTGAAATTCGTACAAACATGTCTTGGAAATATAGAGAGAAATATTCACGGACATATCCACGTATATCGGTTTGTCGAATTTCACCTCGAGTTTACGCATTTCTATCGTGATTAGATTCTCGGAAAAAATGCTTCTATTATGAAAGTTTGATTTCGCGATCATTGCCTCTGTATCTCCCGTTCCAACGTGTTACAAGTCGACGTGGTTACTTACATACTCCATGATTTTATTAAATATGGCATTATTCATTACTTTATACAAATTTTTTTCAAACTCGTTGGCAAGAGTTCTAAAATTCGTATTGAGTTCGATGTATTCGCGAAGCCATGGAGATTGTGTGAATTGCAGTACAAGATAAACTTTTGCGATTTTGAAACCGTGACGAGTACATTGTTGTAGATTACGACAATGAATTTCATAACGCTTCTTATCATACAACGTAGCGAGGAGCTTCTTCTCTTGCTTGTTGGGTGGTTTCTCGCGCGTTAGACAGAATGGTTTGTGAGCGTTGTGAAGATGTTGCGGATACTCTAAGTCTACTTCGAGAACATAACCCGTAAGTGAATCTGTCACGGCGGTCGTAAACATTAAAATTTTCTACATCGTCGATCTATCGAAAATCGGCGTATAGTAACGATTGACATTGCCCAATCATACAGGTTAACGTCAAAGTACATCGATAGTTTCGATGGATCGTACGACTGCATGTACTTATTGTTAGCCTGTGCATATCTGTTTGAACATTGGCTCAAACCTCCATATATATCGTGTCCGATGAACATGATCATGTCGATGTCTATAAGAAGTTTGAATCTTACACGTGTATGTTTTAACATCGCATCCACGTAAAACCCGGTAGTGTATAATAATACGCGAGGTCGAACCCATAACTCGTGATGCAACTATTATGAAAATTTTCAAAAACATCTGCTAATAACAAAACGTCTGTCTTTAAATATAGATCACTATATTCACTGAGCGTTCGAATGGAGAACCGCTGCCATATGTTGATGGCGTGCGCGTAATCGCTCTCGAACGGTATCACCTGTCAGCGAGCTATAAAATAATTCACGCGATGGTAACTCCATTTCTTCTTTTCGAAACAGTCAATGTACTCGTACGGAAATATGCCTTTGCATGAGAAGATCGAAATCCTCCGCGCTGAGGTTGAAAAATGCTGACCATGTAATTTTCAATTTATCTTTATCGAGATACAACGCCAATTTTTCTAAACTGGTACTGAGAAATTTATAAGAATCAATAAAACATAAATTTATACATTTTTTTAATTATTTGTAATGTCGTTGACATGTTTTGTGAAGGAAATATATTTTTCTTTTGTTATAGGAAATATGTCTACTACTTTATACGCGATAGCTATATCCTTAATAATAAAATTCGCATCATATTCCGATAAATTATGGAAAACTATGGGAATGCAATATGAATCTCTGTAATTCAAGTTGCAATTTGAATGTGCGGGACCTCTGTATCGCCTGGTCAAGTGGCAATGATCGCGTACTCACGTGTCATCCAGCAAACGGTTTTTCACACACGTGGCACTGCGTAGCGTTGTTAAAATTTATCATATCTCGCGTAAAATCTGCCATAGGAAGGTTAATGGACAAAATAATCTTTATTTTATATGCTAAGTTTTTAAGTTCCTCGGCGAACCACATGACGCAATCGTTACCGCGACGAAACTTATATATACACAACGACGTCGTACGAACAACGGACATAATATGCTAAATTAAATACCCGATGATACTAGTACATACTAATAGTTGGACGTTTCGATATCCCTCTCCGTCTTCTCCAGGATGCATTCCAAGTCGGCGTAGACTATGAAATACGTTCCTTCCTGATATAGTTATCGAAGTTCAATCACTTGTTGTCTTTGCTTAGTAACCTGATGGCATAGTCGTTCAGTTTTTCACAGTCTATTGCGTGGATCTCCAGTTTTACATTCGAACTAAAATAGTGTAAATATCTGAAAAAGAATATATTATTTATTATTTTGTCAAAGAATTTTTTTTTATTATAAAAAATTTTTATGTAATTTTAATTATATATACATACCGATCGCAAAAGTATTTCTTGCTCTTTTTTACTAAGTTGCTCACAAGGCGGGACAGATTCTTGATCCACACAAAAATGCTTATTATTCTGTGAATCTTGCACGTAAAGCAAATTGATGCTTGTCTCTCTTCATATCAGTGAGCCGTAAAGGAAGAATCATCATTTCTTTTTGCTTCTTGAAGCTGTATACGTTGATGAAGATGTTGTTGAGATTTTCAAATTTTTTTTATTTGATTCAATGTCATTGAAAATTGGATGTCTTTAAGATTTAATACCGTCGTATAATGTGGATATGATAACTCTCGATTTGTATTACTTTGAGCTGGTTATAGAGCAGCTACCATCGATCAGGCAAAACGCGCAATGTCTAAAGATTGCACGTTGATTATTGCTTTCTTCATTTTAATTTCTCTCGGTAATGTGATCCCGCAATGGATTTGTACTTGTTTATGTTAACAGTCAAATTTAGGATACGCGATAGCGTCCACCGCTATCGCCTTCCTGAAATTCCTCGAGCGTTGCTAAGATGGACTCGACAATGCGCGATGCGTACCATTCTTGTAAATCGGACGAATTAAAGAGTTTTTCATGCTGACACTTTTATTCACGTGTTTATCATCTGATATAAATTTCCCCATTAAACACGGTATTTACTTTGATATTATGTCTCTGCATAACAATTTGCACACGCTCAAGCACAATTTCTCTCGCATCTTTAAGAAATTGATGAGGTTCGATGTGTCCAGAGTTTATTATCGCGCCGGTCAATATACGGTCGCTTTCGAATGCAGTATCTATCTTGTGCCATCTGAGTCCCGCGCTGTATCCGGCACCCACTTGAATGAAACGTTCACGCACTGAGTCTTTTAAACTTTCGAGTCGCGCGATACGAGCGATCAATGATTGTCTAACACCGATCAGTAATCGCAGACGTTTAATGCTGCTTTGTTCCTTCAGTGATTCAATGAAATCATTGCACCGTTGTTCCCATGCAAGAAATTCTCACGTATTCAACTGAGCGGCTTGTTCCACTAGATTATGCTCCGTTTGCTCCATATTATAATATCCTTTTTCGCAGTTTTTTCATTAAAAAAATTCTTTTTTGAGAAAAATATATATTTTTTAGTGTTTTTTTGTATCTTTAACAAAAAACTTTTACAACACCTTGTTTCACTGTGTGCAAATAGGACACATGTTACACGGCATTATTTGATAAAAAAAATTTTTTGCATTCCGAACAGAAATAACCTTCGAGAATCACACATATGTCACATATTATGTTTTCGAACGGCATGAAGACGTGAAAATTAATCGTATATTCTTACGCATGCATTATGAGCAATATTTTGATGACCATCAGTGTAATAGAACTCAGTGCAGCACATTTTTTTCATAGCACATAAAGTATTTACTTGAGCTTGATTTAAATCTCGATATATTACTTCAATTGTATCATCATCGTTCTCCATGTCACTGCCGAAACACGAATCACCTGACAGAGCATGATCTTCATCGGACATTTTCTGGTCACACATTTCTTCATGTTGATCATTTATTTCTTCTTTCATCACTTCATTTTCATGAGGTGCAAAATTCATTTTTCCATTAAACATACACAAACATATAACACAGATATAACGTTGAAAAAACTTCAAACTCGATTGCTGACTGCATGAGTATCTTTTCGTTTTTATATACTAGCTTGTCGCGCCATTTCTTTAATACGCTGTGTGTCTTAATGTGTTTTGAACGTTTTTTCGAAGGGCGATTTTATTGCAATCGCAGCGATATGCTAAAAATTCTTATTTGAAAAGAGTGTGGAAACAGATATACGTTATTATTGGTGTAAAAAGGTTTGATATGATCACCTTAGACAAACAAGGTTCAATATGGTCAGAGTACATTTTTATGATACGTGCCACTCCAATGGATCAGTCACTTAGTTTCCACTGCGGCCATCGCAGAAGAAACATCTGTGAAGGTATTATATATATATATATATATATATATATATATATATATATATACTTTTATATACATTTTTACTAAAACGTTTATAATGAGAGTTGTGAGTTTCTGTTTTACTCTGTGTAAAAATGGATAAACAATATTTTTCGTCGATGATTCGCGGTAGAGAACTTGGATTGCGAAACGCGCTTATTCGCAATACTAATACATGGTGCTGTGAACTTAGACGTTCGAATCAATTTAATTTAATACATTTTTGGCACTTACTACGCGAGAACTTTATATCCGGTATCCTTCAATCATATCGCAACTGTTCTCCGAAGTATAAAGTATCTAAAAAGAAAAAAATCCCTTTTGGGATATATAAAAAAATGTGGAAGGGAGCACTATTTAAAAGAAGAATCCGGATAACATTATCAATCTCTCAGACGGATTTGAAGGACAGCTATCACTAAGTTCTCCGAGAAAAAAATCTCAAGCTATGAATTATTACGTTCCGATTTAACAGGATGAAGCAGGGGACAGTAAGTTTGTTTAATTACATAAAAAAATTTTGTGCACACATTTTATATATTATACATTTTTCTACGTATTGCTTATTTTCTATTTCTTTTACAGTGTATCTTCTCATTCGAAACCTCGCTATACCCCTTACATCTTGGGAAGAAGATACTCATTAACGCCTGCGGCTTATAAATATTTAGACATAAGAATCAGCAGAGGACTTGTATCCCATGTGGAAATTGCAATTGGTGATATTCGAGATAACCAGATAATCCTGCCTCACGCATTCATCGACAGATGCGAGGATATTAAGCAGCTCCTGCGGTCTGTAATTACGCCATCATCCCTAACCATTCAAGGTCTGAATGTGAAATTTTGTGGTACCAAAATTATATGGTACATACAAAGTAAAATTATCATTATGCGGTAAATGTTTGTATATGATGCCATCAACCTTGCTTTTCATGCTTGATCTCGAACATTGTGTCGAGCATGTATATTTAGAACTATCTCAGAATGTGTATAACACGAGTGAGAAATTTAATTTCCTATTTACGTCAAGAATGTGTTACTAATAAACGCGATGCTGTAAATATGTTGCACAATATTTATGATAAAAGTTCCCTTATAGAATGTGAATTGATTAAATACGCTTTGGATCAAATTGTATTCCATACGTTACACGAATGAAAAAAATGTGAGTATTAAAAAATAAATATTAATAAATATTAGTTTATGTTTAAAATTATTTATTCCTTTGTCCCAATCTTTTCACCATTCCTTCGTCACACTCCGTATATTAATTGATAATTACAACTAAAAAATTATTACATTTAGATGCTAAGTCATATTATTTAAAAATCATTAAATGAATACCCTATCTTAATAAAATCGAGAAAAAAGATAATGAGCGGAAGAATACAATGAGGGAAGAAGAGAAAGCACGAATAATATGATAGGTATGGGATTGCAACGAGAAGAAGCGAGAGAGCATGAGTAAGATGGTAGGTAGGTATAGGACTGCAACAGGAAAAAGAGAGCGCGCGAATAACGTGATAGATATGGGACTGCAACAAGAGGAAGCGAGAGAGCATGAGTAAGTATAGGGCTACAACGAGTTGAAGGGAGAGAACTGCACCTTATAATGAGTAGAAGAGAGACACATGGTGAGCCCTGTTTCCCTCCACGGTCCCTTCGCCCAGTGACGTTGACCCACTCTTCCTCGGTCCCCTTGCCTACTAATGTCAGACCCCTCCCTCGAACGCCTCGTCTAACAACGTACTTCCCCCACCCTCGGACCCTCTTACACACACACACACACACACACACACACACACACACACACACACACACACACACACACACACACACACACACACACACACACACACACACACACACACACACACACACACACACACACACA
>Ga0157363_1002936_pt1 | contig 15216 bp, 15 predicted proteins | sample AttsexASBM1_FD_111477 | JGI IMG/M metagenome (GOLD analysis project Ga0157363, IMG submission 111477) | Fungus gardens microbial communities from leaf cutter ant in Ribeirão Preto, State of São Paulo, Brazil - Atta sexdens ASBM1 | ecosystem: Host-associated > Fungi > Mycelium > Unclassified ...
GGCAAGACCCGTTGCGATGGCTGCGCTTGACGTGGTTTTGCCAACGCCCCCTTTACCTGATGTAACTACAATTATGCGTGCCATATTTCTTGATTTCCTTAACTTAAGAAAAGGGGTCTAATTAAGAGGTTCAATAGCCAGTTTGCCTTCACGTAGGGCCAACCGTGCTGATTTAGTAAAAAAATCGTTTGGAATTTGATCCATAATCCAATATTCACCTGCAATCGACACTAATTCTGCCGCGAGATGAGTACAAAATATTTGAGCCTGGGTATCACCACTCGCACCTGCTAATGCACGTCCGCGCATGTTGCCATAGATATGTATATTACCGTCTGCGACCAATTCAGCACCAGCACTCACGCTACTGGTGACAATCAGGTCAGCATTACGGGCATAAATCTGTTGGCCTGAACGAATGGGGGTATCAACAATCCGTGTCCGCAAAGCTTTGTCGTCTTCAGGTGCTTTTACTGGTTCAAGAGATTCTTGATTAACAGGAGGGGTTTTCTGAACAGCTGCTTTACCTTCATTCAGGAAGGGGATACCTAATGTTGCAATCTGAGTTTTTAGCTGTTCATCTTTGCAACCACTAATTCCCACAATCTTCAATCCAGACTGTGAAATAGCGTGATACATACTTTTCCAATCTACAGTGCTATTTAACGATGCTACATTCACCACTACAGGCGCATTCGCCAAAAATGATGGCGCTTGAGCAATCTTTTCCTGAAGTGCTCTCAATACCACATCAGGCTGTGAATGATTTATATGGACAACAGAAAGTGTGAAGTTGCTGCCTTTTAGTTCAATGGGCGTCTGTGACATCTATACTTATTCAGTCCTGTGATTTTTTATACACCTTACCTGACTTTACGAAAGAGTAAAGTCCTGCTTAAGGCTAATATTTTGTTAACCTTAAGCATGTTATAATCCTCGTATTCATCAGGCAAGCAACCGAGTTAGATTATTCGGAGAAATTTATGATTTGTGCAATTTATCGTAGTACTTTACGAGACCAGACCTATTTATATCTTAGTAAAAAAGATGACTTTAGCTGTGTCCCTGAAGCGTTAATGAAAGGGTTTGGTAAACCAGTGTTATCGATGGTGATTTCTTTAGAGGGTAGGGAACGTCTGGCTTCTGCAGATATTGATAAAGTTAAACAACAGCTTATTGAGCAAGGTTTTTATTTGCAGATCCCTCCACCAGTTGAGAACTTATTAACTAGCCACTTAGCAACAGAATCGAAAGCTAGCTAAGATTTGTCTGTAAATGTATTGTGCCCTTAATTAGGGGTGATAAAGAGTCAGTGTAGTATGAACCTGTTATGTTGGATTGATTTATGACAATGCTTCCTTTTTGGCAAACAAAAAGTCTTGAGCAAATGAGTGATAGTGAGTGGGAGTCGGTGTGTGATGGCTGTGGTCAATGTTGCTTAAACAAGCTACAAGATGCCGATACCGACGAAATATATTTCACGAATGTCGCGTGTAACCTTCTTAATATTAAGACCTGCCAATGTCGTCATTACGATAATCGGTTCGCTTACGAACCCGATTGTATAAAGCTAACGCGAGATAACCTTCCTACATTCTCTTGGTTACCAAGGACCTGTAGTTATCGGCTTTTAGCTGAAGGACATGATTTGCCTGCTTGGCATCCGCTTAAAGTAGGGTCTGCAAAAGCCATGCATGCACAGCGTATCTCGGTAAGGCATATTGCAGTAAGAGAAAGTGAAGTCAGGAATTGGGAAGATCATATCATTCCCAACCCTGAATAACATAGTCGCCACTAAGGCCTGTTAGGGACGATTTTTTTTAGGGCAAGGAAGCTGCGCGATAAGGATGATCACCCCTATCACAAACAACACGCCGCTTATCCCAACTAGCCACTGTGGCATTGTCATGGATAACCATTTCCAGCTTATGTCAGTACAATTACCTGTAGGGGTAAATAGGGTGGGAAACCATTGGTTTAAGGGTAACCATTGGGGGAATTTTGGAAAAAAATCACAGGTTGCAAAAAGCGGCGGGTGAAGTTGCAGCTGAGTTTGCTCCCACGCTAGAGAGAAGGTTTTCGCAGCAGCAGCCAACCAACCTAAAATAGCTATGAAGCGTAATGGCGTTTTCGGTGCAACGGCTCCGATCAACGCTGCCAACAATAGTCCTGCCAACGCTGCGCGTTGATAAACGCAGAGCACACAAGGTTTCTGACCCAAAAATAGTTGGAAACCTACCGCGGTGAGTTCTAACACTACTACCCCAGCAGCCAGTAATAACCATGCGCCTCTATGTTGAGAGAGGTGTTTTAATTTCCGTAACATAACGTTCCTGTAGTCGAAAAGGGAAATAGCGGGAAGATAGTAGCAAAGAACGCGAAGGGATCCTATCGGACATATTTCTCACTACTTATCCTGACCTTATCAGCGCTAATGCTATAGTTACCCCCCAAGCGTACCGTCCCTGTATTGTATTTTTTATTGAAATAAGCCATTAATTCTTTTTTTTAGTAGATAAAAAGAATTAAACTCTGTGCTGTGTTTTTGGGGTAACACAATATTTAATATATATAACAGTACAATAATTAATCGAATCTGACTCCCATTAGTATATTAATTCAAAAAATAAGCATAAAAAACTATGTTTTTAAATATGCATTTTATTTATTGTTTTTTTTTCTAAAAATAACGTGAAATAAAGGCTTAGAAATCATCAGTGAGTGATAGGTCATTTCACTAGATTATGAAGTAATTTCAGGTTGAATGTTCTGTGAGGGTGTTATGCGTGTACTAATTATTGGTGGTGGTGTGGTAGGCGTGACAAGTGCTTGGTATCTTGCTGCTGCAGGTCATGAAGTGACAGTAGTAGAAAAACAGTCTAGCGTAGCGATGGAAACTAGCGCAGGGAATGCCGGTCAAATTTCCCCGGGTTACGCTGCACCCTGGGCTGCGCCGGGCATCCCACTTAAAGCGATAAAATGGATGTTTCAAAAACATGCACCCCTTGCAATTCGCCCAGATGGCAGCCGATTTCAACTGTCTTGGATGTGGTCGATGTTACGAAACTGTACACTGGATCATTATCAAGAAAATAAAGCGAGAATGGTAAGGATAGCCGAATACAGTCGAGATAGCTTACGAGCATTACGCCAAGAAACGGGCATTGTTTATGAGGGGCGACAAGGAGGGACACTTCAGCTCTTTCGGACTGCTCAACAGTTCGATAATGCAGCTAAAGACATCGCCGTGCTGAAAGACGCAGGCGTCCCTTTTAATTTACTCGAAACGCACCAACTCACTTCGGTTGAACCCGGGCTAGCAAACAGTCTTGATAAATTAACAGGCGGTTTGCAGCTACCTAATGACGAGACAGGTGACTGTAAGCTATTCACGCAACGTTTGGCTCAACTTGCAGAGCAAGCCAAGGTTAAGTTTCTTTTCAATCAAAATGTGGAACGTTTAACGGTTGAAAATAACCGAATAACCTCTGTCATTGCCAATGGCCATCAACTGCAAGCAGATGCGATTTTAGTGACCGCTGGTAGTTGGTCTACGTCGCTACTTAAGGGATTGGTTGATATCCCAGTATATCCACTTAAAGGTTATTCTATTACCTTACCGATTACGGACGAGACCCGTGCCCCTGTATCAACAGTGCTGGATGAAACATTTAAAGTCGCCGTGACGCGTTTTGATCAACGTATACGTGTGGGGGGGATGGCAGAAATTGTTGGTTTTAACAACGAACTCCCTCAGGCGCGTAGAGAAACACTGGAGATGGTGGTCAATGATCTCTATCCTAATTCAGCTTCGCTGGGCGAAGCGCATTATTGGACAGGATTACGGCCTATGACCCCAGACGGTACACCAATTGTAGGTAAAACCCCTCTCAGTAATCTTTATCTGAATACGGGGCATGGTACCTTAGGATGGACGATGGCATGTGGTTCTGGACGATTGATTGCCGATATTATCTCTGGCCGTACACCAGATATTGCTGCCGATGATCTATCGGTTTACCGTTATTTACCGGGTTTTGAAGCACCGAGGTTACATTTACAGTCGCAAAGCGGCTGAGTTGAGGAGCAAGTAGCGATGTCTAGGCCGATCAAGGCAACTATCAATACAACCGCATTGAGCCATAATCTTCGCAGAATTAAAGCGTTAGCACCGACATCGAAGGTATGGAGTGTGGTGAAAGCAAATGCTTATGGCCATGGTTTAGCACGCTGTTATCAAGCGCTAGCCTCAACGGATGGGTATGCCTTACTCAATTATGAAGAAGCTATTCTATTAAGAGAAGCCGGCGTTACCCAGCCGATCTTACTATTAGAAGGTTTCTTCAAACCAACTGATTTACCGTTGATTGAAGCTTACCAACTGACGACGGCGATACATAGCGATTGGCAACTTCAAGCGCTTGCGAGCTACAAAGCCGAAAAACCCATCTCGGTTTATTTAAAGATTAATAATGGAATGAATCGGTTAGGTTTTTCTCCAGACAAGGTTGTGGCGGTGTGGCAACAACTTAACACCCTTTCCACTGTTGGAGAGATCACCCTAATGTCTCATTTTGCTAGAGCAGACGAAGGTCCTGATTTCATCCGTGAACCGTTACAACGCCTTGAACAGGCCACCTTCGGACTTCAAGCGCCGCGCTGCTACGCCAACTCGGCAGCAAGTTTGTGGCACCCTGAGACACACCACCAATGGATACGACCAGGTGTCGTTTTATACGGTGCCTCGCCCACAGGTTGTGCGGCCGATATTGAATCGTTCGATCTTCGTCCAGTGATGTCATTAACCAGTGAAATCATCGCGGTTCAGCAGGTTGCCGCAGGTGAGGGCATTGGCTACGGGCACCGCTATGTGACGCCTTTAGCCCAGCGAATTGGTATCGTTGCATGTGGTTATGCCGATGGGTATCCCCGGCACGCGCCGTCCGGTACTCCAGTGTTAATCGCTGGGAAATTATGCAAAATAGTCGGAACGGTCTCAATGGATATGTTGATGATCGATATTACCGAGTGTCCAGAGGCCGGTATTGGAAGCGCTGTAGAACTATGGGGATCGCAACTTCCGGTTGATACTATTGCTCAGGCAGCAGGGACGGTAGGGTATGAGTTATTAACTGCAGTAACCCAACGCGTCCCGTTCAATATAACTACCGATATTAGCTGAGTGAAATAAGGGAACCCTTAACCTTCAAGCTGGTCAACCAAGCAACAGTGGCCAGCGCTCCTCCTATCAGCATCATTATGGCAAGTGCAGTATAAGGCGTTAGCGGTAGCATTAGCATGACTATACTCCCACCTGCGCCTCCAGCCATCTGGATAAAGCCTAGCAACGCTGACGCCACTCCCGCATTTTGTTGAAAAGGGGCTAAAGCGTAGCTGGTTGCCGGACCCATAATAAAAGCCAAACCTGCCACGGAAATCGCTACCGGGATCATATAACTTAACCAGTGCGAGAGAATAGCTGGGGCCAACAAATACGGCTCAGAGAAAAGGATCACCCCTGCAACGATCATCGATATTGCGCCGAGCAGTAAACAGAATGGGCGTCCACACTTTGGAATAATACGATTGGCTATCGCACTGACCGCCATTATCCACAAGCCGTTTATGCCAAATATAATCGAGAAGACAAAAGGTGATAACGCATCATGCTCCATCAGCACCGTTGGAGCTAAAGAGACATAAGTTAAAACCATCCCCAACGCAGTGGCAATGGAGAAGGTGAAAGCCAAGAACGCGGGTTGCTTTGCAATCGACGCATAGGTACGAACGGGAAACAGAGCACTGGGATGGGTAGTGTCTGGACGTGTCTCAGGTAACCACTTATAAATAATGACCATCAGTACTAAACCATACAGAAATAGAAAGCCGAATGGCGCGCGCCAACCCCAATAGTGCGCAAGCATCCCTCCTAGCAATGGCGCCAGTGCAGGGACAATATTTAGTGAACCATTTAAAAAGCTATAAGCACGTGCTGCTTCGTCGCCTTCAAGTCTATCTCGTACACCACTGAAAGCCACCACTGCGGTACAACACACGGCCATACCTTGAACAATACGAGCCACTAAAAAAATAGGCCAGTTGATAGCCAGAGCAGCAAGAGCACTCCCCACTAAATAGAGCGCCAATCCTGTCAGCGCAATAGGTTTTCGCCCGTAATTATCGACTAAAGGCCCTGAAATTAATTGCCCAATTCCCATGACCAATAAGAACAATGGAATGGTCAATTGAATATGACTAACCGGCGTTTGAAGTCCAGAAGCAATGTAAGGTAACGTGGGTAGAAATAAATCAATCCCTAAGGGGGAAAGTAAAACTAAGCATAATAATAAAGCAATAAAATAGCGCGGGGAATTCATTAATCTTCTTCTTCCAATAAACGTAAACCGACACGAGAAATTGTGTCATCATCTTTCTCTGCAACGGTCAGTAAGAGCTCTGACCATTGTAAGGCATCACCCACTACTGGGTTACGGCCTAATTTTTCAATCATAAGTTGTGATAAGTTCATCCCGTGAAAGCCAGTGTCAGACAAGGTTAGTCCGTAAACCTCCGCGACTTGTTCCAAAGGCGCTTGGCCATCAAGGATAAAGTCCCCAAAAAAACGTTGGTCCAAATCGATCGGGGGTGTTTGACTAAACATATTTCCTAGGGCCAATAAGTCACGTTCTCGACCAATCACACACAAAATATCATTTTCGCGCAAATGAGTAGAGCCACGAGGGTGCATTAGCACATTATCTCGGAATAAAGCGGTAATCCGGGTATGTTCAGGCATTTTCAGATCTTTGAGGGGCGCATTAATACACCAGTTTTCAGAACCCAGCTGATAAACGTATTGTTCCCAAGGGCTATCAGGATGGATATCTAAACTATTACGTTGGAACGGGTATACTGTGCGTGGCACGATTACTTTTGCGAGTTTCGCGGCAAAGGATAGCGTACTGCCTTGAAGGAGTAACGATACCATTACTACAAAAAAAGCGATATTAAAATAGAGTGAAGCGTTGTCGAGACCAGCCATCATCGGAAAAACTGCTAAAATAATCGGAACTGCACCGCGTAATCCCACCCAGCTAATGAAGAACCGTTCTCGTAGACTAAAACTTTTAAAGGGGAGCAGCCCAGCAAATACCGAAAGAGGGCGAGCGATAAAAATAAGCCACAGCGAGAGCAGGAGGGCGGGTAATGCAATTTTCCAAAGATCACTGGGAACAACTAACAGGCCTAATACAATAAACATTCCGATTTGGCTGAGCCAAGCAAGACCATCAAAAATTTGTGTAATGCCGGTTCGGTTGCGAATACCGCTATTCCCTAACCAACAGCCAGTTAAGTACACAGCAAGAATGCCACTTCCACCTAGTAAAGTTGTTAAGGCGAAAATAAGTATGCCACCACTTACAGCGAGTAATGGGTAGAGTCCAGCAGGTAAAGAAATGTGATTAATCAGTCGTTGTAAGGTCATTCCACCAAGAAGGCCGATAATAATGCCAAGGCCAAATTCACGTATTAAGTGAGTAATAAAACTAACATCGAGACCCTGATGATGCTGTTGAATCATCTCTATTAATGTCACGGTTAGAAAGACAGCCATGGGGTCGTTACTACCGGATTCGATTTCTAAGGTTGAACTGACCCGCTGATTTAATCCTTTGTCACCTATCAAAGAGAAAACGGCGGCAGCATCGGTGGAACCAATAATTGCGCCAATGAGAAAGCCTTGCATGAGGTCAAGGTGGAATAAGTACGCAGCCAAAGCACCGGTCAAACCTGCCGTAATCAACACGCCTAAAGTGGCTAAAGACAACGAGGGCCAGATGGCAATACGAATTGAACTCACACTGGTACGCATGCCACCATCTAATAAAATGACGGCCAAGGCGAGATTTGAAACTAAATACGCGACAGGATAGTTGTTAAAAACAATTCCGCCGATACCTTGTTCACCAGCTAACATTCCTAGAACTAGAAAGATAACCAGGATAGGAATTCCTAACTTTGACGAAAAGGCACTAAGTAAAATACTGGCGGTGACGAGTACCGAGCCGATTATAAACAAACTGTTGATTGTACTTGAATCCATAGTGGCTCATCCCTAACACCTGCTGAAGATATCAGAGTATTACATAATTTAAGCAATCTGTGTGGCGCTTATTAGCGAAGTCGAGAATAAGAAAACCCTGATTTTTAGTACGAAATGCATAACTTCAGAATAAAAAGCTAGTTTCGAAATGAATAAGCCCTATATGATCAAAATTCGATAAGAAGATATCGCTAAAATATTATTTTAGTGTGAGTAGTCTTAGGAAGTTTGTTAACTCAGGATGTAAGCATGATAAAAAAACCGTATTTATTAGCCGCCTCGTTGGTTGGCACGACCCTCTTATTTTCGCAGGACCTGTTAGCTCAACCTCTTTCAGTCGGGGTTGCTGCACTGTGGTCTGAATCGCCTTATCACAATACAAAAGATCGGACAGTCCCATTTCCATTGATTAATTATCAAGATGAGAACGTTTTCTTTCATGGTCTAGAGGCTGGTTACTACCTCTATCATGGCGAAGCTGATCAATTTTCAATTATTGCCAACACAACTGGGCAATATTTTAATCCACACCGTGCCCATCATAGTGCCATGCGTGGCCTCGACAAGCGTCATCTCACAATGATGATGGGCGGGGAATGGACTCATGTTGCTACCTGGGGTGTTGTTAAAACGGCGTTGACGGGTGATGTACTTAATGAAAGTAATGGTTTGGTATGGGACACTAATTACCACTATCCGTTACAATTCGGTGCACTTTCTTTGATTCCTGGTGCCGGGGTGACATGGCAGAGCGCTAATCAAACCGATTATTACTACGGTGTCTCAGGAAAAGAATCACGACGTACCGGAATTGATCGCTATAAAGCCGATGATAGCTGGTCGCCTTATGTTGATATCAGTGCAACCTATCAATTGACGCGTGATTGGACGGTTGTAGCAGGGGCTCGTTATACTCATTTCGATAATGAGATCAAGCATAGCTCAATGGTCGATAAATCTGGTCAAACCACGGTTTGGACAGGCGTTAACTACCAATTTTAGAATAAACGCTCCCAAAGCCCGCTTTGGGAGCGTTATCTTACACGGGCAGTGGGGTAATGGTGACCGTTAACTCGGCAGGAGTGGTAGTCGTTGTCACAAATGGCTGGCTTATCCGAGCAGTTTCCACACAAACCATCGTTTTATAGCCGTCATCGCTCATGTCAGCCATCGAGTGAGAAAGCGTTGCGCCAGGATTCCAAGTGACAACGTCACTCGAACCTTCGTGTTCAATTTTTAGCGCTCGCTTAAGCTGAGGGTCTTTCAATAATGATTTAGCAGCGGGATGGGTAAAGATACGGTCCACCTCACCTTGATAGGTCTGTTCACCCTGCTGAGACGCTAACGTATTATCTTTGACTTTATCAATGTAGTATTCGCCTAAGCCGCTGACGCTGGCCATTTCACTATCACCGACATGGAAATAGCTGTGTAATGCAGCAGTCGTTTCTAAGTTCCCTATGATGCGTAATGTAATCCGGCAAGACTCGGCGCTCAATATAGCGACTAAACGTAATTCAAAATCATGAGGCCAAATTTTATGCGTTTCAGGCGAGGCAGTTAAGCGCATTGTCACTTTCACCTGCTGATCAGTTTCTTGGCAATCTTCTAGCTGCCATGGAGACGTCCGTGCAAAACCATGGGATGGCTTGCCCGCTGGACCAAACCACGGCCAGCAAATGGGAATACCGCCACGAATTGCTTTCCCTTGCGTAAATTCAGTCTGATCGCTTAACCAGATCACCGCAGGTTGATTACTAGGCTGCCACGCGATGAGTTGCCCACCCTGCAGTGAGAAGGCGGCACGGAATTCAGTGTGTTCAATGATAAGCAGTGTTAACTCGCCTTGTCGACGAAGAGAGCAGAAGGGAGAAAGTTGCTTTAAGATAGGGAGTGCAAAAAGGGATGACTGCATTGATATTCTCCAAAAAAAAGGGCGACCTAAGTCGCCCTTATTCACAATACCTAGATTTTATTTGCCTGCAACCAGTGCAACTAAATCAAGAACTTTGTGAGAGTAACCTGTTTCATTGTCATACCATGAAACCAGTTTGACGAAATTATCATTCAATGCGATACCTGCTTTCGCATCGAATACAGATGTTAGGGTTTCACCATTGAAATCGGTTGATACTACGTCATCTTCGGTGAAGCCAAGTACACCTTTCATTACGCCTTCAGAAGCCGCTTTGATGGCTTGACAAATTTCAGCGTAAGAGGCTTTTTTCTCTAAACGTACCGTCAGATCAACCACAGATACATTAGGAGTTGGGACGCGGAAAGCCATTCCAGTCAATTTACCGTTTAATTCTGGTAATACTTTACCTACAGCTTTTGCTGCGCCGGTAGAAGAAGGAATGATGTTTTGGCTTGCACCACGTCCACCACGCCAATCTTTGTGGGAAGGACCATCAACGGTTTTTTGCGTTGCAGTAGTTGCGTGAACGGTCGTCATCAGACCTTCGATGATACCGAAGTTATCATTGATAACTTTTGCTAACGGCGCTAGGCAGTTAGTGGTACAGGATGCATTCGAAACAATGTCTTGACCGGCATATTTATCGAAGTTTGCACCACGAACAAACATTGGAGTGTCGTCTTTAGAAGGACCGGTTAATACAACTTTCTTAGCACCTGCGGTGATGTGCTTACGTGCGGTTTCGTCAGTTAAGAAGATACCAGTAGCTTCTGCTACTACATCAACACCGACTTCGTCCCACTTCAAGTTAGCTGGATCTTTTTCGCTGGTAACACGGATTTTTTTACCGTTTACAATTAGCGCGCCATCTTGCACTTCAACAGTACCGTCAAAACGACCGTGAGTTGAGTCATACTTCAGCATGTAAGCCATATATTCTGCGTCTAACAGATCGTTGATCGCGACGATTTCGATGTCTGAACGTTGTTGTGCAGCACGAAAAACAATGCGACCGATACGGCCAAAACCGTTGATACCTACTTTGATAGTCATATATTCCACCAGCTATTTGATAGTGAATAAAAGGTTGGCAGTAAAATTACAAAAACCGCTTCATACGTCAAGCTTAATCGTGTCAATTACTGTGGGAAATCAATTATGACGCCTTTACAAAAAAGTCCCTAGCCTAGGGTTGCTCCTAATGTTCGAAAAAAAACACTAATTTGTTATGCATTTGTTATAATGGGGGTCTTGGACTGTTTAGTGGAATGTATTATGAGCAACGAGCAATCATCATTGTCTTCTCTTAACGAAATGCAGCGCTATGTTACGCAGGAGAGAGGAACAGAACCCCCTTTTAGCGGTGCATTACTGCATAACCAGCAAGAAGGGTATTATCATTGTATTGTCTGCCACTCGCCGCTGTTTTATTCTGAAACGAAATACGATTCTGGGTGCGGCTGGCCGAGTTTTTATCAACCCGTTTCAGATGACGCCATCCGTTACTTGGAGGATAATAGCCATAACATGCACCGTATCGAAATTCGTTGTGGCCAATGCGATGCGCATCTAGGTCATGTTTTTCCAGATGGGCCCCAGCCGAGCGGTGAACGTTACTGTGTTAACTCCGCATCATTAAATTTTACCGATGCAACAGGCAGTCAAACAAAAGGATAAGATCAAGATGAGTGCTGATTTACAGCGTGTCTTAGCAGAGATGACACCAGAGGTGTATCAACGTTTTGTGGCTGCCACCGAGACAGGAAAATGGCCAGACGGCGTGGCACTCACACCAAGTCAAAAAGAGCACACTTTACAGCTTGTTCTACTGTGGCAAGCTCGCCATAACGATAATCCCCAGCATATGTCAGTGGCTAAAGGTGGAGAGATGGTGATGAAAAGTAAACGGCAACTTAAAGAAGAATTCGGTATTACAGACGATATCACCCGAATTAATCTCGATTAAAAAAACAGGGTGCGCTGGGCACCCTGATGCTATTACTCGCTCAGCTCACCGCGCAGATTACGCTGCATCAGCACTCGTATCTCTTCGGCAGGTAATTGTTGAGAAAGCAAATAGTGCAACTTAGTCAATGCAGCTTCAACTGTTAAATCACTCCCGCTAACGACGCCGGCTTGTTCTAATGCGTTCCCCGTCGCGTAGCCCCCCATATTTACTTTCCCAGACATACATTGGGTTAAATTCACCACAACGATCCCACGTTTGTAGGCCTCGGCTAAGACCGCAATGAAGGCGGCAGACTGTGGAGCATTTCCCACACCATAGGAGCGCAGAATCAACGCTTTTACCGGTTGGCGTAAGAAGTTACTGACAACATCTGGCGAGATCCCTGGATAGATGGTGACAACACCGATTGGTTGAGGGGTGATGGGGTGAACAATCAGCTCGCCTTGCTTAACGGGAGCTGGGGGCGTGTTAAGCTTTTTGATGTGGATACCCGCCTCGAGCAGGGGCGATAGGTTTGGCGAGGCAAAGGCGTTAAAGCCATCCGCATGGGCTTTGGTGGTTCGATTACCCCGAAATAGGGTGTTATTAAAAAAGAGTCCTACCTCATTGATTGGGTAATTTGCCGCGACGTATAACGCATTTAATAGGTTTTGTTGTCCGTCAGAGCGTAATTCAGCCAGAGGAATTTGTGACCCTGTCACAATTACCGGTTTACTCAGGTTCTCAAGCATAAAAGAGAGCGCCGACGCGGTAAAGGCCATGGTGTCGGTGCCATGAAGAATCACAAAACCATCGTACTCTTCGTAATGCTCTCGAATATCTTCAGCAATAACTTGCCAATCTGCCGGCGTCATATCGGAAGAGTCCATTAAGGGCGTGTATTCATGGATAGTGAAAGCAGGCATTTCATGACGATGGAATTCAGGCATTAATTCCAATTGCTGTTGTAAATGTCCAGAGACCGGAATATAACCGTGGGCGGAACGCTGCATACCAATCGTTCCGCCTGTATAGGCAACATAAATATTTTTTTTCTGCATAACGGACACCGAGTAGCGGGATAAAGTAAAAAATAATGCTGGAGTATAGAAACTTCATCGGAAGAAATACAGCCCGACGACTGCCGGGCTGCGAGGGTTAATTAATCACACCGCAGTTAACACACCAAGCATAACGATTTTGTGGGTCACCTTGCTGGTTAAAAAGCCCAGGTTGTTGTTGAGCTTGCGTCATCACTTCTGATAACGGGGCAGGTAACCAAGCTTTAACCTGGTCAGGAAGTTGCGCTGACACCGCGGTTTGCATCTGCGAGAATAGGGTATCTACCCAAGAAGGATCCTGCTGCACCCATTTCAGCGAGGCTTTTTGCAGATGCGCTAAGGATTGTGCCTTATTTACCGCATCATCAAAGTCACCTAAGGCGTCGACCAGACCGTTTTGTTTGGCGTCTTCACCAGTCCACACATGTCCTTGGCCGATGTCATTGATCTGCTCTGGCGTTTTATGACGCGATTCAGCAACCAAGTTGATGAAATGACGATAACCATTCTCAATGGTTAATTGCATCATTTGCGTCACTTGGTCAGGTAAAGCCTTCGTCATCGAGATATCGGCTAAAGGCGAGGTTGATACACCATCGGTATGGACCCCGACAGAACCTAAGGTGTTTTCAACGGTATTGATGACGCCAAAGATACCGATAGAGCCAGTCAGTGTTGTCGGGCTAGCGATAATATAGTCGGCAGGCGTTGAAATCCAATAGCCACCCGACGCCGCAAGGCCGCCCATCGAGACCACGATAGGTTTTCCGGCTTTTTTCGCCGCCACTAGCTCTTCACGAATTTGTTCGGATGCTGTGACGCTGCCACCTGGGCTATTTACACGCAGAATAATGGCTTTAATCGCTGGATCGAGACGGGCTTCTCGGATCTGCTGTGCAGTGGTTTCACCGCCGACGTTACCATCGCTCGCAGGCCCATCCATGATCGCACCATTCGCGACAATCACCGCAACATTAGGATTATCGTTATTCGCTTTGGCAGGAGCTGAATAATCATAAATGCTCACTTGTTTAAAAGACTTTTGCTGAGAATCGCAACCAAATATTTTACGCAATTCTTGCTCTACCTCAGCACGGCTTTTTAACTCATCGACTAAGTGAGTTGATAATGCATACTGGGCCGTATCGCCACCGTTCGCTTTTAATGCAGTAATGATTGCGTCTGCCCCAGGGAAGAGTTGTTGTGGGGTGAGATGGCGGTTAGCCGATACAGTGTTCAGATAGCCTTGCCATAGTTGTGTAATCCAGCGTGTATCCGCATCACGCGCAGCAGGAGACATATCATCACGTAGGAAAGGTTCGACTGCAGATTTATAAGTTCCTACTCGGAATACGTGTGAAGAGACCTTAAGCTTATCTAACAGTGCTTTAAAATAGAGATTGTTGGTCGCCATGCCGTGAAGATCAACAGCACCCTGCGGCGAAAGATAGAGATGGTTAGCATAGCTCGCCAGATAGTATTGGGCTTGAGTGAAATTATCGCCATAAGCATAAATTGGCTTACCCGACGCGCTAAATTCCTTCAATGCTTTACCGATATAGTTCAAGGCTGGTTGATCGCCGCCTGCAAAGTTGTGCAGGTCGAGAACGATTCCAGTAATAGAATGATCAGTTTTCGCTTGGCGAATACTATCGACGAGTTCGAATAACGCATTCTCTTGGCGAAGCTTGCTGTTAGTGCCTAAAAATTCTTGGCCTAGAAGTTTAGAGATTTTTTTATCTTGTGACGGCTGTTCCACTATTACGCCATCAAGGTTTAGCACTAAGGCTTGCGTCGTGTTCACTGTACGGGTTGGTGTCGAGTCGTGAGAAAACAGTCCCCATAGTGCAATCCCGCATAAAATCAGGACGAGTAAGAAAAGGTTGAGGATACACTCTCTTACGAAATTGATAATACGCCATAGGCCACTCAAAACCCTGACTATAATTCGCCACGCAGTGCGCATACATTCTCCATTTATTAATAAAATCTAATACTTAGACGGTCCAAAGAAAAACTTGTCGTCTATCCTAATTAGACCCGGGTGAAAAGTCAGCAGTTAATCATCAAATACTGTTACAAAGCCTACCGATATGTCAGACTTCAACAAACTATCACCGTTAAGGGGAATAGCATGGATTCTTTAGAGTTACTCTTACAGCGCCGTTCGGTCTCACGATTAACC
>Ga0157363_1002938_pt1 | contig 15213 bp, 4 predicted proteins | sample AttsexASBM1_FD_111477 | JGI IMG/M metagenome (GOLD analysis project Ga0157363, IMG submission 111477) | Fungus gardens microbial communities from leaf cutter ant in Ribeirão Preto, State of São Paulo, Brazil - Atta sexdens ASBM1 | ecosystem: Host-associated > Fungi > Mycelium > Unclassified ...
AAAAAAATAAAAATAATATACAAAATTTTCTCTCCGGTTTGGCTTGATGCATAAAAATAATGCAACGAAAACATTCACTATTAATTTTGTTAAATATTGATGAATGCTGACCGATATTCTAATTATGCTCTTTTTGTTCTAGGAAGGGGACGGAGAAGAGCCTCCGAAAGTCCTCGAAGCCCTCGAAAGAAGCGCAGGCATTCGAGGAGCCCAAATGTTCTCCAAGGCGTCGTCCAAGATGTTCACGCTGGCCTCGATTCGCGCTTCGAGCTGCTTGGCATTGACGGCGACCAAGACGTGGCCCTAATAAATTTCGAAAGGGCTAAAGAAGTCCTCGGCGACTCCTGCGAATATCCGCGGCTGCACCGAAGTGCCTGCTACTTTTCTCAAAGCGCAGCTCAATTGTAAGTACTTCAAGTGTACAATTGTAAGCGACAACAACAAACGTCGGCAAGATAAAATGGATTTCGTAGAAAGAATAAGATTTCTTTTAGAATCATACTATTTTCTTAACGCCGAAAATTAGAACGTTGCGATAAAAACGCCTTCGCTAAGAACAAATTGACTTTAAATTCCGGAACTGGCTTATCCTCTTTCGTGGAAATTCGGAACGTCTCAGGAAATCTTGGCAAAGTTTTCGCATTTGCGGATAAAGCTGCGGTTCTCTAGCTTTAGTCGCCTATTAGTAGTAAACTTGTCCACTCGCAAACCTTTGCTTCCCATCTTCTCGTTTACGAGGTCGCCAGGAGTGTTGCTGCATCTCTTGTCCTTCTTCCATATTCGATCGGTCGACCACGAGAAGAGAGAGAGAGAAAGACACGGTTTCGGCATAAGCCAGTACACCCAGTGAAACTGGGTCAGCGTGGTGCGTGGTTGCGCGCCTTCGTCACATACCGCTCTCGGCAAATATGGTTTGACGACTGAACCATCTGGGCGACAAAGGACGAGCGCTCAGTTGGAGCATGTAATGAAACTGGAGTGATAGCCGACGGCGATTAGCAATCATGAAGAGGTGTCATCGCTTTAATATCCCGTGCGTCCTTCCTCCTTTTTTAATTCGGCGAAATGATCTCTAAAATTACGTGCGGCAGATGCTTTTGACAACCTGAGGATGAGATTTGGAAGGACACCTCTAATAACTGTTCTACATTAATCAATTTAACACTCGGAACACTCTCGTGCTTTATCACATAATTTAACAGTTTACTTTCAGAAATAATTTCTGTTAATTAAAATTCCTAAAAATACATATTTTCCAAATACCGAATTAATACTATATTTTTCATAACGCAGATAAAAGTATGTTTAATTAATTAAGTGTGATAACACAACGGTTTAGCAATTAATATAAATTCCATTAATTTATTGAAAAAGTATGAAATACCTTTCAATTTTTAAATTGTACTATTAAATTGTATTTGATATGTTCGGTTAAATGAAACGTAATGATGAGTACCCTATATATATGTGGAAGCTCGCGAGATATCGTATCTTGACAGTTACCAAATAACTGTCCGATATGTCACAGAGACAATATTAATTGAAATTTTTTTTTGCACGGGAAAATAACTGTCAGAGTGACAGATTCAACATCAATGTTTACTACTTGATACAGTCTTTCTCGATACGGTGAAATCTACTACTAGTGTATCAATTTACTTTCCTCTCTTTATCGAATATCTCCTCTTAATTGAATACCTTGTCGCTGTAAATAGAGACTTCTATTTATAAGCTTTTCGCTTTTGATTCTCCCGATAAGCGTTATTAATAAATGAACTTTGGATACATTATATTAATAATGTCCAGGAATTAACTTTATCGCATAACTGCAGAATAATGAAATGTACATATTCATATATTTCGAAAAGTCCAATTCCTTTTAACAGATGCGACAGAGAGTGCAAACGGTGATAATACGAGAATCAAGGTGAATCGCCATTGTCCGACCACACGCCGGTTGTTATCACTACTTCGAATTTCAACCAATCCTCCACAATGTCCCGGCACCTCGGTTATCGTTTTTCCACTTTTCCGTCCTATTCCAGCGGCATTTTCTAAAATTATACTCAGAGAGCACGTGATGGCCTTCGTGTGTGTGACGTAGATAGTGCAACGATTGTTCTTTGTTCAGCTCGATACCGGGTCTGCTTCTCGTTGGCCGTTGTGAACGTATATCGAATTGCTGGCCCGCTTTTCCGTACATTACCGAGCTTCGATATACGATAGAGAACAAGTTGAACAATTTTACCGCAAATTTTCATACATTTTTCTTTGATGCTCTATATTATCTTTAATACGTCAGCAAAACTATACATAGCTCTATCTCACTACTATTTTTATTTTTAACCACTTTTTGTGGAATATTTTCCATATTTAATATTACGAAGACTTATTCGCAGCCTGCATTTTTATGATATCCATAAAATCATATATTTAATTAAAAGTCTTTAATGTCGAATTTCAATTTTGACTTTGAAACTTCGAAATGTACGTGAAGATATAATAGATTTATTATTTTCATGTATTTCACACGTTTCTTCCTTATTGCAAAAACGTGGTTGATTTTTGCGAGCTTCCGATCTTGTGCCGTTCAATCGCTTCTGTTGATCGAAAATGGAGTAACGTTCTTAATTCCAAGTCTCGATTGAGGGTACGCGATACATAACAATGAATGTTGGCTTTTCAGTCACCGCCACCCGTGGTACGGCGACTTCTCAAGTTTCATGAACAATGCAGGTACTACGATGATCGATACTCGTTCGTCGCTCGCCCTTTTTTGAGCCTTTACAATCAGTACTAAAGTCGAAAACGTGTTCCGCTGTTCAAATTACGAACGAAGTGCGAATGAATGTAGATTTTAATTATCGACATTGATAGCTCGGTTTTATTCAGAAAATGAATGTTTTATATATTTATAAAATGAATATGAAATTTCATTGCAAGAACAGTCTAAAAAAAGACGAAGCTCTCAATTTCTATTTAAACAACCTCTTTTTTAAAAGTAGACTTTTTAAAAATGTTTTAAGATTTTGTAAATTTATATTGTCATTTGTTTTCTATTGTTAGACAATGTAATTTGTAAATTTGTATTAACATTTGTTTTCTATTGTTAGACAATGTAATTTGTAAATTTATATTAACATTTGTTTTCTATTATTAGACAATTCAAGAGGGAAAAAGTTTATTTTTGAATGTCTACATGAGGTACACAAGGGAAACGTTATTTTTTTCATTCAAATGAAACGTCAGACGCAGCCAGAGTACTCGCACGTTTCATTTCTGAAATGGTTTTGCTGGAGAATAACGATTCGATGAACAATATAGCCGCAGTTATGGAAACAATAGTCTGTTATATATATTATTATTCGTGCGGTTTTTGCATATGATGTCGTTTCAAAGCAAATCGTCACTCACTCGATATTTCCAAGTAAATATTTATTGACAGGGAAGAATGATTTTTGATTTTTCGATATTTTTTTCAGAAAAATTCATTATGACGACGACGACTACGTGGCGTTGAACGTAGCCGACGAGCTGGAGGAAGAGGAGACTCTGAGCGGACCGGAGAAGGTAGACGAAGCTCAGGGAAGGTATCACCGACCGCGAAGAAAGCGCAAACGTAAACGACGCAAGATCGAACCCGTCTGCCCGGAAGAGGAACTCGTCGATCCCGAGGAACTTCCACCTCGTGCACGATGGACGATCGTCGCTACCGCTTGTCTTCTGCTTGCCATGTCCTTACTCCTGGTTGGTGTTACGCTGCGAATGGCGCCTATAATTGACGACATGGGTGAGTCGATTGTGACAATAAATTCGTCATTCTTATATTCATATTTTTATCAATATGGATTAACTTTAATTTTGATTTAAATTATTCGTTATCTTTTTTTAATTCTTAAAAAACTAGAAAAAGATAAAAAATAAGTTACATTTAAATACTGAAATAAAAATAGTGATACTTTTATTAAAAAAAATAGTGATACTTTTATTAAAGTCTCTGGAATATCGATTTAAATAAAACTGGAATAAAAACACAGGAGTTTTATAAATCTGTTTTATTAATCAAACCGTTATAAATCAGTTTATGAAGGTATTGATAATAAAACAGATATATATCATTTTATTTTTTCATGTGATCAACGGACTAACCTTACTACGTGAGAGTTAATTCCAAAATGCTACGTAAATTTTACGTACAGATAATGAAGTCATTAAGCGCTAAATTGCTTTAATGATCATTATAACGTCCATTTGGCCAGACTAAAAACTAGGACAAGTGAAGCAAACTTTAAAAATTTTGTCCATTATACTTATATATCATATTCTTGAGACTTTCACGGGTCCTTTCTATATAAAGATTATGCGCTTCGCGGGTTTCTTCCGTGTCCAGATCCATTTTTGGAATGCCAACGTTTCGTGAACTTTGCAGTTCACTTCATCAGGGCGAGGAGCAGCCTGGTACTTAGTGCAGAAACGCATAATCTTTACTTATATATCAGTTTGGACCATCTCGGATCAGTATTATAACAGAATGTGATAAATGAATTTTTAAGTGTTTTTTTTGTGTTATTATATACTTTATTATTTTATTTAAATATGAGAAGACACATACACAATTGATCATATTATTTTAAGATTGAATTTTATAATATGTTTATTATTCTTTCTTTTTAATTAATAATTAGTTATTTGTGTTTATAAAAGTCTAGATTATAAATATTTTGTTTATAAAATATTTGGAAATTTGTCATGTTATAATTAAGAATGGCCTATTTCCTTTCATGCAAAATTTACTTCTAAATCGACAACACTGTATCATTCAATGGCAACAGCATTCTACATTTAAATATCGAGATTAAAGTTAATCTACACTGGTAGAAATGGACATTAAGCATATGAAAATCGAGCGTTGCACGTTTATTCCATTCAATAACATCTCACTATAATTTATTTTATGTATTTTGTAACCCACTTGCGTTATCACGATCTTTCTTCTTTCTTTCTTTTCTTTTTCTATTAAATTTACGAAGGAGATGTTCAAGAAAATCTTTTAGAAAATGTTCTGTGCTCGATAGCGTTTATTCCTCAAAGATTTTATTAGAACGCTATAAAACGTGCGATTTATCTCGCACTGCGGACTTTTCACGGGCGGAAAGCCATCCAATAGTTGACGCGATGCGTCCGAAAATAGTAGCTAAATAGTAGTGTGGATTTACGTTTGAGAGCGTGGGAGAAAATCATGCTGGATTACCGGCACTAAAATATGCAAGACGGTCCCAAGGGTAGTAACCTCCGGATGAAGTTGCAAAGCATTAATGATTTAATGCGTCTTTATTATACAATCCTATTGTACTTGAGAAACGATATTGTCGCTTAAGCAAATCCGATTAAGTGCAGTGCTAGATTCTAAATCTAAATTTGATTAATTTTCTTTTTCTTCTTTTTGTCATCCACCATTCGTAATTTCTTAAAGACTTGTCTTCTTTCTTGTAAATATTGATATTAATTCTTTTTGAAAACTTTTTATCATTACATTAATATTTACAATTTGTATAACGCATATATACGTATAGAATAATTATGAATTAACGTAAATAAGAGAAAGAATCCTATACTCAAAGCAAATCTTAGTGCTTAATAATATTTATGTGTAAATTTTCAAATACATTTTACAGTTCTATAAATTGCGCATTGATTCGGTTCGTCAGATTTGCAACGCAATAATAAACTGAAGCTAAAATTATAATAGCACAAATTAAATCGACCTTGATTTAATAATAATGTAAATAATCATCTTAAAACTTTGCGAAGAATTTATGATATAATTGCGAAAAATATTAGATACGGATTACCCTTTCAAAGAATTTTGTAATTCCAATTATGCACGTTTAAAAGAATTAAAATATTGTGTATAAAAAGATTAATTTTAATTTCGGTTCAACTTACACTTTATTTCCTTTTTAATCCTTAAAACTAGAAAAAGATGAGTTTCAAATCAAGATTAAAATTAAACTACATTGCTAGAAACGAACATAAGATTTATGAAGTGACTCAAGGCTAGATGATTTGGTCATGGTAATTACTAAGTTACTTCTGATGCGATAACAGTTCGGTCAGCGTCGTTAGTGGTTTCGAGGTTGACACTTGCGTCGTTTCCTTACACTGGAAACCACAAAACAGCGTTTCCTCTTACACTACATAGCAAATCGTTGGTTCTCTAAATTGGGGCTTTTCCTATCAAGGAAAAGGAAGTGCATGGAGAATTTCAATTATAACTAGCATTACACGCAGAATGATACTCCTGAATGCCGCATTCAGCATAAAAGTACTTCTGCATTAGACTTATACAAATCGTAAAGCATGCAGGATACACACAAATGTATGATACACGAATTTCCACTGGCACAAATAAACCGCATGCAGCGTGCGAGGTCGAGGGCGCTTCGTGTTTCTAAATTAAAGGCGCGCGTCTGCGAATCCTCCAGTCAGCCGTCGGATTTTCGCAGCTAAGCCACCTTGAAGCTCACACTCGTTTCACGGTCGAGAAAGCTCGCCGAGAGTAGCTTTCGACAAGTGCGCGTTGTCTTTTGCGCGTGTCAAACGACTGTTTCGCTGATCCGCAGTGTCGTTGACGACCTCTTGTGACGACCGAGTGTCGCAGGATCGATCCAGGATGTTACCCTATGGCAAACACGATTACAATTCCGCCAGTGGAACCTTCTCATCGTAATCATGGTTCAATCGAGAGCACCATGCAAGAATAGAATTAAAGTTTCTACCTAGCTTTCACATTTCTGGTGCCCGCATTTTTCTCTCACAAAATTGTTAGACCGGCTCTACGAGAGTTAATTCTCTCTTCAAGAGGAAACAATTTCCTGGACATCCGTGCTCGAGAGCAGTAAAGCAAAAATAAAACCGCGCTTTAGTGGTAATCGCCGATGACAGAGTAACGCGATTTTAACGCTTCGAAATTCTAAAGATCGCTTAACTGCCGTTAAATTGTCGACACCAGCAATCATTACGCGAAATAAAAGTTTCCTATTGTAAAAATTAATTATCGTCAATATAAAATAAAGATCTCATTCTGTGTAGAAATAGATTCAGATATGTGTTGAAAAATCTTATTGTCTTAAATGTTATAATAACATTGTTTATTTATTATAAAACTTTTTTGGATTTAATTTAGATTATTTACCTCGATTCTGCTTAAAAATATATTAAAATTTTTATTTTTTTAAATTTTTACTAGCCATGAACAATATCTGTTTCCGATAGAACGCGTCAAAGTGCGGATGACGCTGTATAAATACACCATCGCACGCGAAATCAACAAGTCAGAGTCGATACTGGAACTTACACGGTTCAAACGATGTTTCTACATAGAAAGATTTGCGGAAGCGGATGTCATCATGTGTGGTAGATCGGAAAAGTGTTGTGGCATTATTGATCCGAGGAGATGAGCTTATTAATCTTTCGTTTCATGATCATCTCCATCCTCGACGCAAACGTTTGATAATATTTAACAGCGTAATTAATAAAGATATAGATAAAGATATAGAATTATTTTAAATCGTGCGTGAAATTAATTTTCTTTTTTTTTAATATTCTACGAAGTTGTGTAACAATTAATTTGTATATTTCTTCATTATATTTAATTTCAACATTTTCTTCTTGCCGCGCCGTGAGTATACATTTCTCTTGGTAAGAGTATGAATTATTATTAAGTAAAGTTTATAAATTTTGCATAAAATAGATTTGTTAATCTTTGTGAGATCTTGTCAACTATGCATACGTAGTAAACAGGAAAATTATTAATTGGCTGTATAAATATCCAGTGATATTTGTATGTCGTATTTATATTGAAATTAAGTTTCACTGTAGATTTTAATTATCCGTACATGTCATTTATATGTGTATATATATATATATATATATATATATATATATATATGTATATATAAAATCGATTAATTATTTTTATATATAATCGAGTTAAACGGATTTCAATATTCAGATGTATCGGATGTTGTCTCGTGCTCGGACAGAATTGTTTGCAAAAATGGTACCGTATTGATTTGCATCAGATGCGACGTTCCTTTGTCGACGTCAATATCTACAATATTTTAATTTAATTGAATATATATCTTTCTCGTCATACGTATTTATAACTTTTATATTTCTCATCACAGATTGAAATAATATTCAGTGGTTTAATAATATATACATTGCGTGATTGAGTTAAGTGATTAAGTTAAGTGAAATTATAAAATCAACGTTTTGCAAAGAAGACTTTGTTTATTTTAATGGATATTAAGTAATTTATATAAATTTTTAGCTTTAAATTTGCATTCACTTTTTCTAAAAGTATTTTATGTATTTTTTAATATATGAGTTACTTAATATTAAAATCTAAAATATCTTCGTTATTTTTGATGATATGAGAAAATGTCTAGGAAGAACTTATTTATTTTGACTAGACAAGTATTAGATATAACAAGTAAAAAATTTTTTTTAAGATCATTATTTTCGAGATTTAAAGATCATTAATAATTTTTGGGGATATCATATCTTTATCATCACTGTATTGATAAAAAAACACACATACAAATTTAATTTATGATATATTGGTCTTCAAATGGTCCTTTGAGATGAATTTACTGCACCAAAATAATCTTTAATCTCAAAAATAATGATAATAAATCTTAAAAAGTATTTATTTATCACAATTAATTAGAATAATTTCTTTCGAGGCGAATAAATTCTTCTTTATATTCTCATATCAAATAGATATTTTCTCATATCAAAAGTAACGGAGATATTTTAAGTTCTATTATTACCTTATTATTAGTCACCCTGTATACAACACATTTTTAGACCATTTTGCAAACACATCACTGCGAGGAAACACTATTAATTTAATTGAGTTTCAGAGTAAACTCTCGCTTGTTATGACGTTTGCGAATTTGAGGAAACAGTGAAAAATAATTGTCGAATGTCTATAACAGTTGCTACGTGATCGATAAAATTATCGGGTATTGATCCTAAGTTCGCAAAATGACTTTCTGCGTGCAAATTTCACGGAAGGCGTCTCATTTCGGCACTTTACAGCTTCGCGTTTACATCGTTTCGCGCTCACGGCGAGAATCAGGTCAGGCCTGAACATAGCGGTTGATTTTCGCCACCGTTCGATTTTGACGTTGTACGTCATTAAAGGGTACGGATATAGAGCGATCGTCATTGCTGACATTTGGTTATACCCACAATTGCTGTAGTTGATTCATTACGATCATTTCCTCGTCAATCGTGCGTTTTACATGCTTTACTGGATCAATCAATTAGCGGTCTTTAATCACTTCCACCTGCCAATTGTATGCTAAATCTTTTGAGTCAATGCTCGAACAGAAGTCCATAATCCGATCGCTTTATACATTTCCCACACTCGAAACTTGATGGAAATTTGCTCATTAAAATTTCCTAGTTTCAAATTAATATTCTGAGGAATTTGTATATATTAAATGGCAAATAAAAATTTTACATTTATTCCTCTTACAAAACCGCGCGTATTAAAGTCTGTACCGGCATTGTAACTCTGAAGCGCTAATCCGCATTGCTTTTACATTGTGTACTTCCGCGTAAAATTGTACTACGAAGTTCGTGAATTTTTTATTTCGCTGTCACGGAAACAGGAAGCGGAGATGGGGGACAAGTGAAACGATGAGATCAGAGAACCAGGTTTGTGAAGAGCATCACAGCTTATTTCACAATGTCGTAATATGAGTAATACGCTGCCGGCCATTATGCTTGGGCATAGTGCACCTCGACAATATCGTAAAGCAGTGTGTATCGATCTTGTGCAGTTAGGAGATGACATCTACTGCGCAAATTATACGCGTCCGGTATATTTGCATAACTCCGAGCGGTGACAATTCGCGGCCGTTGCGTCGTCATGCGTGATCAGATGACACCTATGTGCCGCAAAACATCATAGTGAATATTCGACGCATCACGAGGAATTGACGCGTTGTCATCGTTCTTGATATGATAATCATTTATGTTCTCTGAATATTTTGGAGATTCCGATAGATGTTGAATGCGCACGATTTACAAAATGAGTTTTTAACATTTAATACGTATTGTCTATTTATTTCAAGCAAAGTTGTAGATTAAAGAGAAACTGTCGTCGATATAATACGTTGATTTGAAAACGAAAATCATTCATTGGATGAGAAATTTGATATTATACTAGTTTTGAATGAAACAATGCAATATAGAATATAATACGATGTCATTAGTACGAGTATCATCGGTAATATGATCTTTTATATTCTGGCGCGACTGAGTATTTTGGGAATTCTAGTTAACTAATAGGTATTGAATGCACACAATTCTTAATTAATTAAATGATATATCTTATTTTTATTTATATTTTTACAAAGTAAATTTTTAATGCATATTATTTATTTACTTCGTAGATTAAAGGCGAACTGTCGCAGTTATAACTCGCTAATTTGACAATGGTAATTGTTTATTTCGAAATTCAATATTATATTAGTTTTGAATGTAACAATGTAATATAGAATATAACAAGTTTTCAGTTATCTTTGATGTAATAATCTTTATGGTCTTGCGACTATTTTAGAGATTTGAGTCAACTGATGAATATTGTGAATATATGCATTCAATTTTTAATTAATTATAATATATATCTTATTATAATATATATCTTTTATTTTATTATATTTTTATAAAATAAGTTTTTAATATATTGATATGTATTATCTATTTATTTAGATTTATAGAGAGAGAGAGAGAGGAACGTGATTATAATTTGCCGATTTAACGGGAATTGTTTATTTTAGATGAGAAATTTGATATTATCATGTTGATTATTGGTTTCAAACGCAACGATATAGAATATAATGCGTATATTATCATGTTGTTGATATAATGATATTTTATGTTTTTGAACTGAATTTTTCGGGATTCGAGCCAATTGCGCAATTCTTAATTAAAATATATATTTTATTTTTATTTAGTTTATATTTTTACAAAATAAGTTTTTAACTGATTTTCATACTGTATGTATTATCTATTTATTTTGCGAGGTTTTAGATTAGAGAGAAACTATCAGTTTCTCTGCAGCAGTTTAATCTGTTAACTTGGAAAAGGTAACTGTTTCTCGAATAAGAAATTTGATATTATATCAGTTTTGAATGCAATGATGTAGTATAAAATATAACATAATGTGGGATAATCCATTTGCGTTTGGAGTGAAATTTAATGCAAGTTGAATTCGTATATTATTACATTATTTTGGAATCAGAACCTATATATGTTCATGTTTATATGGATCTCTCAATCTCTAACTCACGAACCGTACAGGTGCGAACGCATTAGAATTTCTGAGGCAAGTTTATATCATTTGCAAATGTATATCCTAGCCTCGAACATCGGAAAGCAAATTCGCGAAACCGTTTTGGCAGAGGGAGTTAACTTCTTTCGCGGATTAAAAGCGGTGGGTCGTAAATATTCCCGTCGTAATTTGAAAGCTCTCGTGTTCCAGCATTTCTCGGCGCATGGATTCTTTAAATGGCTTGCTCGCAGAAATCTATTTGGCGCGTATGAAAATTTCATTTACAAGAAACTAGTCCGGATCTCACGCTGCTGCCTATCGACACCATTAAAATAATGCGTTATCATTATATATGTGCGTTGTTTGGTGCATCGGTGTTGATAAATAGCATAATTTTCAGTTATTTTAATGAAATTTCCCTCGTCCGCCCACAGCCACGTGCACACTCATTAGGAGATGCGGTATTGACGTCAAAGCAACTTTGCGCCAAAACAGGGTCAATTTCTTCGGTCGATTTCTCAATTTTTCCTCTCGTTCATTATTAAAAAGGAAATGGACAACAAGCGACTTCTTATGCTTTTGGCAGCATGCGCAGCCGGCGTTGGCTGCTGGACTACACGAGTAGTCCATTAACTGAGAGTAAGTTCGGAGCTTCCAAATGCTGCCCAAGTTGTCAGTTTATGATCGATCCATGCGGTAAATTAGAGCGTGACACCTCGACAGCTCATTGTCTCACTATGTGTAGTGCTTGTATTTAACGTTCACAGACTGAAGGTAAAGATACGATATATCATCATGATGGATACTCTTCTATATTTCCTCGCCTCGTGATAACTGAAACAAAGAGCAATCTAGAAGATTTACTGCGAGATGTAGTGAAATATACGATTTCTGCTTTCGCTATTTTGGTGCAATTTTGATAAAAGAACGTGCCATAATCTTTGTTAGTCTTTATTTTCTTTCTTCAAGTCGCTGAATAATCGTAAAACGGCGAAAAGAATTTTATTGGCGGTGAAATTGTGTGTTTCGTCGTCGATTGCGATGTCAATTGCAACTTTCAAAGTGAAACGGTAACTTCTGCTGAATTGCATTACGCGCGGTTCTCCGTTAATTTCTAACGGAGTCGCCGAACCGAAGTCGAAACTCGTGCTGAAATTAGATTGGATAGTATGTCGTTCTTCATAACAGACCAATAAAGTAAACAGCAATTGGCAGTGTATCACGAATCTTTTACACGGATTTAAGCCAACACGGATTTAAAGCCAAAGATTTATCTTCTCGCGCAAAGCTTTCGGGATAGGTAAAAAATAAGTGTGACAGTAATGAATGTAATTATGATAAATCACGCGAAAAGTAGTGTGGATATTGATTTAAATTTATATTTAAATTTATATTTAAAAAGAGATGCATAATTAAATTAAATTTATATTAAATTTATTTTTTTAAAAAGAGGCACAATTTTTTTTTTTTACAATTTTTCTGGCACACAGTTCTAATTTGGAAACTCTTTATTTTACTTTATAGAATTTGTTTTCCTGATTTTAATTTATATAAGCGTGTCAAATTTGATATAATTTTAGATTTACCCCTTCTGCTTCCTGAGAATGGAAATGCTGACGTCTGATGCATATAGTCGTCATACTATTTCGCATTCTATTTTCTCACACTTCCGCAGCAAACTCGACAACTCGCGCTGTCATTCCCATTCATCTATGCCATAAACTGATGCTCGACTGAAAGGGCAGTCTCATATTCAACGCTATCTCTCCATTTGATTGCAAATCTATCGTTCCATAACAACGTTTACTATCCCAATTCTCAAGAAGCTCTTTCTCTTGATCATCAGCGTGTCCATCATTATGTTGTTTCAATAATATTTCCCTTCTCATAAAATTAGGACAATGTTGGGCAGTGTTGAAACAGATGCCTCCTTTGGCAGTGGTGTAGTCGATTTATAATTCAAACTTCAAAGTTTGTGGTCAAAGCCTCAAGTTACTTTTGATTACGCCTTTGAAATACATGAAGCTCAGAGAGTTCGATTCAGGTGATCTAATAAAATGAATATTTTGAAAGATAGGATTTTCGTATATAAATAACGCGCACGGCGTTAAATAAGGTTACGCAGAATAATTTTATATCTCGCATTTTCACTCGCGAAAAAAGACGGTGATTATTTTTTCACTAATATCATTGGTATACGCTCTAATAATATTGCCTACATTTTCTTTTGAGATAATTATGAGGGAGAAAAAGAAAAACGGAGATTAAAATGTTGGAGACATAACAACGATTGGAATAACATAGGTCATGAAATTTGACATTTCGCGTGTCTCATTTAATATCCGTACTTTTAAAAGCCCTTTTTCGTCGTGCTATAATTTTTTTACGTGGAAATGGTGGATTGCAATATGCGAGCGAGTTCCATTTATTCGGACAGAAATCACTTCTTTCCGAGTATTCTCGCTCCGATTCGTGAGCTCCAAATATTAGTCCTCAGTTATTGCACCAAGGTAGAAAGCCGGCTGAGCTCGGATTATTCGTATGTTTCTCATTTGAAAATTGTAAGAGTTTAAAGAATTGGAAATCTCTCTAAAATCTACTACGTTTTTCATCATGAATATTATGTTAAAAAGCATAAATATTTAAAAGATATTATTCCACTTAATTAAAAAATGAAATAAGATATATCAATGATTAATAATTAATAGACACTTTAGTTCTTTAAAAAATAATGGATATTTCTTAACGTTTTATATCAATTTTTTAAATATTATTTTTTATTATATTAAAATTACGGTGAAATCATTACGGTTTCAAGAAATAATTTACGAACTTTACTCATTAATAACGCTAAATCTCACATTAATTAATCATAATACCTATTAAAACTTGATATATCTGATTCTTGGTTGCATTCAGTATGAAAATAATCTGGGATTTACCTTCTTTCGGCTGATTCAGCATTTTTAATGTTAAATTATTTAGAAAGTATTATTCTTTAACATCTAACAGCTAAGTTTTGATATTCGCTATCTTGACACTAGTTATACAAAACCAAATTAAATTCTTTAGATTATTTGGTTTAAAAAAATATTTTTCCCATATAATATAAAAAACTATATATTATTCAAGAGTTTATTCATTAAATTCTTTAATTTATTTAGTTTTAAAACTATATTTTTTTATATTAATATACGAAAATAAATTTTTTATTATCCTAGTTTAGCAAAAATTTAGTTTTATCGCAAGAGATTCGCTACATTACTTTTCCAACAAGACATTTACATATCGATATTAAATTTAAATTCTTTGAGAGAATCATTCCCTTGTTACAAATTTTCATTGAAACTTTTATCATAACGGCGTCGCTGTATTCTAAATTTCTAGAATATTCTCTACATGCGACCCAAATTACGTAGATCTGACATCGATAGGTATGAGAGTATGGTTGGGAAATTAACGAAGCATTGCCGGTAACTCCGCTGCGCAGCATCCGCAGTTCCGGCGACACTGTAAGTGCTTGTATCACCTGTTACGCCTGTCATTCGCTCTTCCGTGCATCTCCGACATCCGGAACATTATTAGGTCCTTCATAGCATTCAGTATTTCGTATGTGCTAACATCTGTAACCGGCACAAGAGCATCATCGATTATCGATATCTGGCGCGTTGCGTGAGGAGAGGACGGATCAATGGGAAATTCAGTGCGCGAGATGGTGGAGCCAATCTCAATTGCCATAGGAGAAAAGTACACGACGGAAAAAGGATACGACGAAGTGAAATTGCATTTACGGTCTCAAACGCGGTCGTATAATTTGAGTAATTTGTCATATACCGCAAAAAGTCTTTCTGGTCGAAATA
>Ga0157363_1002939_pt1 | contig 15213 bp, 8 predicted proteins | sample AttsexASBM1_FD_111477 | JGI IMG/M metagenome (GOLD analysis project Ga0157363, IMG submission 111477) | Fungus gardens microbial communities from leaf cutter ant in Ribeirão Preto, State of São Paulo, Brazil - Atta sexdens ASBM1 | ecosystem: Host-associated > Fungi > Mycelium > Unclassified ...
AATATATATATATATATATATATATATATATATATATATATATATATATATACATATTGGGTTGTTCAAAAAGTCATTGTGTTTTTTCATTTGATTTTCAGGTGTGTTTATTTAATACGTAATGAACATTAATTAATGATATATTGGCCGTTTTGTTCGATGACCTTCTGCCATTTCCCGGGCAACTTCATAATACCATATTCATGAAACTTCCCATCCTTCTCTGCGAGAAACATGTCTAGGTGCTGTTTAATGAGGTCTTCAGAAGCAAACGTTTTACCATTCAAGGAGTTTTGCAAGGAGCGAAAGAGATGGAAATCTGATGATGCGTCTGGATTATACGGTGGATGTGGTAACACATTTCAACCATATTGCAACAATTTTTGCCGAGTGACCAAACTTGTGTGGTCTCGCATTATCGTGGTGAAACACGATGATTAGCTCGGGACGTTTTTGTGCGATGGCATCACTTAATTTCTGCAGCTGCTCACAGTAAATATTCGGAATTAATCGTTTTGTTCTTTGAAAGTAATTCATAGAAGACTGGTCTCTTCCAATCCCACCACATTGACAGCATTATCTTCTTTTAGTGAATCTCCGCCTTTGCTTGCCTTTCCAGTGTTTCACCTCGCCTACTCCAACTTCTTTTTCGGCTGACATTGTTGTAAACAATCCATTTTTCGCCGCCCGTGATCATATGCTTCAAGAACGGATCGTTTTCTTCGCGTTTGATGAGTTGATCGCAGACGCTCATGCGATTCGTCAGATAAATTTCTTTCAACTCATGCGATACTCAAACATTCTTTACGAAGCCTAGAGATTTCAAATAGCCATGAACACTTCCAACGGACACTTTTAGAGCGATAGCAAGCTCCCATTAAATGCTTATTTGCTTGCATCAATGCTTTTATTTCATTGTCGTCAATCTTGGAAGGCCTACCGGAGCGATGAGCGTCTTTGAAAAATCACCATCACGGAATCGGGCGAACCAGTTCTGGCACTGGCATTTTTTGACTACATTTCTGCCGTAAACTCGACGCAACTTTTTCCTTGCTTTGATTGCTTTCTTCCTTTTTTGAAGTAATAAAACAGAATATGGCGAATATGCTTTTCAAAATTCTCCATTCGAACCACAATTGCAAGCACAAAACTCGATCGAATCGCGTCAACTTTTTTTTTTTATTTTTAGGTTAAGTATCAACAACAAAACGCACGTAAACATTTGACATTCATGTCACGCTCGCATACAAACAATGCCATCTATTGGAAAAAACGCAATGACTTTTTGAACAATCCATATATACAAGATGTTTCATTTTAAGTGATATGATCGATTATTTCGTGAATCGATGATTTTATTCAAAAATTTTTCAAACGAAATTTGCATGGCTTGAAGGAGAACACATGATGGAAATGTGAACTTGACCTTGTCAAAATCAGATCAATGTGATTAATTTTTTTTTAAATAGAAGTCCCTATTTTATATTACATATTCTTGTAGCTTATCTCGAGAGCTTTCCAAAACGCTGTAATAAAGTTATCATACATTTCATTGAATACTTTTCGAATTATGGGACTTAAAGTTACAGTATCGCCGGCATTACACATGCGCGTGTGAACGGGATTCTTACGCGCGCGCGTCTCCACGATTTATCCACACTGCTTAACATACGCTCACGCGCTAAGAATTGAGTCTAATTCTTCCCAATTGAACAATTCAATTTTCCTCTTTTTTTCGTATAGCTTTTTCTTTCAATTTTTTTATATTAGTAGGTTTTTTCAAAGTTTTTTTCAAAATGATCGCTTACAGCGATTCAAATGAAATCGTTGATATTATTTTTGTGCTTGATGAAATTGGACGAAATTATTGTAGAGTAGAAAAATTGTATCGTAATAGATATCCATTTAGACATCCAAATGCAATGCAGATAAAAGAATTTTATTACGAGAACGTAGAAGAATCCGTAAAAGAAATCGCAAATAACTGAAAATGACGTTAATAATCCACGTGTATTAGCAGTGCTAGCAATGATAAACTTGAATTCTCATATTTTGATTAGAGAACTGCAACGTAATTTAGGAATTCCTTATGTCGCTATGTGGAAGATTTTACAAAGACATAAATTCCATCCCTACCACATCACTTTAACCTAAGATGTAAGTGAAAATACAATATGAGATTAAGAATTTTATCATTGAGCATTACAAATGATAAGAGAAGATTCAACTTTTTTCTAGTATGTTCTCTTCAGTGACAAAGCCTCATTTTATAACAATGGACAACTCAACAGGCATAACTATCATTATTGGTCCACACACAATCTTCAACTGATAATCAACATCGTTAGAGTTTTAACTTGATGCGGAATTGTAAATAGATATTTTATTGGTTCATAATTTTTTGATAACAGTTTAAACGAGAAAATTTATCTTTCTTTCTTCAGAAATAAATTGCTTGAGCTTTTAGAAAAGGTTAATCTTGCTACTCGATAAAAATGTGGTGGCAGCAAGTTGGTGCGCCACCCCATTCTCCTATTGTGGCGGAATATCTCAATAACATTTTTCATGAAAGATAGATAGGGAAGTATGGATATATTCGATGGCTTCCAGATTTTCCGATGGTCTTCCGACGGAGGTTTAATTTATGGTTTTTTTCTATAAAGCTACATAAAAAATATTGTTTACAAAACTCCGCCGACATCTGCAGGAGACATGAAAAATCGAATAACTAATGTTTGTCGTAGCATTCCTCAAAATATTTTAATTTCAACAGTAGAAAATTTTGAGAAACAATTGAGGTTATGTCTGCAAGAAAAATGGAGCTCCATTTGAACAATCAACGGCTGAACTATCAACAGCTAAAAACGTATTCGAATTATTCGACCGGATGAGTGATCGGTTTTGCCTTAGTTGGCTGGATCCCGATCTTGCCTTAAATATAAATTTGTACTTTTTGCATCTACAAGACTGAAAAACCGACATCTGCGGAAAATAAAACAAAAAACGTATTGACGGCATATAACACTTCAGAGAGTACAAGTCGTTTAAAAGATGACTAATTATAATGTTATGTTCAGACTCCACTGTTCTTTTCTTCGATTAGAATTTTCGTCATCACCATAAAAGTTATTAACAAGTAATATCAATAAACCATCTATTTCATAGGAAGTTACAATTGACGAGCCGAATAATATTCGCCTTTTCAGATTAATAATTCACTCGGGAACAAAGTTGTTGGATTAAATATTTAAACCAAGTGCTGAATAGACGAACTTTATCCCGAGGAACAGAAGAAGTAAATAGACTAAGAATTACAAATTGAAACAGCAGTTATCTGTAATAAATGACACATGGCTCTAAACTATTGAGCATCCGGCAAATGATCGATGACGGAAGTTGTTTTAGACATATCCCAGTATCCCATTTCACAACTGATACCCTTAATCCTAAATTATATCAGTAACATACACAAGGCCTGCACGCGACACTACTAACTCGCGAATATAAAAAGGAAGTCTTCGCGAACAGTCAGTCAGTCAAAACTCAGTTACACGTCACTCTGCCGGTCCGTTACCAGTCAAATTTCAACCCCGAAACTCTGTCGGTCCGCTACCAGTTCTCTCAACCGATTTTAGTTGCGATCTCTCAACCCCGATCTTATCACGGTCAAGTCACTCAATTGAAATCCAAATCGAACAAGCCCTCCTTCCTTGAGTCCAATCTACGGGACATTCAACGTCATCGAAATTGAACTTTCGACAGTCATCCTCGAAAGCCAAGAGCCTTGCAGAGTGGCAATAAGTCCCTTCTTAATTTATATATTCATATATTCGTATATTCAAAATCTAACCCAACGCAAAACTATAATGCCCCCACAAGGATTACCTTAAAAGCTGGGCCTTGTGAAACGCGGAGACTCCTGAATCAAGCATACTAGGAATACCTTGAGGCTTCTTGGGATCGGAGTCATCCAACCGAACGCATTGCCTCCATCATCTTTGAGAGGCTTCGCCGGCTCTACCTACTAACCGAGACGCATTAGAAATGATATTATACTTCCTCCTTCTCCTTCACCTGCCCCTCGAACTCCTTCACCTCAATCTCCGTCATTCACTCTTTTCGGACTCTCTGATGGAGCAAATTTTCCCTCCACTAACATCTGATTCATCCGTCATCTTAATCGTTTTCTCCCAAAGAAGAACTCCGTCTCCGAACGCCACGGACAGCGTGGAGTTCCTAGAAGAAATTTCTCCTCCATCATCGAGATCCTATTTCCGCATTCAGAAGAGTGACTTATTTGAGTCATTCGTTAGACAATTCCCGCGAACTACCGAACTTATTCCCGAGGGGAACTTTTACGGGGGACTTTTACGGGTTCCATTATTTTGATCCATAAGAAATCCGACATGGAATTACCGGCCAACCTTTTCGTTTCTGTATTCTGGTGTTTATTGTCAATTCCGCCATCCATATTTCCATATTTAGTTATATATATATTTAGTTATATATCCATATTTAGTTCCGATGAAATTCTTCTTCAATCTTTTTCCTCCTTCCTCCGTTACTATACACAAAATAGAAAAAAAAACCTGTCTGCTTTGCTCGCCCTAAACTTTATTCTCTGGCGGTTATATAACATGTAAATAATTAATAATAACTATCTTGTCAATTTGTAAATTTTTCTTTCTTTTTAGTAATCATATTAATTAATGTGTAAATTTCGTAATAATAAATTTATTAACCTTTTTCTTTATTTTATGTAATGGTCCTGTATTAAACTTGTAATTCGTTAATGATAGATAATAATTAGATTGATAATAATTAGTAATAAACAACGTTAATTTTACTCTCTTTTTCTAAATTTAAAATCCTAAAACCTTGTAGTTGTTAACTTTGCTCTTTTAGAGACACATGGTCCACTCCCGAGTTAAAGAGATTAGATTCCTTGACTCGAAATTCGAACCGACGATCGCACCGCTCGTAGGAAACAGATGTCATAGCGTCTTTGTGATGACCCATATTCTAAGGCGAACACAAAAGGTGCATTCGACTCACGGTACTCGCCTCTGTGCGGATACCTGCGAGACAAGAATTTCACCCTCACCAATTCCACTCCTTTTCTCTCCAATAGGACCATAAATTTAAAATTTCTAAAAGTTTGGACGTAACAGTAAATTGTTATAATCTTTTAGTAAAAGAATATCAACGAAAAAAAGATTAAAAGGCAACAGATGTCGCATTGCTAGTTATTTTTATAGCCTTGTCCATATGATAAAAGGTGACTTTTGTAAATATCTTTCGTTTTTAAAACTTCTTTTACTATATTTTTGGCTATAATTAGCTAATAGATATAACGTGTAATAATATCAAATCCTTGAATTAATTTTAAGCTAAACGAAATTGTATGATTGTTAGTATACATCCCATTTATGAATCCTATAATACTTCTGTGTCCTGTGTACAAGAGCTATTATCTTTCATTATAGTCCATTTTGGGGACTCGCTTTTGAAAAATACTTTATTAATGTTTATTGAAACATGAATAAAATTTCTTATAATGCTGCACTATTTTTCTATTCTGTATAGTTTTCAAACACGAGAAACTAAACTCCACTACGTCCATCTAATGGCGTTGAATGTACTGTTCGTAGTGAAAAAAAAGTGATGAAAAATATCAAAATAACAGAATAATATCTTTTTCATGTTGTCGTTTTGATAATACGAAAAGATATCTTTTAGTCGAACCTTTGGCTGAAAAGGTTCGACTGAAAGATATCTTTTCCATAGAAAGATAAAGAAAAATGTCCTTTTTTTAAGTCATTTTTAAGTTATCTTTCCGACAAAACTAAGAAACGTCTTATAGATATTTTTTCGTCTTGCCAAAAAGACGACAACTTAAAAAATGATATCGTTCCATTATTTTTAAGATATATCTTCCTTTTGCCGAAAAGACAATTTAAAGAAGATGTCTTCCCGTCATTTTTTAGTATTTTGTGCAGTCTAATCTAAGATCGCATATAGAAGCAGTAAAATATAGCAACATAAGTAATCTATTTCCATAGCATTTTAGGCGCTGAATATATTTACTAAATTGTTTTAACACATCACAATTTTGAGATTTATTCTTAAAATTATTCTTAAAATTGCAAAAAAAAGAAGTGTGTTAATATATTTTAGTATAGTATATATAGTATATATAGTAGTATATATAATAGTAGTATTATGATTACATGTTAAGAAGTTTATTGAAAGCAGAATTAAGTATGTCGTTAAGATGTTTAGCCTAAAAAAAATTGTTGTGTTTATTATGTTTCTTCCAAAAATATTTGTAATTAATATGTGTAATTAATATAGAGTCAATTACGCACGCGTTAAACATATACAATTTATAAAATTGAAAAAGGCGCCAATGATTAATTCAATAAAGGTTTATAATGCCAATGAGAGTCAATACTGTTATACGTGTGTAATAAAATATTATATACAGGGTGTCTGGAAATAATCGCCAAATATTTCATGAGCAGGTAGAGCGGACTAAACTGAATCGAAAAATCCTCTACCATTTTGTAAGTTTCCCCAATAGTTAACGAGATATTAATCCTTAAAAATAACCGAATACTACTGCGAAGTGTATACGCCTACCGATCGCTTGGCGCGCAAGCTGTGAGGAGTGGGAATAGCCTGGCAAGCGCGCCGTCCGAGCTAAGGAAGCTTGCGGCGGTGTGTGCGGCGCGGGGCGCTTGCCAATCCCCAATTCCTGAGACCCGCGCTCCAAGCAATCGGTAGGCATATACACTTTGCAGTAATAGGCCGGGCGAGCGCGCGTATTCGGCTCTTTAAGGATTAATATCTCATTAGTTATTAGGGAAATTTACAAAATGGTAGAGGACTTTTCAACTCAGTTTAGTCCGCTCTACTTGCTCATGAAATATTTGACGATTATTTCCAGACACCCTGTATATGTCAATAATTACAGACGTTTCGATCATAAGATGCTGGATATCCAGTTAAGTACAGCAGATTATGAAGTTTTCAATTTGGACAACAACCTAACAATGTTTCATTAAGTGGGTCTACTTCGTCATAATGAATTAATTTGACTTCAAAAATATTATCGACACACTGAAGAGGACCGAATCTTATAATCGAAACGTCTGTAATTGATGATTGACATATATATAATATTTTATTACAATAGTGTTGGCTCTCATTGACATTATAAATCTTTATTTAACATCAAAGATATACATGCAATTAAGAAACTATTAAATACTTTTTCATTATTCAAATTTAAGATATTTTTTAAGTTGTTGAATAATTTAATATTAAAGTTGATAAATTCAAAATGACAGAATCAATGTGTCGAATGTCAAAAATAAAAAAATATTCAAATTTAAAAAATTATGCATATTTAGGATTTTTTTTGTATAATTTAAACTGAATTTATCAATTTTAACATCAAATTAGAATTTAGCTGTCTATTTCTAAAAAAAAATCCTTAATTTAAATAAAAAATTTAAATAATAAAAACATGATTTAAAAACAAATAAGAGAAAAAAATTTAATTTTTGTTTGAAATGGATCTTGATGCTTGATAATGGTTATATGCAAATTTACAAATACATTTTTCAATCTTATAAATTTGTGCATTGATTTAATTTATTGGACTTATTAAGATCCAAGAAGCAAAATCCGTTTTGACGAAAAATAAAATCCTCTTATTTGATTTATTCAGTCGGTCTAAATTTCATTTATAATTGTTTTTAAAAATATTTGATAGATTCTTAATTGCCTATATATAACTTTGATGCAATAAATCCTGTATTATATATATATCTTTTTAACCATAACAGAGAGAGAAAGATCTTAAAAACATATTTTTTATTGTTTTTGAAAATTTATTACTCCAGTGTCCTAGAGATTTTGATAAGGGTTCAAATTAAGACTTGAATATTATATTTTACAATAAAAATATTAAATTTTCCGTTTATTATCAAATTTCTAATGGGTTTTATTTTAGAGAGTACAAATGTACATGCATAGAATAAGATAAAATTGCATTTACAACAAATCATTGCTTATATGATATAAATAATACAAATAATAATAAGAATATTGGATAAACTTCCACGAAAATATCCAACACCCGATTGCAATGAATTTTGGCAGAAATACTCCAAATAACGTCAAATGAATGCCCCTAAATAGATTTTCATCGACAAGAAGTTTAGTGTAAAAAATAAAGTTATATCCATCTGAATGGATTAACTTTACACAGTTCATTATAAATTTCCTTCATGTTGATTTTGATTTCCAAGAAAATCTATCCCATCTGCGCCTCGAAGCAGGAGGGAAAGTAGGGTGACAGTCGCTTCACATGGAAAGCAGTGCGTAGTCCCTAGAATGGATCTCGCTTCATGTGGAAAGTCAGACGTTCCTTGGCAGGAGGAAGATAAGGTGAAACTCGCTTCGCGTGGAAAGTTGGACGCCCCTTGGCAGAGAGAAAGATGGGGTGAAACTTGCTTTGCGTGGAAAATCGTAAGCTCCTAGGAAGAAGAGAAATGGAATGGATCTCGTTTCACATGAAAAGTCGGACGCCCCTAGACGAAGGCAAAATTTATGAAATTCCATTTCAGCGATATATAACTTTGTATACATATTATACCTTTGTGTCGATGAAAATCCATTTAAAGATATTCATTTGATATCATTTGGATATCATTTACATCTATCAAAGTTCATAGCAATCGGGCGATATACATTCACCCAAAATATCAATTTTGTGTGTGTGTGTGTGTGTGTGTGTGTGTGTGTGTGTGTGTGTGTGTGTGTGTTGTGTATGTGTATGTGTGCGCACGTAAAAAAAAAATTATTAATTTGCATGTAATTTGCATAATAAATGTTCAAAAAGCTACAAAAAACGATCACGCTTGTTCTTGAATTTAAAAAATTATTTTTTATTGAATACTGTAATTATACAGGATAGATAATTTTCTTTTCTTTCCTTTAGCTTAGGTCGCCTACATATTGACATTTATACTCACACGCAAAAAAAAACGCGCTAAATTTTAGCATTAATTCTTAATATTTTTAAATAAGTGAAAAATCATCGTAGCGAGATGTTTAAAAAAGCTTTTTAAAGCTTGAAATCTCTACTTTTCAGACTGGTACTTCAAAAAACGGTCTTACCGATATTTCATAGAGTTACACAAACATAAATGAAGATGTATCTAACCTCAAAATTTTTTATGAAATTTGAGAAGTTCCACGGCACGAATTAAAAATTATGCACAATTGCCGTTTATAACTTTCGAAAGATCGAATCTTTACCTTTAATTGCTTTTTATATAATATTTTTTCATCGAGTTATTCAACATTAAAGAAATGACCCTTTTTGCTTCAACATTGAATAACTCGGTGAAAAAAAAATCAGAGCTTCACAAAAAATCAAATTTGCAGCAAATTTTTTTTTTTAGGAATACGTACATGTAGAAAAAAAATTATAGAAACAAATCTCTGGAAACAAATTAATTCGAACAAAAAATAATAGCCATAGTATAGTGATAATAATAGGATTATCGCGACATATAGCTTTTGATTTTTTATGAATGTTTGCAACCAAAAAAAATGAGGAAGATCAAGTAAAAACAAGGTTCCCACTATTTCAATCACAAAATTAACATAAAGAGCATATAGATGCAAATGAATAATTTCTGCGGGAGGCATCCGATTGTCTATATAGTATTCCCGATTGCACACACCACTCATATCAGTTGATGTAAGTAATTTTTCCATTGCTTTACCAATAAGAATACTTGATTTTAAATTAGCCAATTAGCGATGCATATGAGCAATATGCAATGTACGCAATCAGAACTCTCCCAATTTCCGTGTCCTCCTCCTCTCTCCTCCTCCCTGAGTTCTTTTTGCTTATACGACGTGAACTAGTTTAGTGAGCCTCGGACACGAAAATGTATTTATGTGACTACCGCTCGACCCCCAACTCTATCTACTAAAAATAAAGTTAAAGGCAAATTTTGAAACTTACTGAAGCTAGCCGCCGGCTGAACGTGATCCGCAGTCGTGGCTGCGGATGGTGGGGTGTAGCTGCTGCAGTAGTATGGTGGGTGCTCTATTTTGATCGCGTTTATTTGAGGCTGCATGTCGCTGAGGTCATGCAGTATGGACGCTGAAACCAGACACATATTAGCAGCTATGGTTCTTACCACGCTCATACATGTGTCATTCATTTTCCTTGCACTCCACGAGTATGATCTACGATTGCGAAAACAGCACTTCCGTACAAAAACCAAGAAAATGAAAAAGAAAGAAAGAAAGAGAAAGAGAGAAGGGAGAAAGAAAAGGAGAAAAATTATCATTTCTAATACCTTTAATAAATATATAAAAAGAAATAGTCAAAGAAATATCCGCAAAAAGCGGAATTAAGTAAGTTGCAATTCTCTGTCAGCTATCTATATAACTTATACTACACATATAGATAATAAGTACACGCGCGCGAGACGTATTAAAATGCTATACTATACTGAAATAAAGACATAAAAAAACATTTTTTTTCTTTTCAAAGTACTATAGTACCTCGAAGATTTTTTCGTGCTAAACACGATTCCGAGTACGATTCCATTGTCAGAATTTGCATAGCACATTAAGGTTTTGAGAGAATAAAGATGCATAAAAGAACACGGTAGTGTCACTGCGCTTTTAACGCTGAGACATTATCGTGTCTTCTGATAAATAGACAAAAAAATGGCATTTTTTTTCTATTTTCAAGAATTTTTTTACGAAAAAGAAAAATTATTTTAAAATAAAGTCTATGCTAAAAATACAATTGTAGAACTTTCAAATTTTATTTTATGATTAAATGACTTTTATTATTTTAATAAATCAAGCTGTTTGAATTTAAATTTTCTATATAATCTACAATACAAGAAAAACAAATGTGTCTATTTAAATGTCACAGCGAATAAATATTTATAATTTGAATTTAACTATAAAAAATATTTCAAGCATATAAGTTTTGGATATAAAATTACTACATACATGGTTACACAATTAAGTAATTTTAAAGTTGTCAGAATAATGGAATCATTGATTTTAAAACTTTCTGAAATAATTTTTTAACCTATTTATTTATCTATATGTGTATATATATGTGTATATATATATGTAAGTTTATTATAATTATTTATTACAATTAAAATTATAATTATAATTATTTATTTGATGCCATGTATTTGAGTATATATTTCCCTGTTCAGATAGCACAAAGATTACAAATCTAGACTGCACAGAATATTTATGATAAATATTTATTACTATTTATTACTATTTCTAAAATGTTATGTAAATATTTTATACATATTTTATATAAAGCTTCATTCAAAATATTATTAAAATATAGACTAAATTTTATGTAATATTTATAATAAATATTTCTAGTAAATATTTTTTACATGAATTATAATGTCTTATTGAATATTTTTATAGCATTATAATATATATTTACAAAAAATATTTCATAACATTTATAATAAATATTTGTGATCTGTGCCATCTAAAATCACAAAAACATTTATAAAATATTTAAAATAAGTTTTATAAATATTTACAGAATATTTGTAAATATTTTATAAATATTGTGTGCTGTCTGGGAAAAGAAATTTTTTTTAATTCAGTCATAAATTCTGAGTCATTTTCAGATGCAAAAGAAATTGATTTTCTGAAAAGTTCTGAAAAGAATTTTTTACATTTGAAAATTAATTTAGAATTGATGACGATAAAATTATTTTTGAATTCTTTATCCTATATGGATTTCTTATATTATGAATTATACAGAAAATCTCTAAAAATAATACAGCCATAACTTGATAAAAATAAATCATACAATCATAACATAAAATTCATTCATAACCTCCTGAATTATATCTTAAAACGTTGACTTTTCAGAAAAACAAGTAATTTTATTGAAAAAAATAATGAGAATGTCTAAAAATGTCATTTTTGCCTATTTCACCATTTTATTCAAAATCCTGATATACTACAGCTTTACTTTATACTATATCATATAGTATACTATATACTATATCAAATAAAAAATATTTAAAAAATGTTTTCTAAATATTTAATGATTTTATAAAAATATTATATAAATTTATAAAAATATTAAATAAAAGTTTAAAAAATATTTTTTAAATATTGTGAGCTGATTGAATATTGGAATGCTTAGAAGTCGGGCACAAAGAGAAAAAAGTGCATGCATTAGAAAAAAATAAACGTTACTTAACTATCTCTTTCTTCTTCATATCTAGCCACGAAATATGTGGTAAAAATTCTGGTATATTACATTATACAGATTTTCATGCCCATTTCGTTGTATACTAACAATGCATAATACTTTGCTCCATCACACGAATCATCCATAGTGACAAAGTTGTATAATGATGCATTAACGCAAGCTCATTTTTATATGCTTTTATTAGTACTACTATTTGATCTTTATCCCAAGACATTTTATTTAACATAAATTATAAGTTAATTGATCGAATTGATTTATTATACATACGACAACAATAATTACAAACTGAAGAAGAGAATAGGGAAGACATTAATCTATACATCATATACACATGACACCAATCAATCACGTAACTATTTCTAATATTTGATTGATAAGTGTAAACGCGAGGTATGAAATAATATATCAAACATAGAAGAATAAATAGCATATTCCGCTTAATGCATGGAGATTTAGCAGGATTGGGAAATAACTACTTACTTGTAACTAAGTTACTTACAGTTACAGTATTTTTTTTCAGTAGCTATAACTTAATTTAGTTTCTTTTTTCTATATATAATTGTAATTTAATATAATTTATATAATTATATCATTGTAATTTAGTTACTTACATTTCTTCCAATAACTAGTAACTAATTTAACAGTACTTTTACAGTTACTTTACATTTTAAACTTATTTGTTTATTTAATGTGATTGGTTAAAATTTGAATACTGATTAAGGATACAGTTCACAAATTCTACAAATGCTACAAAGTATTTTTTGATTGGTCAATAAATTGTAAATGTAAATTATTTTTTCTTTGATCTGATCTTTTCTTTGAATCTTAATGATATATCATTAGGTCATATTGTTCTGTCATGATAACAGAAAAGTAATTGAAAAGTTATTTTTTTAACTATACCGATATTAATTTTTAGTCTCAGTAACTTGAAACTGTAACTAATTATTTTTTACAAAGTAACTTTCCCCAATCCTGGCATCTAGCATGCATCAGAGGGGAACGATGTACTTGCACACATTGACGAATTCCTAGTATCTTTTTACTGTTTTACTAATGAGATTATATTAATTAGGGATGTAGGCAAATGATATATACCCGCAGCAGAACAGGCATAGCACATGTAGGTCCATTATGTAGAAAATCATGCGCGCTTTCATTGTGCTCAGCTTAACAGAGCAATCGAACTTGTTTTTCAAAAAACGTGCATTTTCTTAAAAACGTTCCAGATAAAAGTTATAGGATTTTGACACACTAAATAGCAGGGAAGTAACGCTGTTACTGTTGTCATTATTTTCTTTCAATGAATGAATAATTTAATAACCATGTTACATTTCTTCAGGGTTAGGTAAGTTAAATTTTTTTTAAATTAAATTAAGTTAATAGGTTATAAAATTAATGGAATTAAGTTAAAAGTTGAAGGAATAATAACTTAATGAAAGTTAAGTTATGATTAAATTAACTTAAGTTTAAAAAAAAGTTAATTTAAAAAAAATTATTTTTGAGATCAGAATGTTCTAATTTTTCTTAAAATGAGATTAATTAAATAAATACATTTACAATATAGATTATTAGATAAATTTAAAATTTTTTTTTATTCACATGTAAGTTACTTATACATATATAATAAGAGTCACAGTATAAGATATTTTTGCTAAAATCTTACAAGAAAGAAGGTATTTACATTATCTCTCTTTCTTTAATCTTTATCTAACTTTTTTTCGTCTGAAACAACTGCTCACACATGTTTACAACTACATTGACTAGATACTTATTATAAAAAATATACATAAAAATTTGAAAAATAGATGGATGAAGCACTGTTTTACAATAATTCTTTATCTAAGACTCATTTCATATTTATGTTGCTGAAATATAACGTACGTTTACGACACTAAAATTAGTGTAATTCAAATATAAATAAGTGGGAATTGATAAAACCTATAATAATGAGCCAATAAAAATTACCATATAGTGTGATTCTTATCATAGAGTTAGAAATATCTCTAACTATAAAATCGTTGAACTTTTTCTAAATTAATTCTCTAATCTTTAAAATTTTATAGAAAAAAATATTAGCTTTAAAAGAAATATTGCGTTGTCCGAAAAGTTCGTGCCGATGTTGAAGGAAAATTGAAACGTAGAAGATTTAAATTTTAGTATACATTTATTAAATTATATAGATTAGTCGGCACGAACTTTCCGGACAACCCAATAGAAAAATTTTTAATTTAAAAAAAATTAATAAATTGAAGTTTAAGAAAGTAACTAAATTAAGTTAAAAATTGATGTATTTAAAATTAATTAAGTTAAAAGTGATTAACTTTTTAACTTATTTTTAACTTTGAATATTAACTAGCTATTTTTACTACCCAACCCTGCCTTTCTTTATAAGTGACGTTAATGATAACGTAGTTACATATTTTAAATAACAGTAATGATTTGACTCATTACTTTCATCATTATTATATATTTCTAGCGTACATGTTAGGACCGTGTGAGGACCATAAATGTATTCTTTTTAGTTGAATTTTTTGACATGCGCTTTCGCATCCTGTGTGCAAGAGTTAAAAGTTCTAGATATAACTCGTGCAAAGTCTGTATAGGCATTGAGCATATTCTCTTCACTACATATAATAAAGTAAACTGACTTATTTATGAAATTATGTATGTGTTTAATATTATACAAATATATTAAATATACATATATATGTGCATTTGTTATAATAGTTTATGAGCCTTATTTTTTTATTAAAAAATAAATTTTTAGTGTTTTCTTATATATATATATATATATATATATATATATATATATATATATATATATATATAATATGTAACATACGAGAAAAGAAAAAATATAATATAAAGCAATATAAATTTACATAGTTTATATATTC